>JAABVA010000974.1_pt1 | contig 32294 bp, 26 predicted proteins | sample 5560331 | NCBI WGS metagenome assembly JAABVA01 (sample SAMN12812661, study PRJNA571458) | rock metagenome | isolation source: Antarctica rocks | place: Antarctica: Victoria Land, Mt New Zealand sud | collected 2016-01-07 | reverse complement strand
TACAATAAGTGCAGAAAGAAACTGTTAATTGAAAATGACAGTAATTATATGACTTTAAGAAAGAAAATAAAGTCTAATTAAATTTGAAGAATGTCTGTACAAATTGATTATGTAAGAAATTTAATGTCAAAAACATTAAATATATTATTGTCAAAAAGATTAGCTCACATGCATTCTGACTAAATACATTATTAAAAATATACAATGTGTTTAATTTAGTAATGCTGTGATTAGCAGCTAAGAATCTTCTTTTTTTTTAGTATATAATTGATTTGCAATTGTCATCACACATAATGAATAAGAAAGATAAATATAAGATGAAAGAGATTCTTAAGAAAAGAGTTGTACAATGCTGTAAAGAATTTAAGAGAAAATTTTTAATTAAATAATTAAAGTATGCAAAATTTATATGAGAATCAACATCAACAATGAAGAACACAGTAATACTTAAGAAATGATGCTTAACTTATTTAAAATTTATATAAATCTTTTCAGATCTTCTTATATAGAATTATAATTGATCTTTATATGCTTTAATAATGTGTAAAAAAGCACTACATTGATTTATGATTGTACAGAGTAGAGTTTGAATTTATTTATATTTATTTTCTTATTATATTAATTGTGTCTTCTTGATTTTGTTAAGACTACTTATTTTAAGCATTATACAGAGATAAGACATTATACTTAAGTGTTATATACAGTCTGTATGATTAGATCTAAAGCTAAAGACAGAAGAAAAAAGATATTATATATATTAATTAAGTCTCTTTAATGAAATTAATAACAATCACTCTCACTGATGACAGAATCAAAGCAAAATACTGTTTTTAAGATACTTAATTTATTTCATTAAGCTCTGTATTGTTTAAATCTTCACTTGAAAACTCTTCTCTTTAATGTATAAAGCATCAAGATACATAATCATGTCACTTACAGTTGTCACAGCTGCTTCTGAAATGTTCTAATGTATAATAACATTTTAAAAACAAACTTATGTTACATTGACACTACTTATAGTCATTAAAGATAAGATCATTACTTTTTTAAATGAAAATGACATTAATATACAATGAATGCATTGTACAGATTTGTGTCTTTGTTATCTGCTTATATATGAAAGATATATTGCAGTTAAAGAGTGCAAGAATTGTACAGACTTAATGAAAATGAGTAGTGACTGTAAGTTATTGCTTATCAATAAAGAGAACAGAATTTACATTTAAATTTTTCATTATATATATAATGACAATTTAATAAAGTATAAAGATTCTAAAAAAGTTAGCTCTGCAGCATTGCAGTGTATGATGCTTATATTGTTGTTAATGTTGTTAATGTTGTTAATGTTGTTGTTGTTGCTATATTCATTGTATAAATTGTCAGCATTAATCAGTCAAGCATGAGAGTATTAAATGTATAATGAATGTTGTGAAAGAAGTTAATGTCATGAGACTATTTGCTTTAAGAGCCTTGATCACCTCTGTCTCACTTTGTGCTCACTGCCTTTCTCATAAGCCTATTGCTTCTACTCATTCAGGCATTCAGGTAAATGCCTCATATGATGCTGTTGCTTAACCTGCTGCTTGCCTGGCCATGAGGCTTATGTATATATAGAGAAGTATTCTCACCATAGCTAGATTTCAGCTTTTTACAAACTCATAACTCTGACAAATTGATAGCACTAACTGCATCACCAGCTTGCATATAGTGACATCAGATTCAATCCATCAGTCATATTCATATGACATCATAAATTCTTCTAATACCTTACTTTCACATCATCACCACCTCATCTCATCAGGCCTCACTACCTAATCACTGAGCTGAACATCTATTTGAGCATATTACTTACTACTATCAGATAATTTCATGAAGTCTTAACATTACATCTTAACACTGTTGAAGTCTTCATCACATGTTCAAAAGACTTTCATCTAATTCTAACCTTGCTGCCAGTGTCTTTACTAGAACACAAGGCAAGAAAGACAAAGAAAAGATATCTATCTTATTAGAAGTGTCTATTGATTCATTTTAGTCATTCAGCAGCCTTCATCATTCTGTGTTAATCTCTCTATCAAACTTAAACAACTTCAACATAGTCTCACCTGAATTAGTTAATCTCATCAAGCTCAATTAGCCTCATCAGCCTGATTCAGACTTTCAAGACAATACTATGTCTATCTTATCTGCTCATATCAGTATGATCAAGAAAATACCTTGTAAAACTCTCAATTCTCATATTGATATGATGAAAGGCAGTGATAGCAATGATCAAAGTTATCAAGACATTGATTTTATTCATCAGCAATGAAAGTTACTCATCAGTCTTATATAAAACAACATCAGCAATGAAGAAAATAATCATCAGTCTTTTAACAATGACAATGAAGACAATAGTCAGAATAACATTCTCAGCCCTAATGAATGACTCATGTCATTGATGTAAAAACCAGACAATATTGATTACTTTAATTCTGAATTTGATGAACAAGAACCTGATACTGGCCTTATTGAAAGCTCTAGTCAACACATATACTATCAGAATGTTTATATCTTTGTGAATCAACTACAGGTTCTTGCACTCATTAAAGATCTTGATGTCTTACAAGTCACTATATCAGTCTGTTTATGTGAATCAGCATTGCTTTAACATACTGTTGAACTTACTGAGATGAAACAAGAACTCTTAGACAATGCTGATCTAGAGCAATGATACATCATTTTAATTAAACAGTTCAAGAAATGAGTCTCATCAGTCTTATGAAACATTCAGAAGAATAAGTACATCATGACTGATGTCTATAAAGACAAATCACTGCAAGTCTTTGCTCAGAAGCTATTTTGACACACAAAAGCAGCTGAGATGACATCAGTATATAATTAACTGATTGTAGTGTGAAATAATCTAGATTTGAAATTTCAAGTGCACATGTCTGAACCTCAGCCTACTACCATCATGTCACAATTTCTCAAATTACTCAACTTAAAAATGAGCCTTTGAAGCAAAATGACTCGCAAACATCATCATGTCTCAGTGACAGCATCAAATTCTTCATATCAGTCTGAATAAGAAGCATCAGCAAATCAATTTTCAAACAGATCACCACATAATGAATATTACAATCTCAATCAATTCTCTCAGTTTTAGAGCCAAGACTATTCACCTCAATCATACAATTCTCAATATCAGTATCAGCAGACTAATCAATCTAATTCTCAGTATCAACAAGAGTCTTAATGACAATCAAATTCTTCAAATCAAGTCTACAATCAATGATAACTATCTTATCAGAAATCTCTGGCAATAGCTGCATCACTGAACAGTCAGTCAAATGCATATGATGAAAGAAATAACAATAGAGACAGATATGATAAGAGCCAATATGATAAGTCTAGATCTAAAGCATATGTGGTGAAGAAGCAAGAGAAAAATGAGATCAATAATGAAGAAACAGAGAATTCTGTCAAAATAAAGAATCATAGATCTGACTATTACATTGCAGATCTGAATGTGAATTTCTATGACATCAAAGCCTATAATCAGAAAGAAAACAAAGAATCAGAAGTCAACTTTGTGATTATTGCTATGATTTCATGCTGCAATTATCATCAGTCATTCAAGTCTAGAAACATCTTATTTCATCATCTTCATTCTGAGACAGCCAAAATTACACACTGTTTTATGAGAAAGATAACAGCTAAATCTTTAACAATGATGTTGATAAAGTCTTCAGACAAATTACTTAAAATCATATCTATCAACTCTGTTGCTGTCATCAAAGACATCAGAACTGGCTATGACTTCTGTAACTGACATTATGTTATGACTAAGACACAACTATCAGATAAGGCTACATCAGAATTCATTTGCCTCAATATGAAGTACTTAGTTACCTTACTTGATCATATGTTTTTCAAGAGCCAACATACAAAAGTGAAAATTCACACTATGACTATGCTCATATCAGTATGAGAAATCAGCTTCAATAAGCATATGACTAATGAATATGTCATAGTGTCTATTCATCTAGCAGGCACTGTCAAATCAAATCAACAAGAAGTTGAAGCCATCATTACTTGAGAGGCTCACCTTGTTGATGGCCTCAAGACTAAGATGTTAGTAGAAATGAATATCATGAGACCTGAGCAAATCAACATTATCACCTTAAAGAAACAGATCATCATTGATATCTGTCAGAACACTGTCATATCAATTAAGATTTGTCTGTGAAGCAGCTCTATTAAACATATCATTCACATCAAGTTCAACATAGTCATTTCACTACATATCAAACAGCCTATCTCAGTTTATCACATCAGGCATTTACCTGAACAAGACTTCTTATTTAAACTTAAAGACTCATCAAACTTAGCCTTATATGCTTATATGATTGATTTCAGCCTTTCTGTCATTATAACTTAAAATGAGTCAGATCAACCTATCAGCATAAGACACAATCAAAGGCTAGAACATCTTACAGAATTAAACTATGAAGAATGTTATCATGTTGCTGTCAATGAGTCTACATGAGATCTGGCAATTCAAAGAAGTGCAGTCACACATTAAGTGATATGGCTATGCCATCTATGCTGTGCCACTATGACAGCAACAGTACCTGAACCTTCATATGAATCTAAAGAATTCATCTTAATCTTGAAATCTGAGTTTAAATCAATGAAAACAGTTCTATTCACTGATGTCACAGTATATGAAGACATCACTACAATGAAAGTCTTGTCTAAGGTAGTAGACTGGTTTTCTGCAGTATGAAAGAATTCAGGCAAATTTATGAATTTGTTTATGAATAACTGAATATGAATATCTTTTAAGTCAAATTGAAACAACAAGATGTTCAGAAAGGCTAGAATATACTCATTGAGTCTAAGAGATCATGAGGTAGTGAACAAGACTTTTAATGAATTGCAGAAGCAGAACTGCATTGCCTGAACAGTATAGAAAATGTCATTTAGCTATTCAGTCTTCATGGTATGAAAGACATTGAAAAATGACACATGAAAGAGCTAAGTTGTAATGAATATTCAGGGCCTCAATGCAGTCACTATACTGAATGCTTACTCACTATCATTGCAGATCAACATTACAGCTGCTGTTAAGAACACCTTCTTTATCAGTGTGATGAATTGTGCCTTGTTTTTCTATTAGTGATGAGTTCACTCAGATGATAGACATAAACTCACTGTCATCAGTCACTGAGAACAGAAGTCATTTAACATAACTGTGATGAGGTTTAAGAATTCATTCATCTATGTTTAAAGACAGATTGACTGTTTACTTTGATCATTTTGAACATTTGTTCACACCTATGTGAATGACATCATCATTTACTTCAAAACCTTAAAGAAACACCTTCATTACCTGAGTGCCATATTCAGCCTGTTTGTCAAAAGAGACATATTCATTAAGCTCAGTAAAGCCTTTTTAGAATATCTCACTGTTCAGTTATTAAGACAAAAGATCAGCTCACTGAGGCTGGCTACAGACAAAGAAAAGCTTAAGGCAATTGTCTGTTTGACATTTCTGTGCACACTTAAGGAGCTAGAAACCTATCTAGAACTGACAGAATGACTTTGTCAGTTTATATCACATTACACTGTGATCATCAAGTCTCTTCAGAAGAGAAAGACAATCTTATTGAAGCCTGCATCTAAGGCTGAAAATTCATGTAAGTCTTATGTCTCAAGAATCAGTCTAATGAAGCCAAATTCAGTCAAGATTGTCAGCTTCAAGACACTTCAATCACTTCTATTCAAACTCTCTTATCTTATTCATTTTGATTTGACTAAATGCCTCTATATCAACCTGAATGCATTCAAATCCTTTGGCTTTGACATCATGATATATCACATCAAGAAAGAAGTCCATACCAATATAAAGAAAGGCAACTCATCAATAGCAAAGATCTTTTTATCAAAATCATTCATACAATTCATTATGTTTCTGAGCAGGCTCCTCAAACCAGCTAAAACACATTATTGGCTCACTGAGCTTGAGCTTGCTGGCATGATTTGAGTAGTGTGAAAAGTCAGACATCTTATTGAATTGTTAAATTTACTCATTATTATTTATATAAATCATGAAGCAAATGTAAAGATAGTGAAACAGACCTCTCTATCAATGATGTTGACTGAAAAGCAAAACCTCTGCCTTGTGTGTGCAAGTGAATATCTTCAGCACTTCAATCTGAACATATGCCATAAGTCTAAAAAACAGCATATTGTGTTAGACATCTTGTTGTGATTAGCCTCAACAATGCTGCCTGAGACTGATATGAAAGAGAGTGAACTAGACACTTTATTTGTGATGAATGCTCTATTCATTGAGACATACATCAAAATGTTAAATGAATTTTAGAAATGTCTTATTCAAGGCTATGATGAAGATTCAGCATGGCACTATACAATCAATGTTCTCAATAAGAATAAGAATAATGACAGTGAGAACATTATTAATCTTTCATTTGAGTGAGGCAGCAACAGTATTATATAGCATTGAAGTCTCTTCACATTGAATCACACCTTTGAACCTCAATGACTAGTCATTTCATGTTCACTTCATAAGGACATCTTTCACATAATACACACTCAGAATGATCACTCAGACTTTTAATGCTGTCTAAACAGACTTCAGTCAGCCTTTTATATTAGATGAGCTGTCAAACATCTTAAAGACTATCTGCTTCACTGCTCTGAATGTTCAGTCTTTCAGATATGTCATTACAAGTCATATAATAGTCTGCAGTCAATACAGTCACCTTCAATTCTGTTTCACACACTGATCATAGATTTCATTCTGACCTTATTCTCATCTAAACCTAAAGAATTCAATTGTCTTCTTTCAGTCATAAACAAATTCAGTAAATGAATCACTTTGATTTCAGAACAATCAACATACACTGTGAAACAGTAAGCTCACAGCCTTTTAACTCATCTATATCTTACTGATTGAGACCTATCTAAGACTATTGTTTCAGATCACAACTCAAAGTTTCTCTCTGAACTATGAAAAGTCTTGTTCAGAAAACTAGATGTAAGTCTATTTTACACAACTGTATATCACTCTTAAGCAGATAACCAGAGCAAATGAACAAATCAAATAATTGAAATTGCCTTACATTTTGTTACATCCTGATCGGAGATTCCTCTGATATAGAGACTAGAGGTTAGAGCTTGTGATATAAGAGAGTTTCAGGCACATTGAGTTAATCAATAGCTAGTAGTATGCTAAGTAATGATTGCATTGAACACACTCATCTTCTTAAGAAAGATGATCTGTATATATATCAGGCTGCTCACTCTGCTCACTTGCAAGCACTGTGAGTCAGCTCACTCAGTTCACTCATGAGCACTGTAAGCTTACACTGAGCTGTACATCTTCAAGATGTAGTTCACTGAACCTACATGTTCAATGAGTCTATTAGAACAATGATCATAACATCATTCTCTCTTCTCAGGCACTAGTTCTCTAGAACCTATTTAAATGAAAGTTTTCTGCCTTTATAATTCACAAGCTTTCCATGATGAAGTCATTCAAAACATGCAATTGTCTTTATCTTTATCAATTCATTAATAAAGACAGTGATTCAGTGTTAACTGTCTGTCTTCACTGTTTCAGTCTCTCAATTCTTTGCATAAAGATGAAGAATCATTCTAAGTGTGCTGAGTGTGTTCACTGTGATTGCTCATGTGTTGATGTGTTGTGAGAATCTCTTGATTATACACACAATAAACTTAAGTTTGACCTATCTGTTGCTGAGAAAGAACTGACACAGGCTCTTGCTAGAGTCACTCATCTTTATAAGACATTAAAATATACAAAAGATAAAGTTGCTGAGAAGGCACTCTGTCTTGCTCATGAACTTGCTAATGATAATGATGATGTTTTTAGAGATAAGAACAATTCTGATTCTTTAAATCTCTTATTCTTAAATTTCTGAAATGATCTTATCTTCACAGTCTTCCCTTCTCAAACTGCTGAAGCATTCTCACACAGTTAAGTAAGTTATTCTTGAATTTTCATGTGCTTTTCAAAGCATCATACTCTTTTCATTTAACAAGATAGTAAGTTTCCTCACTAATCATTCTCTTTTCTAGAATGTCCTCAACTTCATATTTAATTTCAGATTTAACAGACATTGATTTGATCTGAAGTAATATGAACTGATTGCATTGCTGAAGCATTGATGCATGAAATACTGAGTGTATTCACATTTCTTAAGATAAGTCTAGCTCATAGCTTAGTTTCTTGATGTTTCTCTTGATCATGAATGACTCAATGCTCTTGTTCATGAGTTTCTTACTCTTCTTCTTTGTTTGTATGTTGTTCATTCATAGATATACCTTCTTGTCAACCTCAAATGATTTTATCTCTGTTGTTCATTCCTTCTGCTCTTCAATTCTCTTTATAAGATCAGTATGCAGTTTCTTAAGCTCTGCAATGTTCAACATTACTTTCTGGCTCTGAGATTCATGCACTCATAGATCTCTTCAAATCTTCAGATGATATTCATAGTTCACTTTAAATGATGTCTTTCTTGTGATTTCATTTTGTGCATTGTTGTACATAAACTATGTTATCAGTAGCAGTTGTACTCAATTGCTCTGTTTAACATTGACATAGTGTCACAAATATGTCTTAACTGTCTGATTCATTCATTTGCTCTGTTCATTCATCTGTGAGTGATATGTCATCAACATCTTGTGTTTTATTCTGAGTTCTGCTGTGAGTGTTTCTCAGAACTTGCTCATGAACAGCTTGTCTCTGTTGATGATAAACTTCTTTGAAAGCTCATGATTGCTAATCAATTCTCACAGTATGATGTACATCAATACTGATGCTGTTACAGTCTCTCTGAATGAAATAAACATCATGTACTTCATCAATCTATTCACTATGATCAATATGCTGTCAAATCTGACTTCTCATGCTGGGTTCTTGAACTTTAATAGCTTGATGATAAAGTTCATGATAACAGACTCTCAGAATGCATTCAGTGCATTCAGTCATGTTATTTCATCATAATGCTTATCTCTCTAAATCTTATTGCATCAGCATGAATTGCATCTGACAATGTATTTCATGATTTAATTGCAAAGATCATCTATGTTGCACCTTCTTCATACAAGATCTTCTGTACATTTGACTTCTAGATGCCCACCAGCCCTGCTGTTGTGACATACTTTAATAAGTTTGTTGTTCATCAAGAAAGCATTCTTCATCTTAAATGTTGCTGCTAAGTCTTTCATGAGTGTTTCTTTCTTGTCTTTGCACAGAATTTCAGCATGAATCATTTTCACTTCTTTGTGATCAGGTCATCTACTTAAAGCATCTGCACCATCATTCTTATTACTCTTCTTGTAATGAATCTGAAATTCAAAGTCTGCTAACTGTTTTGTTCAGTGAATCTGTTGCTGATTCAGTTGCTTGATTGTCACAAAGTTTCTCAGATTCTTATGATTCATAAAGATCTAAATAGACTTGCTTATATCTGCAAGATAAGGTCTTCAATCTTACAGTGCTTTCATTATTGCAAGAAGTTTCTTGTCATAAATCTTATATCTTTTCTTGAGTTCTGACAACTTCCTAAATCAATACATAATAGACTTCTTCTGCCCATCTTTGATCTAATATAGGCATGCTTCAACTGTGAAATTCAATGCATTGATTTTCAGTATCTTTTCACATGCTTGATTGAGTATTTGCAGATGTGCAGTTTCACTAAGACTTTTCTTTAATGTGCAGAATGCATTCTTCTGTTTCTTATCTCAATGTCATTTCTTGTTCTTGCATGTCAAACACATAAGAGATTCTGCAATTCTTGCATAGTTAGATACAAACTTTCAATAGTAGTTTGTTAGCTCTAGAAAGGCTTGTACTTTCTTGATCTTTTGCAGTGTAGATCAGTCTCAAACTGCCTCTGTCTTTTTGAGGTCTTTCTTGATCTGATCAGATCAAATGACATATTCTAGAAACTGTATTTTCTTGATTTTGAATCTGCTTTTTGACTTTTTCACATACATAGCTTGTTTGTTGAGCTTTGCTAGGACCTTGCACACATATTTATGATGTGTTTCAAGGTTGTCTGAATAGATCAGAATATCATCAAGATATGTGATTACAAAATCATTGAGATATTCTCTCAACATGTTGTTGATGAGTCTCTGAAAGATGACTGAGACATTTTTGAGCCTAAATGACATAATAATGTACTCATAGTGTTTATATCTTGTTCAGAATGCTGTTTTCCATTCTTTGTTCTTCTTCATGCATACACAATAGTACACTTTCTTCAGATCTAGACTCATAAATCACTTGGCTTTCTCTAATCTGTCTTGCAACTCTTCTATCAGCAGTAAAGAATAACTATCTCAGTAAATTATCTCATTGAGTTGTCTATAGTTGACACAAAGTTGCTTGATGTCATTCTTCTTTGATACAAACAGAATTGAATATTCTGCTGATGACTTTAATGATCTAATGAATTCTCTCTTTAAATTCTCAGCAAGATAGTTCTGAACTTTCTTCAGCTAATTCTTGCTCATAAAATAAAGTAACATTCACTTTGATTCTCTCTTCTCTAGTAGCAGTATCTCATGATCTCAAGACTTATGCTCTGATAAGCTCTTTTTCAGTTGTTTAAAGACATCATATGCATTCTCTGTTGCATAGAGTTCTTTGTTGATTCAGTCAATCTGTGAATTCTTTTTGTGTAATCAGAGCATTCTCAGTATAATGTCATACTTGACTGACTTGAGAACATCTAGTCTCAACTTCTGTGAATCATTCTTTATTATAACTTCAATATGAACTTCTTTATGAATCCATTCATATTCTCTGTTGATCATATACACTTATGTGAGCTTAAACACTTGCCACAGCATTAGTTCTAGTCATTCAATTGCTTTTTGCAAGATAAAGTTATTGATTGCTTCTGAATCTATCATTGCTTGAAGTTGTCTCTTCAGTGATATCTTAATGTCAATTCATATCTTTTGATCATTGTCAGTTCATTAAGACATTAAAAGCTTCTTTGTCTCTAGTCTTGCTGAGAAAGCTTAAGATTTTTTGACTTCTCTAAGCTCTTTGCTTCTATCAAAGTTTCTTGAGCTCTGTCTGTGCTTCAAAGTTTATCTTATGATTCAGTGAACTTTCTTCATAGTTCTTTGAATCATATCAGTTCTTCATCAGTTGTAATCAGTTTTGTGTAGTTGTCAGTTTCTTTTCTAACAATTTGTTTCAAGTGTCAATACACCTTGTACTGATTGTATTTGCATTGAATGAGATTCTTTAATGCTTTCACTTTGTTGAGAAACTCAGATGACATGTATTCTTCTGTGTGCATTCAATGTTCTTCTGTGAGCATCACATAGTCTATGAATAGACATATTTTGATTTCATAACCTTTTCTTGATCACTCTGACATTCCTTAATCTCATATTGCAAATTATATCATTGTCATCAGCTCTTCTAGCTGTACAGCTGTCATTTCTGCTTCATGTCATTTGCTAGCAATAACTTCTTCTTAAAGTGTCTGCTGCTGTTCTTTTAGCAGACTTTCACATCATTTTAGATGTCAGTTCTTAAGATGCTCATAGCTCTGCTTAAGTCTCATGTTGACTTCTCAGTTGTCAATATTCTCTGAGTTCACATTCAAATTCAGATACATTCAGATAAGATCTTCTTGTTCTTAAGCTTCTACAGTGTCTATCTTCTGAGTTCTGTAAGTATCAGTCTCTTCAATCTCATCTAAGTTGTCCCTGACAACTTTCTCTAGAATAGCTAATCTCTTTAATTCACTCATCATGACATAATCAGTACTGTGCCTCTTCTTAAGCTTCTGTGATCATCATCTAACTTCATCTTTGCTGCTCATGTGCACAAAGCAGTTGTCATCATAGCAGGCTGTTCAGCTCAGTTGATCATGCATTATCACTGAGTCTGTCATTGCAACTTCTTTTCTCTGTCATTAAGGTTTCTTGCAATCTCTGGCAAGATGTCTGAATTTATCACAGTTATAACATTCATAAGTCTCTGCTTGTTGAATGTAAAACTTAGTGAGTCATCTATTGTAATGTTCATGCTTCACTGACCTAGCTTGTGACTTCTGATCACACTTCTTAATATTGTTGAGATTCATCAAGTCTTCTTGCATCCTGATGATGAACTGTTGTTTTCACATTCTTGAAGCTGTATAAGGTTCTGTCTTCTTCATTCATCATTCTCACTGTCAACTGTCAATGTTGATGAAGATATCTATCATCTCTTGAAGTTCTTTGAGACAGTCTCTTCAGGCTATCTTATCTTTAATATCTTCACTCAATTCTCAATAGTATTGTGATACTAAGATGTCATCATCTCAGTCAGTTAAGGCTGTGATGTGCTGAAACTTTGCTGAGTACTTAATCACTGACTTGTTCATCTTTAATGTGTGAAGTCATTGTTTTGCTGCTCTTTTCTCATCAATCACTTCAAAAGTCTTTCAAAGTTCTTTCTTGAACTTCTTGAAGTCACTGAAGATCAACTCTTCATCAGTGTCTCATTTCTTTGATGACTTGTCTAAAAATTCATGCAGTTTGAGGTTGACTCAGTTGAACACTGCATCTTTGAGATAGACTACTGTGTATAGATCTTTGTTCATTTTGAAGTTGAACTTCTTCTGATTGAAATCTATGTATAGATTGAGCTTTATTAAAAAGCTTTGCAACTTCTTATGTTCATCACTGAATGCATCTGACACCAGTATCTTCAGTATGTTGTTCACCTCTCATAGATCTTTAAGACCCTGAAGATTGATTATATTGATGAAGGCTGCTTTCTGTGTGCTGAAGATCATGCTTATATTGTAAAAATGTTCAACATATTACATCTTGATCAGAGATTTCTCTGATATAGGGGCTAGAGGTTAGAGCTTGTGATATAAGAGAGTTTCAGACATGTTGAATTAACTGATAGCTAGTAGTATGCTAAGTAATGATTACATTGAACATGTTCATCTTCTTAAGAAAGATAGTCTGTATATATATCAGGCTGCTCACTCTGCTCACTTGTGAGCACTGTGAGCCAGCTCACTCAGCTTACTCATGAGCACTGTGAGCTTACACTGAGCTGTATGTCTTCAAGACATAGTTCACTGAATCTACACATTCAATGAGCCTATTAGAATGATGGCTGTAACACATTTCTATCTTAACATCATGACAAAAGCAACAGAATGACCTAAAAGCTTACTCTTTATTCAGTCTAATCTTAATAACATTAAGAGCAACTTCACTGACAAGATGCCTAACAAGATGATTTATGAGTTTAGCTTAAATGTCATCTTTACTTTTAACATTGCTGCTGAAAGCATTCTGCCTCTGTTAGCCTCCTGAATTGAAGTCACTGATGTGATAGATTTTGCCAAAATGAACATTAAATATCACTACAATTGAAAACATCAGCCTTTAGTTATGTGAGTTGGCAACTATGCATTATTACAGCTACACTGTGAATACTCCATTTCAGCTATAACTAATAAGAAGTTAAAACAACAGTATGTTGAACTCTTTTAAATCATTGACTGAATAGATCAATTAGTTTATAAACTTGATATTTCATCTCACTGATGTGTTCACTCAGTTTTCACTGTAACTCAACTTAAGTTATGCTCTTCACTCAAGAATGATTTCTTCAACTATTCACATTCTAAAGAATCATCTACTGTCTTTGTGAAAGAAAATACTGAAAGCTGAAAGTTCTTTGAGCTGAAAAGATTACTTAATTAATGAATCATCAGACAAGAACAGGGCCAGCCTATTACACAATATCTTGCACACTGAAAGAGATATGGGCCTGAATATGATATGTGACTTTCACTGAAAAATCTAGAGAATGTGATGAATCTAGTAAAGAAGTATGACAAGGCTTTTTCACCTCATATCAGTATGATGAAGGCTATGAGCATACCAGCAAAGAGAAAGGTGTTCAGACAGAAGACAATGAGTTAACAGCAAGGTTGCTGTCTTGTTTCTTTGCAACAGACAGATTGTCATGAGACTATTTGCTTTGAGAGTCTTGATTGTCTCTGCCTCACTTTGTGCTCACTGCCTTCCTCACAAGCCTATTGCTTCTATTCATTCAGGCATTCAGGTAAATGCCTCATATGACACTGTTACTTGACCTGCTGCTTGTCTGGCCATGAGGCTTATGTATATATAGAGAAGTATTCTCACCATAGCTAGATTTCAGCTTTTTACAAACCCATGACTCTGACAGTTAAAGAGAAAAAGAAAAAGCAATTTTAAAAAAGAGCAGAAAAGTTTATAATTTATTTTGTAATTAAATAAATAAGAGTGAATTTCTGCTTCTTACTTATTAAGTAAAACAGAGTATGATGATGAAGATACTTTAAATAAATCAGAAGTGTTGATGACAGCTTTATTCTTAATAAATAGAAAAGTCTTAGAATTGTTATTATATCTGTGTATAAAACAGAAAATCACAGAATGTTAAGTGAAAAGATAAGAAATCACATTATAATGAGTTTGTGATTATACAGAAATGAAAACAGAAACAATAAAAGTATCTTTTTTGTATGATGATGCTTCTTAGCATTTAAGACTTTACTTAAAAGAAGAGAGAGTCATGTTATGAGTTGTATTTATATTAAGATTTTATGATCTAGTTGCTGACTAAGTTTCTAAGATGAAAACTTATACTTTTAATTTTTATATAAAGCTTTTCTTTTTCTCTCTTTAAATTATTCTTCTTGTATGAAGTCTTTTACTCTAATTTATATAAAATCATAGATTATTCTCTAACTTCTATATAAACAGAACAGAAGCTGCTGCAGATGAGTTGCTGATTTATATGAATTGTTTATTTAAAATTTTTATTAATGTCTTATACAAAATTAGTCACTTCTCTTAAATTATATTATACAAAAATTCTCATAATATCTTTAACTTCTTCTCATCTATTTCTTTTAACTTAATACAATAATCTATTTCTTTTTCTTTCAAGAGAGACAACTTCTCTGTTATTGTACAATTAAAAACATTTAAGAAATCATAATAATATTTTAAAAATAGTATTCTTAAGTCTGTCTTCTTTTATGAGATTAAGATTTTTTCAATGTCAACTATACTAATTAAAAACATCTCAATCTTTTTTTGCTTCTTTTCTTTCTTCTGTACAAGATGCATAAATGATGTAGCTAATATTATAAAATATTTAAAAACATCTTCAGCAGACATTTCTCTATTTTATATAAAGATTTCTGTGAATTTTATTGTGAAAAATACATAATTCACATTTAAAATTATCTTATTCTGCTTTGTTCAGAGTAAACTCAATATTAAATTATAAAATGCTATCTTAAAAACAATATAAAAAAATATTCTTGTCTTTTAATATTCATTAATATCAATCTATATGATGATTACTTCTTTTACTGATGCATCTGACAGTTCATTAAACTCTGTAATTGTATAAGAATTTATCTTTATGCATTGTAAGTTATGATTTTAAGTAAAGTGAGAAGTGATCATTTCATAGAATAGACACTTAATGTTATACAAAATAGATATGTATAATTTCTTATTGATTAATATTGACATAATAAAGAAAACACTATTTATTTGTTTCTTAAATTTCTTTCAGCTTTTATCATACTTCATACATTCTTAGCTGCAACTTCTTTCAGAAGCTATTCTTTTTTTAAATCTTTATTTTTCTTTAATATCTTTTTTATAGACTCAGTGACAAATACATTAATGATATAAAGATGCACAGCAGATAGAAGTTTGCACTTTTAAATAAAGTGTTCATTATCTTTACATTGCATGCAGAGTCACTTCATACAACATTTCATCACTTTCTTCTTAAATATTTATTGTGCACATTATTTCTTCTCTGTTTCTATAACAGTCATAGTGACATGTTCTGTAAACTTTCAATTCATATTATCTGAGTGAGATTGCTAAATAATAATAATAGTTATTATATAACTCTTTTAAATGATAATCTTTACAAGCAAATCTATATTGTGACTGATCTGTTGCAATAAGATAACATAATAATTATATAAGATTGAGATTTAAATTGTAATTAATGCTCTTATTAAAAATATATTTAAACTGTTGCTAAGAAATGTCTTCTTAATCATATCATTTCATTTTAAGTCTTTCATCTTCAGCAGCATACATTCAAAAAAAAAAAAATTTAATAAATGATTTGTTCTTCTGCTTTAGAGCTTTTAAGATTTAAGTGACTTATTTATGAAACTTAAAGTCATTATATACATGCTGTAACTGTTCAATGAGTTCTTCAATGATCATATAAATTATAATCTTATATGATTTGATGTAAACTGCAATTCAGAGTATAATCTGACTCAGAGTTATTTCTTTTAATTAACTATAAATGTATTAGAATTGCATCTTAAATGATTCTTTTTGCAAATTCACACTTAGTTTGACATCAATTTGCAACAATTATGATTAAAATTCTATTCATTTTTCTTTAAACATAAATATATTAAACAACAGACAAGATCTTTAATGATTATTGTCTTTTATAACTGTTATGAACTTCTTCATAATGAAAGCTGTTGTATGATCAGTAAAAATTTAAGATAATGATAATGCTGATATTGTTACAGCATTAAACACTGTTGCAGTATTGAATGCTGTTGCTGAGCTGATTGATGTGTTTGCTATAGAATTAAATTATTTAATTATTACATTATATAGATGATCTATACAACTTCTTTAATTGTGCATTTTCTTTAACAATTGTCAATCTCATAATGATATATCTTCTAAAAAGATCTTAAACTCTTCTGTCATAAAGATTTCTTTGTTTATTCTGCACTGATTGAAATAATTGTATGACAAGATCTCTTTAGTAGATTAAGTTTAAATGAAAAGTTTATTTTAATGTCATGAATTTACAATGAGATCAACACTTAATTGATAGTTTCTAAATACAAGAAGAATAATCTGAAGAGAGAAAAAAAGAAGCTTTATATGAAGACTAAAAGTAGAAGTTTTTGTCTTAGAAACTTAGTCAGTAACTAGATCATAAGATCTTAGTGTGAGTGCAACTCATGACAAATTGATTAGAAAAATTAATATTGATAAGAAAGTAAATAAAAGATTTAAAAGTAAGTTAATTAAGAAGACTGATCTTAATGAGAAAGTAAGTAAGAAATTTAATAATAAGATGATTGAAAAGACTGCAGAAGATAATGAAAAGATTATTTTAAAATTTATTTTAAAATTTAAGTCATTCATTTTTAAGTATGTAAAAGAACAATCTTTGTGTAAACTTACTTAATAAATTTATTAAAAAACTTTTTACAGTTTTCTGTCTATTTTTAATTAATATATTAATAGCTACCCTAGCATCATTAATCTTATATAGAATTCAAGATTAGCTTTTAATTTTTAAGTATTTCATTTATTTTTCTCATTTATAAATTAATGTTATGAGCTTATACAGAGCAATACAATTAGACAATATAAAGTTGCTGTAAAGAATACTTATATAACATTTATAAATAATTTAATTGTAATTATTCTCACAAACTGAGTACTTCTAAACATTATAACATCTTATATTTATTATAAGTTCATTACAATCATTCTCACTGAACAGTTCATTGAGTCAATTATAATTTAATGAAATTAATAATGATGCATTATTAAAATATTAATTTAATAATGCTAAATCTGTTTTCTTTAATCTCTGTCTTTTGAGTGTGAAAAATTATGTAGTATAAAAAAATAAAATTAATGCAGACTTTCAGAAATGATGAGTTACTATTAAATGAATAAGAGATAATTTTAAGTAATTAATTATATAAAATTAAAGTGATTGCTCAGTGATGATATGAAGTTTTTATAAAGAAGTTGCTTAAATTTAAAATAAAAAATCAAAATTAATCTATAAAGATTGCATACTTTAACTTATTTATTCTGCTGTTAAGAATGCTGATACAAGTACAATAAAAAGATATTTTAATTAAAAGACATGTTAAAATATTAAGATTAAACATAATAACTTTATGATTTCTAATTTATTTAAAAATAGAGTAAGCTAAACAGTTTAATTTATTATTTAATTATATTACTTTATTATATTGCTTCATTCTAACATTAATGAATAGAATTGCAACAAACTGTTATATTACTTTAAGTTATATACTTTTTAAATCTTTAAAACATAGCTTCTAAGAAGTATATTGATTCTTAACATGTTCTTTTACTCAATGAAAAATTCTTAATTTAAATAACTTATCAAAATGCTGTGTTTTAACATCAATATTCTCAATTAAATCAAGATTGCAAAACTTCTGAAGAATTAACATACAATGATTAAATTGAAGATTCTTAATAACTTAAAATTTTAGATGAAGATTTTATTGACATTAAATTGTTAAATTAACTTTAATAATCTTATGTTTATGAACATTACTGAAGGCTTCATCAATTCAGATTAAAGATATTGTGAGATACTGTTGACATTTAAAGAACTTAAAAAAATCATAATAATGAGAATTTAACTGTTTATATCTTCAAAACACTTTAAAAATGAAAACTGTCACATTAATTACTGATTATTACTATCAATAATGTCTATAACAATAATACACTTCAACAATAGAGAGCTAGGAAGTTGTATGGGTGCACATCAAAACATTACAATTACATCAGCTATCAAAAATCCACTTAGTGCATGTGAAAGAGCTCATTCACATCTCTAAATCTCTCAAATCTTTTCTCTTCATCATCATTTTTCATGGTGGTGAAGCTTCATTTCCAATACCTGAAAATTTTCATCACTACATCATACAATCAACCCCTTTCCACATATATCCATCAATCACACAACAAGTGTAGCCACTAATAAGAAACAGACTTCATAGTTGTGTTTGAATTTGTCTTATTTGCATTTTATACACTCATTATTTCTCATCATATCTGCTGCTTTTCAGTGCATTCAAGTGCAAAGCTCTTCACACAACCTTCAGTTTTTGATGTTTCTGAGTTCTCACTTATTCACTTGTCTATTTTCACATCAAAACAACTCAAAAACATCAACATCACAACATTCACACATCAAAACAATCATCTCAACTCTGCTTTTGCGTGCACATCAACAATCAACAAAGATATCAAAAAACCAAAAACAGCAAATTGTACCCATCACATTCTTCTGTATTTCATAAATCAAAATTGTGTCTATATCTCATTTTATCAGAAAGTTATAAGCAAAAACATCACACAACACTGAAAGTTTTGGTTTTTCTGACTCCTCACTTAATAAAATGACACAGCAACAACATCAAAAACGTCACATCACATTAAAACATTCACAAAACATCAAAATCACATTCACATCACTATATTTCAATCTTAAAATGCTACTTTTCTAATCTTTTAGACTACTTTTTCAATCTTTCAGGCTACTTTTCAAATCTTTTAGATCAAATTGAGTTCTTTTAGACCAGATTTTCTGTTTTAAGTCAGTTTTGCAATTTCTTTGTGCAGAAAGATCTCTCAAAAGAGAAAGAACAGGATACTAAAGTGTGTCAGTAGATCATAGAGAATATATACTCAGAGCTAGAAGCATCACTGAAGAATATAGTCTTGAGTATAAAGCATTAGATGTGTTGTCTTATTTAATTGCTGATAAAAAGCTCATTGTAGAATAACTTTACTTTGAGTGAATTGAGATATTAAGCAAGATTTAAAATAAAGAATTGAGACTCTCTTGCTTTAAATCAGAAATAAGTTAAAAGAACTTAATCTAGAACTTTAGAAATGTTCAGTTTTATAAAAGCTGAGCAATTACTGCTAGACAAGAAACCTTTTCATGAATTTGAATATGAATTTTCTCATGAAACTCATGATACTCACAGTACTCATCACATCAAAAAGTCAAGTTTATGACTTCATCAGCTCACCTGACACACTTACACAATCAGTTCATCAGACTATAAAACCTTCAAAAAAATAAAAAGCTATGAACAGCTCTATCTTTTCAACAAATTCTATCTTTAGCATTCACATCAATCTGCTAGACAACAACATCACATCATCAGTCACTCAACAAAACAGTGATTAGCTACTTCAGCAAGTCAGAAATCTTCTAAAATTAGTCTTTCAGCAAATTAAAGTAGCAAATCAGTCAAAACTAGCTATTAACATTAATGCTATAGATGAAATTTGACAGTCAGAAGATCTCAGTTCTCTAGCTACTGAAGAGAAAAACTTTAGCAAAGAACAATAAACAGTTCAACAACAGCTTGATTAATTTAAGAAAGAAGTGAACATTAAATTAAATCAAATTCTCTGTTAAACAGTGCAAACAGCAAAGAAATTTATCTTTTAGTCAGAATTTCAATCTACATTTACATTAAATGACCTCAAAACAGCTATCACACATCAAAAAACAGCTTTCAAAACAGCTCAAAAAACTGTTTTACAACATCAGCAATCAAAATCCTACTCTGCTGCACTTGAAAAAAACCTAGAAGTCTTCACATAGACAACTGTTCAAAACAGCAAATCAAAATTCATTATTACATCATGAAACACTGCATTCTATAGAGATAGACACTATTACATCAACAAATGTTGTCAAAACACTAGACTTTATTTCTATAAGAAATAACATCAACAATGTTCTCAAATCTGCAAACCTCAACATCATGATAGTCACTGTGACTATGTCTCAGTCAAAATTCAACATAGTCATAACAATCATGCCTAAAGTTATTGCAGAAGATCTTCTAAAACATCAGAAAATCTGGCAACATGTTTTAGAATTCACAAAGGTCAAAAAGAATGAAAAATGATAGAAAGAAATGACACATGACATTTTCACAGCTATTTTCAACACTGCAAATGATATGCAACTAGTCAAAGAAGAACTAGAAATCTTCAACAAAGATCTTAAACTAGTCTGTCTACTCACATAGCTAACTTCAGAAGAAGTTTAAAGTCAAAAAGTACATTTCTCAGTGATTTTAGTCTTTGACTCAGATCAAGAGATCAAAAAAGCTTTGAGAAATAGACTGATTATAGCTGAAGTTTCAGTTAAAACAGCTGTCTATAATGTCAGTAAGTCAATGAATCAATGCAACAAATGTTAGCAGTTTGAACATCACTTTGCAAAGTGTCAAAACACTGTCAAATGTCAAATTTATGCCTAAGATCATAACATTAGACAACATGATTGCTTTCTATGTCCTCAAATAGAAAAGAGAATCACTTACATTCATACTGTGTTGAAATGCAGCAATTGTCAGAAAATGCATAGAGCAAATAGCTCAGAATGCATGACTTTCAAAGCATTACAGTCTATTTCTACTTTCTCAACAACAGATCATCTAGTCATGAAGTCATAATGAGTGATACACTCATATTACTCATAAACATCACAACATCAACATCTGAAATTCAGATTGTACAACACAACTGCATTAGAAATGTCAATGTCATGCATTCTTTGCTAAATTCAACTATGAATAAAGACATAGTCTTAATTCAAGAATCATGAATTTTCAAAGATAACAAAATAACTGTTTCACATTCAGCATTTACTACTTTACTTTCTTCATCAAATCTAGATGTTAGGCCACACACAGTGGCCTTTGTCAACAAAAGTAGACAGAATTTTGTCTATACATCAAGATCAGACATCTCTATGAATTCAGATTTACAAGCTATCACTATATCTATCAACAACTCTTCAGAAACTGTGCTACTTCTTAATATCTACAATGAGAAATCACAAGAAGAAGATAGTGATATATGAACAGTTGAAAGAAAGCTAAAAGATATTCAGCTTTTTCAAAATCTATAATCTGCAGCAATTTCAATGCACATTACACATGATGAAATTCAGAAGTTGAACATTCAATTAAAGCTACAGTGTTGACTTAATGACTAGAAAGTCAAGACCATGAACTTCTCAATACATCTGATGAATTTATATACACACATTACTCTGAAAATCCTTTCTCTATAATTGACTTGACATTTATCACATCAGCAATGATTGTCTTTGTCAGAAACTGACAAATTGATGAAGAAATGACTACTGATTCAGATCATGAAGTTATTCACTTCACAATATCAACAAAAGAAGCTGAGATAATTGAAAGTTCATTAAATCCTTTATATAACACATTCAAAGCAGACTGGACAAAATTTGCAAAAGAATTACAACAGAAATCAGAAAAGATTTTGAATTTAGCAAAGAATTCAAATTTGAGTCTGAAAGATTTGAAAAATATAGTCATTTCTTTCAGAAATCTGATTGTTGACACTGCAAATCAATAGATTCTGAAGAGAAAACTGTTCATAAAGACTAAAGTGTGATGACATGACAATCTTAATGCATTAAGAAAGTCATTGAGTTTAGCTAAAAGAAACTGAAAATTCAACAAAACTGAAAGTAGCTGAAAAGAAGTTGTTTTCTTTAAAAACAAATACTTTCATGCTATTTGAACAGTCAAACAAGTCTCATGGACTACTTTTCTTCAGAGGGCCGCAGAAAAAGATGTGTTTACAGCATATCACTTCATTAAATCTAGAAAAGTAGTCAAAATTTCATCAATTCAGCATGAAAATAGCCTTGAAATAACTTTTCAAGAAAAATTCAAAATGTTTTTAAAGACTATGTTTTCATCACCTTCAGAATCAACAGTCACAGCTCTAAAACCTGATGATTTGAACATAATAACATGAAAATCAACTAATTTTAAAGAAGTTGAGCAAACTATAAAGTTCTCATCATTCAGAAAAGCATCTAAATCAGATAGAATTTCTTTTCTAATTCTACAACAAGCATTTCAGGCTATTTTGAGGCTATTTTTTGCTATATTTGTCAAATTACTGAATAACAGCTATCATTCAACATGCTGATGTCAGGCAACTGATGTTATTTTGAGAAAAGATGAAAAATCTGACTATTCTGCACTCAAGACATATCAAATCATCATGCTGTTAAATTGTCTAAATAAAATATCTGAGAAGATAATAGTTACAAGACTTTCTAAGCTGACTGAGGTGTCTGATCTGCTTTATAAAGATTAAATGAATGATAAAAGACAAAGATTCACTGTGAATGCAGCATTATGTCTTACACATGACATTTAGCTGACAAATCATCATAAAAGAACTCTTTCTGCACTACATTTAAATGTTAAGAAAGCATTTAATCATGTTTTACTGAATTAGCTGCTGAAAATCATGCAAGATCTTCATTTATTATACATTCTGACAAAATGAATTTAATCATTTCTATCAGATTGAACTGTCAGCCTTGTCTTTGATGAAGAAAGAAACTCTGATTAAAAAGTTAAATCTAAAATATCACAGAGCTCATCAATTTCATCTATACTGTTTCTGATATATATCAGATTTCTGTTTACTCAAGTTAAAAAACAACACACAGACTTACAAATCAAAATACTCAGCTATATTGATGATGTGACTGTGATGGTTGAGGACAAATCAGCAGAAGAAAATAGTATAGTGCTTGAAAAAGTAGCTAAATCACTATTTCTATGAGCAAAAGACAATGCAATTGTCTTTAATCACAGTAAAACAGAGCTTATACACTTCAATAAAGACAAAGAAATAGCTATTTCAACTGTTACACTTTTAAACAACATCATTATCAACTCTTCTGAAGTTATATGATGACTAAAAGTGTGATTTGACTGAAAACTCACTTTTAAAGATCATGTCAAGAAGAAAATAGTCTCTGCAACTAGAACTTTATATCTGTTACACAGATTGTTCAGATCAGAATGAGGTTTATTAGCTGCTGCTGATAGATAGCTCTATATTGCATGCATTACATCTATTAGTGACTATGAATGTCAAGTGTGATTCAACAATCAGAAAGGATTTCTGAATTCTTTTCAGAAACTTTAAAATTCAGCACTCAGAAAGATTTTAAAGATCTTTAAAACATTATCTTTCTCAGCAATGAAAATAGAAGTGACTATTTGTTCTTTCATAGTGAGATTTCAGAAAACATGCAGACTATATGCACTCAGAATAGTCTGCATGACTGAAAATCATTCTATAAGACAAAGAACTTCTATTATCTACTCATCAAAATATCAAACTGAATTGAATTTGAATAAAAACAAATTTCTAGACTGAAATGAAACTAGCATTCAAATCACAAAGAAATATTCAACTCAATTAATTAGAATTTTACACACTCTATTTGAATTGTTATCAAACACCTTAAAATTGAAAGAATATAGCTCAGAAATCAGCCTGAGAGAATTTAATGTGAAAGATTTCAACATGAGAGATTTCAACATGAGAGATTTCAACATGAGAGATTCAGACATAAAAGAAACATCTTTTACTCAAAAGTCATGTAACATTTACATCAGCAAAAAAGACAAAGACTAAACAACAAAAACTCATCTAAATCTGATTAAAAGAATTCTTTTAAACAACTGAAATTCACAACACACAGTGATTTACACAGATGAATTCAAGATTCAAGACAATGTGAGTGCAAGAATAGCTTATGTGTGTGAAAGAAATAGTGATGAAAAATCATGAAATCTTGAAAATAGTCTAGAAGTCTTTGATGTTGAGTTATTTGCTATATTTCAGGCTCTAAAATGAACACAATTAAAGAAATCTGAATTTTTTCTGACAGTTAAGCTGCAATTCAAAGACTTCAGAACATCAAATCAGAATCTAAACAGCATTTAATGATTAAATGTCATTCAACAATGCATATACTCAAATCTTAAGATTTTACAATTCACATTCACTGGATTCCTAGTCACAAAGACATCATTAGCAACAAAAAGGTGAATATAGCTGCACAAAAGAGTGCAGAACAGAAGATTAAAATCTATTTTGAAAGATTTATCTCAATTAGCTATATGAAATGTCTTATAAAGGCTGAAGCACTTGTCAGCTGAAAAGCTTACTGAAATTTAGTTAAAAAAGAACACATCTACATCAAAATGAAGGCTGAATCACACTGAAATCAGGATAAAAATCTTAAAAACATCAACAGACTTCAGTTTTTCACATTTATTTAAATGAAACTAGGTCACAGCTATTTTAAATTCTATTTAAATAGACTATCTGACTATGATTCTGATAAATGTCATCTGTCATGTTGTCAAAGACAGACATCAGAACATCTTTTAACTACTTGTTATCATTTTAAAAATGAACAATTAGTTTTAAGAAGAAAACTAGAAGATCTATCACTAAAAATCAGGACTCTTTTTATCTTAAAAGAAGAAATTCAAGCTGTTTTACAGTTTCTGAAAGAAACAAGAGTAGGAATCAGAAAGTGGTTATTAGGAGAGAAGATGAAGAAAGAAATTGACTAAATTGAAAGAAAAGTTGAAGAAAAGTTAATTAACAATTAAGGAAACAGCCTGACTGCAAAGAAGTGATTAAAAAGCACATCAGCATGTGAATTTCTTATGTTGAGAGTTTTATGTGCTATTTTCTGTTTTCAATCGCCATAGCCTTATAGGCTGCATGCAATGTATGAAGAATAAATAAATAAATAAACACTTCAACAATACTTAAACAAGCTTCTAAAGAAACACAACATTGTTTAAGATTATGAAGAATGTATAGTTAATTATATAATACATATTATATAGCTATCTATGAATAAGCTTCTTAAAATTGTAGATATAAGTACTTAAAATGATGTCATTACTTTTATTTTTAATTTAAGAATTCTGTATCATATCAGTTTAGATACAGTGTCTTTTGAAAATACTTTAAAGAAGATAAGTTTTGATATATTTATATTTTCATTTTTATTGTTTAAATCTATTACTTCTAAATTTACACTTTGATCATTATCATCAACATCTCTTCTCAGCAACTTGCTAAATTCAAGAAGCTGTAAAAGTATAAATTTATTAAAATAATATAAAATGTAAAGATCTAATAAAATTCATTTTATAATATATTGATTTACACTTTCACTATGAAGACTGAGTTGTTCAAATGAATTTAAGATTAAAATTAAAGAAAAGTTCTTAAAATAAATTTATTTAAATAAAAACAAATTCAATATATCATTAATCTTCTTAAGTCTTTTAAGATATAAATAGAGACTTTAAAAAGTATTAATGAATTCTTAATTTATAAGAATTAATTTATTTATAATAAGCTCTTTAATCATTTAGAGAATCAGTGACAAAAATTAAAAAAATATATATAAAATTAAATAAATAGCAGAATTATTTACTGCTGTAATGAAGATAAAAGATAAACTTAGTCAATATTATAAATGAATTTAAATAAAAAGAATATTTTATACAATCTTAATATGATATTGAATTCTGTCACTAAGCTTAAACTTTATTATATAAATATTTTAAATTTATTACTTCATTTTATTGTGCACTGACCTCATATAGAGTGCAACATAAAATATTTAAAACATTACATTTTATAAAAAAGATTTTTACATTTATTACTGAAATCATTATCAATATCTTGAAATTACTTTAGTCACAATTATTAACTTAAAAATCTCATCAGCATCATTAAAAAATTTAATGATAACTGTTTTTCAGTAAATGTTAATATAGAGAAAGTTAAATTACAATATAACATTTAAGATTACAGCATAACTGATAAGTTCTTTAATTGAAGATAAGAATGTCTTAAATGCATAAAAGTGCATAACAATACTTAAATTAATTATAAAATAATTTATTAAGAACATTCTTGCAGTGTTGATGATTAATGTTAAGATTGAATAACTTTTCAATATAATTTATAATGTTTATTATTATCATTGAAATTGTCTCAATGCAGTTATCATTGAAAGAATTATATTTATTAAGTACTATAAATTACAGCTTATTCAGAGAAATCTTATTGATGTTGATGTTAATTTTAAGAATAAGAAAGTAATTAATGATCTTTTAATTAATGAGAATTCTGATAAGAATACATTGCAGATTACAGAGTGAGTGTTAAAGAGAGATAAAAATAATAAAAATGAAATTAATTATTCAATAATAAGAGCAATAGAAAGAAGCAATAATGAAAATTAACTCAATATATTAATATTCTTTAGATACAATATTAATCTGAATTATATTATAATATCTTAAAATTCAACATTGACTCACAACATCAAGATATATAACTTCAATAAGAGTAATAAAAAATTAATATTAAGCTTTAAATTAAAGATAATGAAGCTATTAACATTTAAAAGTGTTACATGACTTTAAGCAAGATTAAAAGATTCTAAACTATTAAAGACATTATAAATATATAATAAGATTAAAGCTTCTTAAAACTTTAATTAAGCAGAATTGTTATAGATATTTAATGAAATAGTTATTTTATAAAATTTAAATTTCTTAAATATTAGTATCTTAATAGAAGATGATGATCATTAGTTAAAGTGAATATGCATGTAAGCTTAAGTTAGCAAGTTAAGTATTTATAATTATTGTTTTATTATATTGCTTCATCATTTTCTTTATATATGTAAAGACAAACTTTGCAATTGTGTATAAAAGTTATTTAAGAATATTAACTTATACATAACTAATATACAATCTGACTTGATCTGTAAGTCAGACTAGAGTTAAATCTTTGATTTTAGTTTAATTTAATGAGTTAAGATTTTTAATTTAATTCAAATTAAGTACAAATCAAATCAGTAAGACTGTTAAGTCAATTTAACTCAATAGTTACTTTACTTAAGTTCTCATACTAAGTTAAAATAGACATAAGTATCAATACATCTTTTTAAATTGTTTAATATCAGCAAGATTGAATTTCAATATTTTATAGTTATTTCTTTTTTCTTTTTGTGACTAGCTGATTGTAGTCTGATAAGTTTGATAAATCATTTATATTTAATAGTTAAAAGTGACTTTGTAAAATCATTAATTATTATTTAATTTATAAATATATAAATAAGTTTTATGTCTCTGTGAGCTTTAACTAGATGCATAAAGTAATAGTGAATGTTAATGTACTTTAATTGATTATAAAATTGTAAATTTCTTATAAGAGTCATAGTGTAAAGATTGCATAAATGTAAAAGTGAATTCTGATTATTAAGTTAACAGGTAACTATCTAGAAACAGAAAGATTAAGATTGAAGAAAGAAAATTACTTTTAAGAAATAAAGATTTTGATCTTATATCTGAGCAGATTCAGATAAGTAAAGATAAAATGATGTATATTATTTTGCAAAATAACTTACTAAATATAAGTGCATCATTAAGATGAAAACTCTGCTGATTGTTAATGCAAGTATGTTATTAAGTAAACATTAAAATAATAAGAAAATTCAGTCAGAAATTTAACTAAATTTTTATTGACTAAGTCTTACTTTACTGTAATTCTGACAATATTTTTTTCTTTAATGCAGCATATCTTAAGCTGCTCTTAATTTTGATTAAGTCTTCATGATTAAGCAAAAGTAAGTAATAAGTTAAAAATTCTTATATAAATGTGTATTTCACAAAAGTTTTTTCTGCACAGCAGATATTGCATGTAACAAATTGTCTTGACAGAGATCAATAAATTAATAAAACAAGAAATTATGTATAATTTGCATAAATTAAATCTCTGTCAGAAGTAATTTCTTAAATGATGTTGACATTAAGTTAAGATTTATTTAGATATATGAAGTGAAAGCTTTTAAATATCTTTAATGTGTAATAAAGATGTTTTAATGACTCTTAAATGTTATAATCTGATTTACAGTCTTCTCATTGCACTCAGTAAATCTTAATATTGAAAGTTTACAATTATCTATACTATGTATTCTTTTTCTTCATTCACAATTACTGACTTCAGAGCCTTGTCAGCTTGCTTAAGTAAGAATTTCTTTCAGAATTTTAGAAGTGAGACATGAAATACATTGTGAATTGTTATAATGTTGAGAAGTTTCAGACAGTAAGCTTAAGTACTTATGACTTTAAGTATTTAAAATGAATCTATTTTCTTTTAATTAAGTTTCTTACAGATATGTCTGATTCAAATGTAAATAATATAAAGTTAGACTCAGTCTTTCTTCTGAAAAATTATATATTTATAATTTTAATTATAGTAGTAAGCTTAACTCAACTAAGCACAGATGATGTGATTACTGATAAGATTATAAAGATTTATTATCTTTTTAACATAAAGTGTAGTCATCAGAGCAATGAGAGACATTCTTTTCTTTTTAGACTTAATGACAAGATCTAAGTATTGTTTATAATTAATATAAAAGAGAATAATCTTTATGATAATGTGCTGAAAGTTATTGTACATAAACTTTATAAGATTTAGTTAATTGTTTTAATCATTCTACTTGTAATTAATATAAATCTATAAATATAACTTCAAAGATGTATTGACTTGTTCTGTTTATTTATCAGTAAATGATCAATAGACTGAACTTAAGACTTGAAAATATTTAATTATTTGTAAAGATGTTTTTAAAGATTATTTAATCATTGTTTATCTCTGTCTAAGATGATGACTTTGAGAATGCTATGATGTTTTATTATATATTAACAAAGCAGATTCATGATATTCAGCATTTTAATGATCATGACTGTAAGTATAAAGTGCATCATCTTAAAGTATGCATTGATGATCATCAGAATGCAGTCAGAGTGTGTTGAGTTATAAAGAAATTAGTAATGAGATTTATTTTAATATGAGATTATGATTTCTTCAGTACAGATAGAAAGATGAAAACATTATAAATAATATATATAATGAGTTTATTCTGACTGCACTTTTAACATCAATTAATATAGTCTTGAATGTACTTGCACATGTTAAGTCAATAATGCTCATAAATGATAAAATTTAAGATTTAAGTAATGCTGTAGTGCTCAGTCATCAATGTATTGTAATGTATAGTTGTAATAGTTAGCTGCATAGCTTCAAAGATGTAGACTTAATCTTAATAATAGAGAATGCTGTGTTTCAATTCTTAAGAATAACTTATTAACTCTGTAAAAATGCTTTATACAAACTCATTTCTCAGCAATATCAGTTAAAGCTGCTCTTTTAAATGTAAGCTAAGTTGTGTAGTAACAAAAATAAGAAAGTCTGATTATATGATGTTTTCAGCTTTCTTGTAAATAACTTAAGTATAATTAACTTGTTATGAGAGTGCATTGATAAGATTGATTTTGCTGAAACAGTAAATTATAATGAAGTCATATTTCTGAAGATTCAGAGATCATCAGATCTGTTAATAATTAAGTTACTTAATTATATTAAAATATTAAAGATTATTTTAATCTTAGTGTACAGTTATTACAATCATACTCTGAAAGATGTTAGACCTATGTGCAGAGCATATAGTCTTAGATATAAGATAATTAAATAGACATTAAGTTAACTCTTTAATTGTTGACTTAACATTCTGATCATTAAGTCAATACTAAAAATGTTAAGTTAATTCTTTAAAAATTAATTCTCTTTCTATATAGTAAGATTGTTTTCTCTATGAAAATAATTATATTCAATGACAATCATTATCTAACATCTGCTATCTATCAGTTAACTCTAATATACTGAAAACTTCTCTTATATCACAAGCTCTAATCTTTAAACTCTATATCAGAGAAATTTCTGATCAGAATGTAACACATTAAATATTTTTACAATATAAGACATGATCTTCAGCACACAGAAAGCAGTCTTTATTAATATAATTAATTTTTAAAATCTTAAAGATCTATAAGAAATGAATAATATATTGAAGATATTGATGTCAGATACATTTAGCAAAGAACATAAAAAGTTATAAAGCTTCTTAATAAAATTTAATTTATACATAAATTTCAATCAGAAGAAGTTCAGCTCTAATATAAATAAAGATTTATACATAATAGTTTATTTTAAAGATACAGTATTCAACTGAGTCAATCTTAAACTGCATAAATTTCTAAATAAATCATTAAGAAAACACAAAATTGACAAAGAATTGATCTTTAATGACTTTAAGAAGTTTAAGAAAGAACTTTAAAAGATTTTCAAGTAATTAATGAGAAAAGAGCAGCAAAACAATGACTTTATATATTAAAAATGAATAAATCAGCAGTTAAGTACTCAGCAAAGTTTCAGTGTATTGTAGCTTTAATGAATTGAGACAATGATGTCTTAATATTATAATATTATTGAGAATTGAGTAAGTCTATTAAAAATAAAATAATGTAATGAGACTGTCTTAAAGAACTTTAAGAGATGATAGATATCTTCATTAACATTGATAATTAACAATAAGAACAACAGATGAAGAAGATGAAATCTTATGTAGCTTTAAGAATGTAAAAATGATAATTTATTATTAGAATGCAAGAAGACTCAATGAATCTCAACAATATTGAGAAGTACAATCAGAAGTTAAAAATTAGATTAATAAAGTAAGAACAGCATATAAGCAAGCTTTATAAGTTTTACATTTAATAAGTAGAGATTCACAATTGTTATAACTGTGATAAATTTAAATATTTTGTCAGAGATTGCAAGAAATCTTAATGACAGAGAAAGAAAGTTGCAATAATGAACTCAATAATAATATATAATTAACTGAGCTAAACAGTCTGCTATGATGATAACTGCTTTGTGTATATGAGCAGTAAAGACAGAGTTAAATGATGATTATAGAAGCTTAAGAAGAGATATAATGATGATTATATTATGATAAATGAATTGAAAGAATTAACTATTTTAGAGAAAGTTGTCAGAGATAATATTGATAAGATTGAAGAAATTAATATTTGTAAAACTCAGATAAAAGAACTTAATAAAGATATCTGAATGTATCTGAATTTAAATATAAACTTAAAGAATATCAACAATTAAAAAGTCAATATGAGACTTAAGCAGAGCTATAAGCAACTTAAGAATATATATTTAAAATAATATAAAAGACTGCTTTAAGAATAGCAGCAAATACTTTAAGAAGAAGTTACTGTTATTGAGAAATAAAAAATAAGAAAGATATCTGTACAGTTAGAAGAGCTGATGACAATGATATAATTTGCAATATAAGATTATGAAATATTAAAATGATTAAGAAAGAATTATAAGATTAAGATACATCTATTTATAGATCAAAAGAAAGATTAACATTCTTGTTCTTATCTTTATTGACATATGCAGTTCATTATTCTTGTCATTTAATAAATATCAGTACTTTCTGAAAATAGTAGATAATCATTTCTGAAAGATATAAATGATATTGCTGAAGCAACATAATGAGATCTTACAGACAC
>JAABVA010000971.1_pt1 | contig 32401 bp, 28 predicted proteins | sample 5560331 | NCBI WGS metagenome assembly JAABVA01 (sample SAMN12812661, study PRJNA571458) | rock metagenome | isolation source: Antarctica rocks | place: Antarctica: Victoria Land, Mt New Zealand sud | collected 2016-01-07 | reverse complement strand
CAGCACGCTGCAGTTCCTAAAGGACAGGTCCCGCAGGTTCGGGAACTCGGCCAGGCTGCCCAGCGCCCGGGCGTCGATGGCGCCCCCGATCGCATAGTCTATTGGACCTGCGTTGTGCCGCCCGAGGCTCAGCGCCGTGAGAGCAGTGAGCACGCTCACGCCCTCGGGCAGCTGGCTGAAGTAGCACTGGGCCAGGTTGAGGTGCGTCAAGCGCCTCATGGTCAGCACGGCTACAGGGAAACTGCTGAGGTTGTGCCCCTGCAGGCGGAGGTCGGTCAGAGAAGCAAAGCTGGGCGCATACGCGGGCAAGCTCGCGACCGGCAGCTCGTCGCGAGCCAGGTTGTCCATGGTAGAGCCATCGATCGAGTGGGACAGGCTGCGCAGCTGCGGCAGCGCCCACAGGGACGCGGGGAGCGTGCGCAGGCTGGGGCAGTCGTCTATCACCAGGCTGGTCAGGGACGCCAGCGCGTGCATGCCCGGCAGTGCGTGCTCGCCGTCGGCCGCAAACGAGCACTCGTAAAAGTCCAGACTCGCGAGCAGCGGCAGGCGCGCCCAGCCGGGCGTGCAGCGCAGGCCGTTCACGCCCCACAGGCTCAGGGAGGTCAGCTGGGCCAGGCACGATAGGCAGGCAGGCAGCGTGGCTTCCCTCCAGCCAAACTCAAACCTGAGGCCCAGCGCGCGCAGCTGCGCCAGGCCGGCCAGGCCTGCCACCAGGCGTGTCAAGCGCGCGGTTGCCGGCACCATTTGTGTCCTGGCCTGGCCCGCGTCTACTCTCAGGCTGAGTCCCTCCAGCGGGCGCTGCACTGCAGCCAGCAGACGCCCCAGGGCCGCATGAAGCCGGCCTGCCTGCCTGTCGTCCAGGCTGATCTCCACATCCAGGTGCTGCAGGCTCGCGCAGCGTGCCAGCGCGTGTGCGGCCCCAGCCAGGCAGGCCTGGGCGGCTTCCGGCGCGGCGCCGGGCGCCGGGTGCAGGCGCAGCCCTTCGACGGCCCTCAGCGCGGGCAGGCTTGCTAGCAAGGCCGGCAGGCGAGCGGCGTCCTCGCGGACGACCTCCAGGCCGATCATGCGCTTCACGGCGACGCCCTGCACCCGGAGCCACCGCAGCGCGCTGGCGTCCTCGGGCGCACCTGCGGCAGGCTACAGGTGAGGACTGCAGGCGCCGGGGGCCTGCTTGATATGCCAGGCGGGCGTGGTGCGCGCGTCAGGGCTGCACCGCGCCGCTCTCGCACCACAAGCTTGCTGATGGGGCGCTTGGACAGGGGCGCACCGGGCCGCCCCAGCGCCTTCCACAGCGCCCAAGTGAGGTCCGGGTGCAGCGTGCTCCAGAACGGCTGCTCGAGCGCCTCCTTCAGCCGCCTGACGCGCTTGATAGGTGTCATGCACGGCCCGGCAGCCTCGTGCGGGCTGCACTGTGAAGCAGAGTGGGGCATGCCTGCACACCCTCCGCAGGACCAGTGCCTGCGCTGAATGATGGTTGCCTCCCTCCCAGACGTTGAGGTGGGTCGCGCACGCCTGGAGGACCTGCGATGACCAAACATCGTGTGTCAGGTTCGCGGCGCCGGCCCTGCAGCGCCGCTGAGTGTGAGCTGCACGAGCTCGCCAGCACAGACCTCTGCGGGAAGCTCATCCAGCCGTGCTGCCGGGGGCCGAGACGGCATGTCGGCGCGGCGCCTGCGCACGAGCACAGCGCTGGCACGGGAGGAGCTCCGCGCGGCGTGTGTCACGACTCGCACGCAGAGGCGCTGGCACGGCAGGAGCTGCGCGCGGCGTGTGTCACGAGTCGCACGCAGAGGCGCGCCACCTGTTCTGACCGGGAGGCGTGCAGCCGAGCTGTCTGTGGTGGGATGATGATAGCGTCCAGCCTGCCAGGCTGCTCTTTGCTTTTCAAAATGCTTGCAACCCTCCTCCAGCGCAACCTCCGGACCAGCGCAACCTTGCAGGCAAGCGCACTGTCGAGCAATTTGCGCAGCGAGGGGCAGGGCGCCTGCGGTATCCTCGAATGCTGCAGCCGGCGGGTGCACACTGCTGCTGTGTGATAGATCCTTCGTTGCAGGGAACCGGCTGTCTGCCTTAGCGTGGAGCACTGGCCTGCTGATATTCACGCTTTTTGTTGGCGGTATCCAGCGAGGCGCTGTCACCGAGTGCAGCTGCAGTCACCTCAATGCACAGCAGAACATCCGTCAAACGCCAGCCGTCCCTGGCAGCACAGCGTGTGCCTGCGCCATCCCTGAAACAGGACAGCTTCTGGGACCAGGATGCTTCAAAGTCACAAGTGCAACGCAAGTGCAGCCTGCTGGTGTACAGGGCGGCCGTGGCCGAGCCAATACGTGTCCGCGCCGCGTGACCGCCAACCACGCCGGGCTGCCACGCTCAACATAGCGGAGAGGCGGCCTTCCCCGTATGCCGCAAGTTGAAGCAAGAAGCCTGGGGCAGGCTGGGCGTGGGGCATACCTCGATGCGCTGTGCCCTGCGCACAACAAGAGTTGCGGGAAGAACAGTTACAGGCCGCATGCCAGGAAGAGCCGGCTCGTGCAAAGCCATGCTCTCTGTGCAGTTTGTGCTGCGATGCCCGCGAACCCTCTAGGCTGGCTGCCAGGACACAGGATGACCTTGGCTTGGCAGCACCATAATACCAGCAGTGGCAGCAAAGGCGGATCATACGCGTGGAGCACCTGTATGCGTGTGCACAGCAATCACTTGGCATGAATCACAGCCGTCTATCAGCCAACTGTGGCTGTTTATGGTCATGCGCAAACCAACGCAACCGGTCCACAAGTCCCGTTCGGCCAGGTCAGCAGACACAGGTGAGCGCCCCGCGTGCGGCTGTGTCATGACTGCCCCACAGGTCTGTACGTAGCTGGTCAGCGGGCCCAGCACGACGGCCAGGACCACCCCGGGTTCATTCCCCTTCCAACGGGTCCCAACACTTGATGTACATGTGTGTTGGGTGAACACCCGGTCCGCCATTGGGCAGTCAGGCAGGACACCTTAATCTGCACTTGAAACACTCTGCGCTGTAGCGAGAGCTTCTGCACGCTGGAGGCGAGGACAAACTCCCTGGCCAGGGATACAGTCGACTCGCTCTGCAAACAAACGCGGCAGCGGCCCCTGGGAGCTATCTATGGTCCACACGGTGCCACGCTACAGCGCGCGCGCCGTGAAGGGCTAGGCATACTTCTGAAACATGCCACCACATGGCGACGGGGCCAAAGAGCACTCAAGCTCTCCATTCAGTGCATCCTCCCAAAGGCCGCATCCAGGGCATCCTGGGGGAGGCCATGAATCTGGAATCCTGGTGGGCGCCCAGCTCCACCCGCGCCCACGGCGCCGATGCGACACAGACGGTGCGAGCCATACCAGGGCTATGCAGGGCCCTGTGGTGTTGGCCAGACACGGGGCGAGCGCTTGCGGCGGGCCGCCCTGCCATAGCTGCCTATAGCTGCTCCACTTGAGGCACCCAGAGTCTGTCCCAGCCCCCCGTCACGCAGCCTTTGGCGGCAGTGCCGATATTGCTCGCCGGTGCGCGGGCGACGATCGAGGCGCCTTTGCGCCTTGCAGGCGCTCAGCAACCGCCGCACTTGCGGCTGGGCAGTCGATCTGGCCGCCCAAGTACGCTCCATTGTATGGCTGGTACGTGTAGCGCGGTCCGCTGGCACAGCACAGGACGGTGCCTCCGGAGCCTGCGCCGGCCGCACGGCCCTCGGCCTCCCAGCACGTGACTGGACCAGCGCGTCCTCCGCGGTGTTCAAAGGGAGACCCTCCAGGCACACTCGAGGCACGCCCACAGCCTTGCTTGCGCCACGGGTACTGAGAAGAGGAGGCCTGGTTCCAGGCGGAAAGGTGCGGCGACAAGACAGGCTCACGGCGCACGACACTGTGCAACCCAAGCGCGAGGTCGGCGCCGGTGGCATGCTGCTGCAGGTGGACCTGCACCAGGTTTCAACCATGTGGGAGCGCACAGGCAGCTTGGCTGTCGACTGCTTGGGCCCGGTCTTGGTTGCAGGCACTGGAGCCGCGGTCGCGGCAGTCGTCGCGCACGCGCTGAGCCGCAAAGTCGGCGTCTGCGCAGCGCCACAGTGTGGTCACTACGTCGCCCTCAGCAGGCGAGTGTGCTCGACTCTCGGCGTTCCTGAAGCCAGCGCTTCGGGTCCCGGCCGCTGCCAGGCAGAGCGCGGGTGTGCGCCGCGGCAGCGGGGAGCACACAGACCAGGCCGCGCGCCCCCTATCAAGCAGCCTGTCTTGCCACTGCGCTGCCTGCAGCTATGATGCTGCGGCCGCCACCGCTGAGCACTGCTGCGCCTTCCGCGCGCCCCAGCACGCCGAGGCAGGCAACGCTCAGCAAGGCTACGGGTGCGCCCTTGTGCGGACCAGCGCAGGCGCTCACGAGCAACAGAGAACGGGGCCCACTCCCGCAGCAATGCGCTCCCTGACAGGCAGAGCGGTGTAACTTGCTGCGCGCACCTGACCAGCGTCCGTTGGGCGGGCGAGTTGGGTTGGCATCGTACGTAGGATCGTCGCTCTGCTGGAGGGTGCGGGCTGCGGGTCTGGCAGCCTGGGTCCCTTGGTCGCCACGCCGGGCGTCTGTGGCGGGGCAGAGTACCCCGTCGCACAGCAGCCTGCGCCCTGCGTGCAAGCGCAGGGCGCTGGTCAGCGTCGGTGTGACCACACTGCCGTGACGCCGCTCAAGTGGACCTAAACACATGCGGCGCATGCGTCCCAGTGGCTCAGCGCGGCAGGCAACGACACACGGTGGGCAGGCCATTAGGTCCCACCAGGCGTACCTCTGAAGGCAGGGCCTACGCTCGCAGCGTCGCCGATGTGCAGGGTCACCAGGACGAGCGCGATCAGGGGCAATACTGAGGCAGCCATTTTTATGCAGGGGGCAAGCAGCGCAGATCAGGCCGCCGTGCGCAGATCGAGGGAGCCTGCACTGTGTGGAATGCAAGTTTTTTTTTCAGCTAGTTCTATTGGAGCCACAGGCAGCTAGGGTAGGGCGCAGGTAGGCGGCAAGTGCCTTCACTTACAAGCCTGCCCAGGTGTTGTGGGGGGGCAGCTTGCAGGGCTAAAAATACATTTTTTATCTGGAACGGTGCACGTCGGTGCGGCAGGAACGCAACCTCTGCCTGCCAAGTCGAGAGCCGAGTGGAGGATGACAGTCTTGCGCTCACCCTGGCTTGGACCAGAAAGCGGGGCGCTGGCGTGGCAGAGGGCTAGTACGCGCCTCGAAATGTCATGGCTGCTGAGTACACAATTTACAACGCTGCATGTCAGCAGCCTCTAGAGCTCCTATGTACTGGAGGCCCAGGAACCTCCCTAATCATACTGCATCTGCTTCACCCACTGCATGCAACGCAGCATGCAGGGCTGCATGTCCTTGGACATACTTCTTTCGCGTGAAGGCACAGCCACATCCACTGCAGCTGTTGCAAAAACTATGCGCGGTGCCTAACCCAATGCACATCGCCGCTGCCCACAGCCTGGCATGCTGCCTGGGGTCTCCTTCGTCGCCAAAAGTTTCTGAAAGCGCTGCAAGCAATACCTGGCACTGCATGCAGGAAAAGCAGCAAGGGGGCCCCGCGCAAAGGTCGCACCATCTCTGCTACCAGGAGGGGAGGCACAAGCCCGGTGACTCTGCGTCGCAGAGTTGCAGCTGGGCCTGCGCCCTGACACGGCGCCATGACGATGCAGACGGTGCATGACATAGCTAGGCCCCGAAGTGCCCGGGGCTATCCATCGGACAAGGGGCAAGCGGTGCGGCGGGCGCCCTCCCGAGCAATCCCATGGCTGCTCAGGCAGAGGCATCCAAAATAGTGCGCAGCATCTCTGTCACGCCGTCGTTGGGGCAGTGCCGGAGCTGGTCGCCGGTGCGTAGACAGAGTTCGGGCGCCTTGGCATCTCGAAGGCGCTCAGCACTGCTTGCGACACGCCTTGTTGCGACAGACGAGTGTTGTACCTGATCCAGTCCCCTGCATTGCTCCAGCGTACGCACTGTAGCCGCCGCGGTCGTTCGAGCAGCACAGCACTCCGCCATTGGGGCCTGCACAGGCCACACGGCCTCTCAGACTCCCAGCACAGGCAGCGGACCTACCAGCGCAGCCCCACAGTCTTCACAGACGATTGAGTCACGGCCACAACTGCCCTGCGTCGCGACACGAGGAACCAAGCATGATTGCAGGCATCTGGGTTCCAGGCAGGAATTACGGCAACAGGACAGCATCACGTGCGAAGGGCGCTGTGCAGTCCAGGCGATGTGCTGGCACTGGTGGCGTGCTACCGCAGGTGGGCTGCAGGGCAACAACTTGAAGCTTGACGAGTGAGTGCGCACAGAAATGTGCGTCCTCCACGATGGTTGCATCCCTCTTGCACGCGGCCGAGTCGCGGTTGCGGCAGTCGCTTCGCAGTTTGTCGGCACTGGCTTCTGTGCAGAGCCACACGTAATGTTATGACTCTCTGAGCAGGTAAGTGCGGTCGAGCAGGCTTGTTTTCAGAAGCGCTGGCAGCTGTGAGAGGCCTTCACCCCGAGCTCCTGATGCCAGACAAAGCGCAGGGGTGCAGTGCCGCAACAGAGTGCATACAGACCCGGCCGCACATCAAGAACAGCGCCTGTCCTACCCTTTGTGCTGCCCGCAGCTGTGAAGAAGCGGCCTGTCACAGTTGCGGTTCCAAAGACTCGCAGGCCGTCACCAGGCACACCAGGCCGTACTCAACAGAGCTGCGAGCAGACATTGGCACTCTTGTCTGGACCCACGCCGCACGACAGGGCCCCACTGCTAACAACGGCGCGCCAAGCGACAAGGGGCAGAGGGGTGTAGAGTGGTGCACTCACGTGAGAGGCCCCCGTTTCCGGGTGCGCTCGGGGTCGACGGCTTAGGTGGACGGGTTGTGGGTCTGGTGATCTGGGTCGTCTGGTCGCCGTGCCAGGCGTTGATGACCGGGCAGAAGACGCCGTTGCACAGCATCTTGCGACCTGTGCGCAGGCCCACAGTTGATCAGCGCACTCCACGAGCAAGCAGCCCTGGGACAGCTCGATCTGGACCAGCCTGACCAGCACACGCAGACGGCACCTTGAAGGACCGGCGCCAGAACACGATCAAAGCGCGCAAGGTGTTGTGTTTGCGATCGGGCGCGCAAGACGCACCTCTGAGGCCGGGGCCCACACTCGCAGCGCTGCTGACGTGCAGGGTCACGAGCGCGAGCGCCACCAGGGACAGCAGCGAAGCAGCCATTGCGCAGGAGCGTGCAGCAGCCGCCGTGCGCAGATCAGTGAGGCGCTGTGGCTTTAGATCTCAGAAAGTGACAGGCATATTACTGCGCATCTGCACTGAGCATCCCAGGAGCGGCGCAGATAGATTGCAAGTGACAGGCTTTAGGGTTTCCCGCGCGAGCCGGTATGGCAGCGCATGGACCGGGTGCGCGTGCGCTGGTGAGTGTGCCGCGGAACACTGCAGCAATCCAGGACAGCACAAAGAGGAGTGCGGGGCCGTCGCGAATCTGGACTGCTGGCGCTGGGCGGCTGCTGTGCGGTGTACTTGAGCAGGATGCCGGTAGAGCAACTGCTTTCTTGCACGTGCGTCAACATTCTGCACCAGTGTTCAACACCTTCGCAAAGTGCGGTTCCAAAACACGTGCGCTGCCTCTACGGGTCTTCTGCGGTCCTGTCCCACACAGACGCACAGTGCCTGTCCAGAAACGCAACGCGCCCAGGGCCGCATCCAGCGCCCGCGACACTTGGCACCCCAAAGCAGCCAGCGCTGCAGGACGCTCCCTGCAGGCGGCTGTGCGGCAGAGAAAATGTCACCAAGCCAAAGCGCACAGGATGTCACTCTAGCACCGCACTCGCGGGAAGCAGCCACGCATACAATTCTAGCGCCGCACACCAGGCAGGCGCCGCGGGCCGCGCGGCACGAGCCGCTGCGCTCCTGCGTGCTGGCACACACCGAGGAGCTGCAAGAGAGGCAGGCGCAAGCTCCACGCTGTGCATCAGCCTGCATGCAGCAGCGCGCGGCAACAGGCGACCAAACGACCACCACATGACGGCGGGGCCCAAGAGCACTGGAGCTCTCCGTTCCGTGCGTCCTCCCCAGGTCGCGCCCAGGGCATCCCGGCGGAAGCCGTAAGCCTGGCGTCCTGGTGGGCGCGCAGCTCGACCCGCGCCCTGGCACAGCGCCGCAGCGACACAGACGGTACTGGCCACATGAGGGGCATGCAGGGCCCCGTGGTGTAGGCCAGACGTGGGGCGAGCGCTTGCGGCGGGCCGCCCTCCCAGGCTTCCCATGGCCGCTCAGGCGGAGGCACCCATGGTCTGTCCCAGCCCCGCCGTCACGCCCTCGTTGCCGGTGGCAGTGCCGATGCTGGCCGCAGGTGCGCGGTCGGCAGTCTGAGGCGCGTGCGCGCGTTCAAGGCGCTCAGCACCTGCCGCACGCGCGGCTGGGGCAGTCGACCCGGCTGTCGGAGAAGCCGCCATCGCGCGGTCGGTACACGCCGCGCGGACCGCCGGAGCAGCACAGGACCTCGCCTCCCGAGCCTGCGCCGGCCGCACAGCTCTCGGCCTCCCAGCACGTGCACGCACCGGCGCTTTCTCCATGGTCTCTAGAGGAGCCGGTCCGGACGCGCTCGAGGCGCGGCCGCAGCCTCGCTTGCGCCACGGGCAACCAAGAAGAGCAGGCCTGGTTCCAGGCAGGCAGGTGCGGCGAACAGGCAGGCCCGCGGCGCACGACGCGGTGCACCCCCAGTGCGAGGCCGGCGCTGGTGGCCTGCTGCTGCAGGTGCACCTGCTCCACTTTTCAAGCACGTGGGAGCGCATATCCGGCATAGGCGTCGGCTGACTCGGTCCGGTCTCGCTCGCAGGCGCTGGACTCTGGCTTGTTGGGGTCGGCGCGACGTTCGCGGCGAGTCGGGCAGTCGTTGTGCAGCTGCTGACCCCAATACGCGGACTCTGCGCAGAGCCACAGTGTGGTCATGACGTCCCCCCTCAGCAGGCGAGTGCGTGTGCGCCTCTCGGCGTTCCTGGAGCCGGCGCCTCATGACTGACCGCTGCCGGGCAGAGCGCGGGTGTGCGCCGTCGCAGCGGGGAGCACGCAGACCAGGCCGCACGCCCCCTATCAAGCAGCCTGTCTTGTCACTGCGCTGCCCGCAGCTGTGAGGCTGCGGTCCGCCACTTGCTGAGCACTGCTGCGCCTTCCGCGCTCCGCAGCGCGCCTGGTCATGCAATGCTCAGCAAGGCTGCGGGTGCGCCCGTGTGCGGACCAGTGCAGACGCTTGCAGGACGGGGCCCACTCCCGCAGCGACGCGCTTCCTGACAGGGCAGAACGCTGTGAAGTGCTGCGCGCACCTGCACCTAGCCACTCTCCGGTGGGCGGGCCAGTTGGGCTGGCGTCCTGCTGGAGGGTGCGGGCTGCGGGTCTGGCAGCCTGGGTCCCTTGGTCGCCGCGCCGGGCGCCGGTGACGGGGCACAGGACCCCGTCGCACAGCAGCCTGCGCCCTGCGTGCGAGCGCAGGGCACTGGTCAGCGTCAGTGTGACCGCACTGCCGTAACGCCGCTCACGGGACCTGAACATGTGTGGTCGCACGCGTCCCAGTGGCTCAGCGCGGCAGGCGGCAGCACACGGCGGGCAGGCGTTCAGGCCGCGCCGGGCGCACCTCTGAGGGCGGGCCCCATGCTCGCAGCGTTGCCGACATGCAGGGACACCAGGACGAGCGCGATCAGGGGCAGCACCGAGGCAGCCATTGGTGCAGGGAGCAAGGAGCCGCGGTGCGCAGATCGGTGAGCTTGCGCTGGCTGAGTGCTCTGTGTGGAAAGGTGCGGAGACCCTGCCTCTGGCCCAGGTAGGCTGCAAGTGCCTCGGAGCTGCCTGCATGTGCCTGAGTTGTCTCTCAGACGACACCAGCTGTTACACAAAAATAAGTGGCCCTGGGCTATTGCCGTCGGGCGGCTGCATGGCAGCGCAGGGACCGTGTGCGTTTTTGCAGGTGAGTGGGCGCGGAACACCGCAGCAATCCAGGATAGCATCAAGGAGTGCAGGGTCGTTGCGGCACAAGCAGAGCTGCTGGCACCTGCCGGCTGGTATGCAGTGTGCATATAAACGGCTGACTGTACGCATTTCTTTCTTGCACGTGCATATCAACGTTCTGCACCACTTTACAACAGGACTGCTGAAGTAAGAGGAGCAACAGGTAGCCAAAGTGCAATCCCATCTCTCCCCAGGTCTGCGGTCCTGCCACATGTAGACGCACTGGTGCCTGTCCAAAACGCTGCGTGTGCTCGGGCACGCTCACAGCAAGGCCGGCCAGCCACTGGGACAGTGCACGCTCTGCAGGCAACCAGCTCTGCCCTGCAGGGCGGTGCACTTACCCGCAACGCGCCCAGGGCCGCATCCACGGCCAGCGGCTCTCGCCACCCCACAGCGGCCAGCAGGATGGTCCCTGCAGGCGTCTGTGCGGCGGCGAAAGGCTGCCAACGTCTTCAGGCTCCTGCGTGCTGGCACACATCGAGCGACTGCGGGAGAGGCGGTCGCCAGCGTATCCGCGCTGTGCATCAGCCTGCACGCAGCAGCGCGCAGGGCGCGCGCGACAGGCGGCTGCTGTCAGGCGCGCGCTCGCAGGCGCTGGCACGCGCCCTTGTGGCCCGCGCGCCAGGCCGCCTTTTGGCACGCGGCCGAGCAGTAGCGCGCGGCGTTGCAGCCGGAGCACAGCTGCGTCCGAAGGCCCGCCTCCGACGCGCCGGACAGGTTGCGGCACCTGCGCGCGCCCGGCGCGCTCGCGAGCCGGGGGCAGTGGTGGCAGCAGGCTCCTGGCCGGCACGCTGCGAGTTGCGGGGCGCCGCACCCCGTGCACCGGCAGCCCACGGGGCGCAGCGCGGGCGTGCGCAGGCGCAGGTCCTCCAGGCTGGCCTCTGGCTGGCCCTCCGCGGCGATGTGCGGCGCAACCTCGGCCTCGAAGCGCGCGACGGCGGCCGCCATGGCGGCCAGCTGGTCGACCGCGCTCGCCCGCCCTGACGGGGCGGCATCGCTCGCCGTCCAGCAGTCGTCGCCCGCCTGTGCAGGCGGCCGGCGCGAGCTCGTCAGGCCCCAAGCCCCAAGCGCGCAAGCAGGGTGCCGGGAGCGTGCGCGTCGTCCAATGCATGCGCATGCTGGGGCGGCCCGATCGGAACACACAAGCGTGCTGGAGCTGCGCGCGGGACGCACGCTGCAGCTCTTGTTGTCCATATCATCCAACAACAGCGGGGCCGCCAGCCGCGGCGCCCGCACGCCTCTGCCCACCAGCGCCCGCAAGCAGGAAGCGGGGATGCAGCGAGGCGCGCGCGCACCTCCGGCACGTGCCGCCCAACGGCGCGCAGCACCGCCTGCATGAGCGGCGCCGCAAGCGCGGCCCTGTCCTCGCGCTGGTCCCGGTGTGCGAGCGCAAAGCGCCGCGCCAGGCTCGCCGCCGCGCCCAGCGCCCCGGCGCGCACGAGCGCCGCGGCCAGGGCGCGCGACGCGCCGGCCAGGCTCGCGACGCCGCCCAGCGCGTCCATGACCTCCGTCATCGCGTGCCAGGTCCAGTCAGCGTACGGGCTGCCTCCATGCGGGCTGCCGCCGCCGCCGCCGCTGGCCGCTCCGCAGCCTGGTGCGCGCGCGCCGGGCGGTGCCTCAACTGCGGGCGGGTGCGCCGGGCCGTCAGCCCCGTGTGCACAAGCTTGCAAATGTGGCGGGCATGCAGGTCGTCAGAGCCCGGCGTGCTTGTGCGCCCGCAGCGCCCTGGTGGGAGCCGCCTGCCGCGCGTCAGGGCGCCTCGCAAGCGCTTGCCGCCCCAGGTGCAAGCATGCGCCGCGCGCGCTGCTGTCCGACACGACGCTCCCAGCTGCGTGACCAAGCACGCGACCGCCTCGGCCGCCCAACAGCTCCCAGCCGGCTGTGAGCACTCAGGGAGGCGCGCACAGCGCTCGGCCAGCGCGCGCAGCGCCTCCACGACAAAGGGCACCAGGCCCGGGCACGCCAGCACGATCGCCTGGCAGTCCTCCTGGCACGCCTCGAGCTGCCCGGCGACGGCCTGCGCGCCGGCAGAGCCGAGCGCGGCTCGCTCCCGCCACCCTCGGCCGCGCTCCGCCGCTCCTCCAAAATCCGCGCAGTGGGAGGCGGCGTGCGCACCACCGCCCTTGAAAGGAAGACCCCGGGGTCCAGCGCGCGCACGCGCTCGGGCGGCAGCAGCAGCACGGGCAGCAGCTGCGCCGCCGCGTACGGCAGCAGCTCCGCCGGCAGGGCATTCCCGGTCCCCCACAGCCTCGCATTCGGCACCAGCAGCTGGGGAACCCAGGTCACGAGCGCATCCTGCCCGCGCGCCACGACGCGTCGCGGGCAGGCGCGGCGGATCGACAAGGTCCTCACGCATGTCTCGTGCCGCCTCTGGCTGCCGCAGCGGCCGCGGCGCCGCAGACGCCGGTGCAGCTCACCCAGGGCCCTGCGCCGGCCGCGCGCGTCGCGTGCAGCTTGGCCAGCGTCGCGAGCAGCGCCTTGGCAGCCGGCGGAGCAGGCTGGACGGGGCCCGCCGCCAGCAGCACCACCGCCGCATGCGCCACCGCCTGCGCGCTGGCAGCCGCGTCGGTGGCCGAGCGGCCCCTACGCTGTCGGCGCGCTGCACGAGCGGCCAGGCGTGCAGCTGCGAGGGCGCAGCCCGTGCGCTACGGCGCTCCGGGACTCGGGATGCGCGCCTGACGCGCAAACGCGTCGGCGGCGCGCCGGTCCAACGCGGCCAGAGCGTCCGGCATGCGCCTCAGCGCCGCCTCCAGCGCTGCCAGGGCGAGCGGGAGCAGGCCTTGGCGCCGCTCCGCGCCCTTGTGGATGTCCGGCTCCCCCGCCTGCGCGCGTGCCAGGCCGCGCTGCACGCCGCCGCCCGCGCGTGCCGACCACAGCGCAGAGTGCTCTGCCTGGCGCCACACAGGCCCGGGCGCGTCTGCCCCCTGGCACATTTTGCGGCATGCACCCCTGCGGTCATGCCACGGGCGGATGCGGCGCCCGCGTGCACGCGCTGCAGCAAGGGCGCCGGCTCGGGCCGCACCAGACACGACCAGGGGACGTGGCAGCAGATGATGTCCCGCAGCGTGCCGCGCAGCTGGTGCACATCGCAGCCGGCCGGCGCTGCGTCGGTGGGCGCGCCCGCCTCGTGCGCGTCCTGCGCCGAGCGGCCGCGCTGACGCGCGCGCGACTGCCGACAGGCTGCAACCGCTGCTGCCAGGCGAGCGAAGAATCAAGCCAGCGGTGTCAAGGTTGTGTGCGCGTCCTGCCCCGGTCACCGCTGGCAGGCGTGTCAGACAGACACTTCAATGCGTGCATCACACTTAACCGGAGCCACAACAAGACTCTTACTGGCGCCCCAGGGGCGCCGCGCGACCGGGCCGCCGGCTCGGGGGCGCCCTGCTCTGCTCAAGCCTGCGCCGCTCTGAATAAGTGCGCACCGTCTCTGCGATGCGCTGCGACAGCCACCGCATGATGGTGTACAGGCGGCGCATGCAGCGTGCACGCTCCTTCCCGGGCACGCGCTCGCACATGTGCCTCACGCTCATCATGCGCGCCACCATTTCGCTGCACAGGCAGCCGACGGCGTCTGGGATCCGCCGCGGGTCTGCGCGGCGCAGGCCGGTCAGCGCGCAGCTGCTGCGGCACCCGCACCCCGACCCGCTCACGTGGAAGACCAGGCGCCCGGGCACGCCGCCGCGCTGGCAGGCGCTTGGGTGCACGCCTGCAGCGCAGCTCAATGCCCGCAGCCGGCTCGCCCAGTGGCATGCCCAGGCCCGAAGGCAGGCTCTCAAGCCCAGCCAGCGGCCCCCCCGCCGGCCGCGCGCGCACAGGACACGAGGCGCTGCGCACCGCGCTCCCACATCTGCAGGCAGCGCAGCAGCAGCGGGGCCACGCGGTCGCCCAGCAGCGCCTGGCCGCCCAGCAGCCGCTGCTCCTCCTCCGGCTCGAGCGGGTCGGCAGCGTCCGCGAGCAGCGAACAGTACGCCAGCACCGCGCAGTCTATGCTGCACAGAGCCCTTTGCGAGGGCCCTGCCAGCTGGCCGCCTGCGGGGTCGCGAGGCGGCTTGGTCTCGGCCAAAACACATGTGCCTATGTCGGTGCGAGGCGGGGCCCGGGTCGCCGCTCACCTGCGCCGCTCTGCGCGCCGCGGCTCGCAAACAGCGCCTGCTCCGTGACGGCCACCAGCAGGTCGCCTCCGGCGTTGCTGAGGGCCTCGAGGTATGCGGCGTGCGGCGCCTTGTCGGCCTTCTCCAGCCGCACGTACAGCAGCGCCGCGCAGTGCACGTGCTGCCGCAGGCCGGGCAGCGGTCTGCCAGGCGCCCGGGTGCCAGGAACGCAGGCAGCGGGGCGCGCGGCGCGCGCACTCGGGAGGCGGCGTGCAGGTTGCTCTCGCGGCCTCTGGCGAGCCCGCTCTCCGCTGCGAGCGCGTGAGGCGGCAAGATGTCCGGCGCGCTGGTCAGCCAGACGAGCACGGCGGCCATGCTGGAGTGGTACTGCTCCAGGCAGGCCAGGCGCGGCGTGCCAGCCTCGCCCCGCGCCTCCGCCTCGTCCGCCACGCACCAGGGCTCGACCACCTGCGCGGCGCGCGGCCCTGGTGTGGAACGGCCCGGCGCAGGGCGGCCTGCGGCGCGGCGGGCAGGCACGGGCGCACCCGCTGCAGCAGGGGTGCGCATCCGACGAGCAGCGAGTAGGCCACACACATTTGCAGCGCGTCCTTGCTGCCCGCCGCCAGGCCCGCCCACGACGCCGCCAGGCCTGCAGCCAGGCCATACACGTCGCAGCCCGCGTACCTGCATGCGCAGCGGCGCGGCGCGTGAGCCGGGCCGACTCGGCGGCGGCGGCGCACGCTTGGGCTGCAGGCAGCAGCGCCCGCTCACCCCGCAGCGGCTTCGCGGATGGCGGCGCTCCGCTCGGGGCCCTCGTTCGTCGAAAAGGGGCAGGACAGCATCAGGCTCAGCGTCTGAAGAGCCAGGACCAGCAGGTCGGCAGCCTGCACTCTCGCTCCTCGACCCGCCGAGGCCCCCCGCTGCGCAGCGAGCAGGTCGCGCCACACAAAGCGCCGTGCCAGGCCCGCCAGCATGCGGGCCACGGCCGCGCCAGCGCCCTCATAGAAGAGCCTGGCCTCGCGCAGCGTGGTGCCCGCCTCGACTGCCGCGACCTGGAAAAGGTCTGGCACGAGGAGCGGCGACAGCAGGTCTGCTGCATCCAGCAGGTCACCCAGCCGCAGCGGGCACGCGGCAGCGGCTGCCAGCGCTGGCGCCCCCGCCTCGAGCGCCCCGAGCCCCGCGGCGGCCCGCGCCGGCAGGCCTGCCAGGGCGCACATACTCACCTGGTGCTAGCCTTACAGTGTGTGTGAGAGTCCTGCATGTTGACATGGCTGGGCCCCCGCCGGGGCAGCCCTAGCTAGGTGGGCAGACTGCTGGAACATCTTGCACCCCAAAACAAAACTCAGGAAGGCATTTTTAGCCAACCCAGCGGAAGATCAGAGCCATAAGCGCATGATGCATGCGCCCAATCTTGCCGGCGGCGGCCAGCAGAGACTGCTTGCATGGTGGCACACGCGTTGTCTGCTGTGACACAAGCGCGCATGAAGCGTAAGCACACACTCTGCATCACAGAGGCGAGCTTCGGACAGAGAGCGGAGCTCTTGTTGCAAAATTTTTGTTTGAGAACAAGTTGCAGTGCTACGTTCGACGAGTGCTGCTGCTGCCCCACATGCAGACGCGAGGACAGCTCGTGCATGTTTCTGACGGACTGACCCTTGAGCAGCGGCCGTGGAGCAAAGCAACACGCTGTGGCTGTCCGTAATATACCCGAGCTACCCATGACAACATGTGGCAGTGTGGCAGCATGCCCAGCAGCACCGCCGCAAGCGCATGCGCCAGACACAGCCGCACCATGCTGGTGCATGCAAGCACACCTTGGATGACCCCGCATCCAGGCACCATTCCGGCTCTGCGCGCCGTCGCACCGGCAGCCTCACCATGCATAGCAGGAGGAACGGGGGGCGCCAGCAGCTCCATGGGGCTGCAACGCCGCGCCTCCCTGGAACGGGCCATGGTCCAGGTGTTGTCACCGCGCGAGCTCGCTCAATGCGGCGGCCGCCTTTTCTCTCAGATACATGGCAGCAGGGATACCGGGCGCCAGCACCGCCGCCAGCGCCTTGACACCCCTGCTCTCTGGTCACAGCCCTGGTCCAGGGTGTTGGGAGCACAGGCTGTGCAGTGCACCGGCAGCCGCGTGCCCCAGAGCAACAGAGAGCCCCCAGGAGCGCAACCAGCGCGGCGACGCGCCCGCACTCCCCTGGCGCTGTCCTGGTCCTGGGTGTGCTGGAGGCCTCTGACGTCACAGAGTCACACGCTGTGCCGCTTGCAGCTCACATACCTTGTTGATTGTCACGCAGCATAACCTATCGCCTCGCCGCGCCGCCTGCACCAGCCACCTGCACCGCCGGGCGCTGCCCGTGCGCGCCCTCGCCCCACGCGCGCGCACCAGGTCGGCGGTGCGCTGTGAGGCCCAATGCAGCATGGCGCACAGGCTGCGCATGCTGCAAGCGCGCTCCTCGCCGGTCACGCGCGCGCACAGCTCCCTGGAGCTCAGCAGCTCGCCCAGCGCGCTGGCGGCTACGCACGCAAGCGCGGTCGGGACACGCCGCGGGCCTGCGGCGCGCGGCGCTGCCCAGAGCCGCGGCGAGTCGCCCGCGGCGCAGCGGCGGCGCCCCCGACGGCCAGAGACCTGGCGCGAGGACGCGGGCGCCCGGCCCTGCGACGCACCGTGCGAGCCGCGCGGGAAAGGGTTGTGGAGGCGGCGCGCACCGCACATTCACAGCTGCAGGTAGCGCAGCAGCGGGGCCACGCGGACGACCAGCAGCGCCTGCAGGCGCTGCTCCACCTCTGGGTCGAGCCGGCGCGCGCCGGAGTGCGCCTGGATCGCAGCGCGCGCTGTGCAGGGTCACCCCGCAGATGCAGAGGTCGGCGGCGGGGCCGCCTGCGCGCACGGCCGCGCGCGCTCGCGCGCATCCAGCGTCCCAGCCCCAGCGCGCTGCCTGCGCGGCGCGTCGGGCGCGCACCGCAGCCCCCGCACAGCCCCGCTCCAGGACGCTGATGACCAGGTCGCCCGCAGGCGCGCTGCAGAAGGCCTTCAGGTATGCGGCGCGCGGCGCCGCGTCGAACAGCAGCGGCGCAGCGGCCAGGTGCTGCGGCGGGGCGGGCCGCGGTCAGCCGCACGCTCGGCACGTGGAGTGCGCGCAGCGGGTCGCGCGCGCGCGCGCGCTCGGAGGCGGCGCTCGGGACGCTCCTGCGGTCCGAGAAGACGGCCGCCTCGGGCGTAAAGGGCGAGGAGCGCGGCGGCAGGGCCGGGGCGCCGGCCAGCCACGCGAGCACCGCGCAGAGGCCGCAGTGGTACTGCGCCAGGACCGCGGTCGGGACCGCAGGCGAGGCGGCGGCCGCGCTCGCCCTGGCCAGCGCCTCTAAAGCGTCGGCCCTGCTCCACTGGAAGACTGCCTGCGCGGCGCGGCGCTGGCTGGGACGCGGCCCGCGCGGGGCGGGCCTGCCGCGCGGCATCGCCGCACCTGCTGCAGTATGGGTGCGTACACGGCGAGCAGGGCGCCAGCGCTGCCGCTGTCTGGGCTGCTCGCCGCCAGCGCCGCCCACGACGTGGCCGCGCTCGCGGCCAGGCCGTACATGTCGCACGCCGCGTACCTGCGGCTACGCGAGTGGTGAGCGCGAGCGCGGCCGCCTCGGCGCGCGCGCAGCCTGCAGACCGGGGAGCGCGTGCGCCGCGCGCTCACCTCTCTGCAGCCTCGCGGATGGCCGTGCGGCGGGTTGGCGGCCGCCCGCACGACGAAGGGGCGCTTGAGCATGGTGCAGAGCGCCAGCGGTATGTCCACCACCCAGGCCGGGCACATGTCCTCACCGCCCCGCTCCAGCCAGGCTAGCAGCGCCAAAGGACGCGCCGCACGATGCTCGCCAAGGTGCCGACGGCCTCGCCCCTGTACACGAGCCTGGCTTTGTGCAGGGCGAGGCCGCCCTCCCTCGTCACAGCCTGCTTGAGCCGTGGTGTATACACCACGGGCGTCAGCAGAGCCACCGCATCGGGGCGCGTCAGGTCGGCTGCGCGCAGGGGCCACGTGGCCGCGGCTGCCAGCACGGGGCCCCGGCCTCGAGGCACCCCGACCTGCGCGGCGGCCCTTGCTGCCAGGCCCGCCAGAGCGCACATCTGCTGAGCTGAGTCAGAATGGGCGGGACCAGGCACTTTGATGGCACATCCATGGGTGGCTGTTGACTTGATCCATCAATGCAGGTGACCTGCCCAGCAGCCTGCAGCCACTGCCAGCGCCTCAGCGCTGTCCTGGTGCAAGTGCCACCGAGTGCACAGCAGCCGGCCTGATGAAGCGCGGGCAACCTGATGCCGGCGCGCAGGTGCGGCAGCAGCGTCACCATTCCCTGCCTCCTTGCCATGCTTGCCTGTGTTGAGGTCCTGCTTTCGCAGACTGGGGTCGACGTCCGGGCTGCACGTCCCCGCGCAGCGCCACAGCCAGCGTGGGTCCGTAAGCTGACCGAGCCCCGCGTCCTGCTCCAGGGCCGGGGCTGCAGCGCTGCCGACGGGGAGGGCTGCTCCATGCCCGGCCGACCTCGAGCCTGGCAGCCCGCCTGTGCGCTGCATGCGGCCGAAGCTTGGGCACGAACAACAAGGCCGCGAGGAGCCTGCACAAGAGGCCTACTCTGTGGCGCTGGTAAGCCGCTCGCGCCTAGCATTTTACTGTGCCTCAGCAGGCTGCAGACGCGTTGTAAGCTGCACATGCGGTCCAGCAAACCAATGTCCCGGTCCAGGACCAGGATGGTGTCTGGGAGTGTGGGGCCATGCCTGCGCTGGATGGACTGCTAGCAGGTCGCGCCTGTGCTGCGTAAGGAGGTCGCGGGAGTCAGGAAAGCTGCTGCGCAGAAGCGTACCGCGCTGGCGTTGGCGACCCTGCTCAAGGACAACAGGCAGGACAGCGCCATCGCGTGCGGTGGCGCGGCGGCGATGGTCGGGCTGCTGGCGCCTGGCTGGACCGATGCCGTGCACGAGCAGGCCGCTGCGGCGCTGGGCAACCTGTGCTTTAGTAACGTCCAGAACAGGGACAGCATCGGAGAGTGCGGAGGCATTGCGGCGCTGGTCGGGCTGCTGGGGCCCGGCAGCTCTGCGGCCGTGCACACAGAGGCGGCTTGGACGCTCTGCAACCTGTGCGTTGACAACGCCCAGAACAGGGACAGCGCGAGGGCGTGCGGGGGCGTCGCAGCGCTGGTCGCGCTGCTGGCGCCCGGCGAACCTGCTGGTGCGCCTGAGATGGCGGCCGCGGCGCTGGGCAACCTGTGCTTTCGTAACGCCCAGAACCGCGACAGCGTGAGGGAGTGCGGGGGCGTCGCGGCGCTGGTCGGGCTGCTGGCGCCCGGCGCCTCTGCGGCCCTGCATGAGCAGGCGGCTTGGGCGCTCCAGAAAGTATGCTTGCACAACGCCCAGAACGCGGTCTGCATGCGATGGTGCGGGGGCATTGCTCCGCTAGTGAGGCTGCTGGCGCCTGGCAGCTCTGCTGTCGTGCATGAGCCCGCTGCTGCGGCGCTGTGGACCGTGTCCTTTGACAGCAATGAAAACATCAGGGAGTGCGGGGGCGTGGCGGCTCTGGTCAGGCTGCTGGCGCCCGGCGGCTCTGCGGCCCTGCGTGAGGAGGCGGCTGGGGCGCTGCAAAGCCTGTGACGCGATAACATTAATAACGAGGACGCCCTGCGGGAGTGTGGGGGCGCCGCAGCGCTGGTGGGGCTGCTGGCGCCTGGTGGCTCTGCTGCATTGTATAAGACCACTGTTGGCACGCTCGTGAATCTGACCAGAGAGAGCGGGCAGAGCCGGGAAGCAGTGAGGGCATGCGGGGGAGGTGCAGCCCTGGAGGGCGTGCTCGCATGCGCCAGCTCGGCGTCGGCGCATGAGTGGGCGGCGGCTGCGCTGCGCAACCTGGGGCGTGTTGAGCAGGTTGTCGGCAATTTAGACCAGCCAGATTGATGCAGACCCGCTCTGCGACATGGCTTGGCGTTAGTCCTGGTAGGAGCTAGTGGTGTTATGGCCTGGCGCTTGGTGCCACTGGGCTGGGCAAACTGTATCTGCCTCTGGCTGTGCAGGAGCTGGCATTATTAAGCGCGTGCATTGCCAGTGTGCGCAGTGTGCACGGGCATGCCTGTTGCATCCTGCACAAAGTCCGCGGCTGCATCTTTACTTGGGTAGGGCAAAGAGTCTTTGCTCTGTCAAAGCTGTGCTGTGTGCAGCATGCAGTACACCGCACCATGCAAGTCCTCCTCTGGGAGGGATCTCTAGTATAGTGCCTGTGGCATAGTGCCTTGTGAGGTGTTGTAAGGTGTGTGTTACACAATTGGGACCAGGGCCAGAACATGGCGCCCTGCAGCCTCTGCCAGCGGCGCGCAGCCGCATCCACCTCCATGCGCTTTAACAGTATGCAGGGCGACTTCTGCACACCACTGCAATGAGCGTCGCTGTGGAGCGCTGGTGCCTGCTGTCATGCATGCAGCAGCCGCTACCCAGACGCGCTGCTCGCTTGTCAGCGTGCCATCCCTCACCTCTGAGGCACACAGTCAGCCAGGACAGCCCCATCACTGCACTCAGCGCACGAGGGTCCGCAGCGCCCTTTCAGCACTTGAGCCGGCCGGTAACCCTCGCCCTGCAAGCGCAGCGCGCGAGAGCATGGCTCGAGCGCGGCGCGGTGCCACGCGAGCTAAAGCTGCCGGTGCCCTTCGTACGCTTTTGCTGTGCAAGCTGGTCAGCTTATGGTCTTACCATTGCGGCCGTGAGGCAACCCGTGGTGCCCGTGAACAGGAAGTCATGGCAGCGCCTGGCATAGCGCCGCCTCGGCAGACTTTTGCAAGAGGAAAGTTTCGCAGACGCGGCTGCCGTGCATGCCCAGACTGCTTCAGGGCGTGCCGCTTGCAGCCGCGCAGACGCTGCGGCGCACGGGGGCAATCTTTGACAAAGTGCTGGCGCCGCTGCAGAGGCACTACATCATCCACCACGCTGTGCTCGGGGCAGTTGCAAGTGTTCCGAAACAACAAGATAGACAGAAGCCAGTCTGGCTGTCCTTGGCGCACACTCGTAGTTTGCTACCTGAGAGAAGTTGACTGTTTGCTCCCAGGTAATCCTCCATTGCTTGCAAGCCAAGTGAGATCCCGCTTGCCTTGTTAGCCTGCACTTCACCGTCCCCACTTGCGCCCTGCACCACCAGCTGATGATGCGAGGGTTAGGGTAGGGTGGACATTTTGCACATGCAGACTCTGGCGCTTATCAATGCAACACTGTCAATGAGGGTCCCCCTGTATTGCGAGCTGCAGAGTGTGGTTAACGTTCCATAAACTCCCTCAGCTCGAGCTCTGCGCTGCAGCGGCAGTCCCGCTGTGGAGGCTGGCCGCCTGAGCAGCCTGCGCTCTGCTCTTTCCAGGCTTGCCTGTACGTCACCACTCGCTGTTCTGTCAGCAACTGGCGACGTGTTGCCCCTGCGCTGTGTGCAAACTTGTTTAGCACCGTACGCCACGGCGCAGCATGGGCGCGCGCGAGTCCAATGCTGATGGCGCAGCCGCGCCTTCAGCTCTACGCCTGGACCAGCTCCCTGCAGAGGTGCGTAAAGAAAGCTCGCGCCCTGCCTGTCTATGCAGGGGTCGCGGCGCCTGCACGCAGGGGCCTCGCCGCGCCTTTGGCGTGTGAGCCTGTGGTCTCTGCAGGTCTTGCAGGCATGCGCGCTGCACCTTGCCAAGGACTGCTGGCGCGACTCCCGAGGCTTAACACAAGCTTTGCTGCTGCCGACAGTCTGCAGGTGCGCACCGCAGCTTTCACCAACAGAAAGCAGCCACGCGCTTGCAGCAGCTGTGCTTGGGACCCACTGCGCGTGACAGGCGCTTCAACGAAGCGCTCAAGCAGCCGTTCTGGAGCACGCTGGAAGAGGACCTGGCTACCAGGCTGTGGCGGGCGCTCGGACGGCCCGGTGTGCTCCCTCCTGTGCTGCTGTCATGCTTAAAGTAGTTTACCGTGCTACCGGTGCACACAATCACGGCGTGTTGAAAGTGCACCTCCTGCTCAACCAAGCATTCAGTAAGCGCTGGACGCATAGGGTGCAGGCAACCAGCGCTCCTTGGCTGCCGCAGGTACGCCCGAGGAAGCTAGCGCGCGGCGGTGGCTCCAGGTGCAAGGTGCTGCAGTCAAGTGCGTTTGCGACCTGACCGTTGGAGAGGACTCGGAAGGGGCTGTGCCTGGACGCGACCTGGACGCCGGGCGGCTGACCACCTTGCTGGCCGGCCTGCCTGCGCTGACGTCCATGGGATGGCTACGTCTGCGTGCTGACCTGCACCGCAGACCTACTGCGACAGCCGCCCGGGCCTTTTTGGCCGGGGCCATGCGCGCCATAGCGCGCTGCTCGGGCCTGCAGACCCTACGTCTGCGCATCACCCTGCGTGACGGCCTGGCGGACCAGCTCCCCGAGACGCTGGTGCGGGAGCTGGCCAGCGTGCGCTCACTGGAAGAGGTCGGGCTGCACATAGAGTCGAGCGCAGCGGAGTGGCCCGACCGGCCGGTCACTTTCAGCCTTGCGCATGTGGTGGCAGGCCTGGCCGGCCTGCCGCGGCTGCGCGCGCTGGAACTGATGGCATATAATGTCGGAATGGACGCCACGCTGCCGGCCAGCATGTCATGCCTGGCGCAGCTGACCTCTTTGAGGCTGTCTGGCTTTCAAGGCCTGCGCTGCGCGCCCGGCTGGGCGCGCCTGCCGGCGCTTGCGTGTCTTTCTTTTGAGCACTGCGTGTTTGCGGGTGATGGCGAGACCGCGCTGCCGGGCCTGGCCGCGCTGGCGGCCCTGACCAGCTTTGGTTTGTGGGAGTGCCCCAACGTGTGGGTGCTTCCTGCATCGCTGTGGCGGCTCACACAGCTGCGCGAGCTCTTCCACTGGGGCGACGCAAGCGAGCTGGCCGGCGAGCCGCGCGGCGCGCTGCCAGTCGCGGTCGTGCCCACGGGCGGCGCGCTCTGCTCTGCGTCCTTGACGCATTTCACCCTGGCGGACCTCAACCTGCCGGCCTTTCCGCCAGGCATCCTGGCCATGAGGCGCTTGAAGCACCTCGACCTGTCCCAAAGCGACTTTGAGCTGCTGCCTGAGGGCGTGAGTGTGCTGACTGGCCTGGAGGAGCTGCGCCTCGGGCGGCACTCGCTAGTCGCAATGAAGGTTGGGGGCGCCTTTGACGCCCGGGCCCTAGGCAGCCTGGCCGGCTTCCCGAAGCTGCGCGGCCTGGAGTTCTCCTACTGCCGCGTGCTGTTCTCTTCAGACTTTCAGGCCGCGGCCGCGCACCCGCGCCTGGAGCGGCTTCTTCTCTGGACCTCATACCCCGTCCTTGGCCCGTCATGCCAAGCATTTGTGGAGTTTGTCATTACTCTGCTGCGGCAGGGGCGCCACGACGTGCTTGAGCTGGATAGGGCTGCTGTTCAGGGCGAGGGGCAGGTGGACAGCCGCAAGTTCCGCGCCGCCCTGGAGGCCGTGGGGTATCCGCTGAGCGAGGCAGACTCTCTCGATCCAGTGTAGGCCATGGGCCGGCATGCGCCAGTTTGGGCTGTGATGAGGCTAGCGGTAGAGTCCAAGCGCATGTTGCTGTCCAGGTCTTTGGTGTTTGAAGCTGGCCTGCAAACAATGGAACCTGAGCTTTATGTTTTAACGTTGCCTGCTGTGTGTTGAGAGCGTTTGTGCATTTTTGTGCACCAGGCAGGTTGTCAAAGAGTAACCTGTGTTCCATCACAGCAAATTCTACCGCCTCCCTGTCAGGCGCTTTGCTGGCGCGAAATGACCAGTGCAGGCTGTCGCGAGCGGAGCACATGCTGCGCGTTAAAAAAGACAGCGTCAGGCCGCACAGAACAACATGACCTTGACAAACAGCACGCTGCCGCCCAGCCCGCCCTGCGCTGCAGCCCAAAAGGGTGCCTTGGGTGCAGTGGCCTTGAACGCGCCTGTGCAGCCTCCAGAGGCGCGTCTGCCTCCGCGCTCAGGCGCGGGCCTCGTGTGGTGCCACGACCGCCCTCCATATGCTGCGCGCCTGGCCGCTCAATATGCCGCCTGGCGGTCGCCAACATGGCTTGCAGACGCAGGGAGCGCAAACGTGCAAGGTGGCGCCGGGACTATTGCGCATCTTTCCGTGACTGTCACCCGCACTGACTTTGCGGACGCGCAATGTGGCTGAATCAGCGCGCTGAAGACTGACACAATGCTCGGCAGGTGGCTGGCTGACGCAGGCCTGGCGGCTGCGGCCTTCAGCGGCGCAACCCGCCATGCGCCTGGCGCCTCCGCGGCCAGGCGCATGTTTATTGGCATGGCACCAGCTGTTTGTGTTTCACAAATGTATACGTGATGTGTGTGGTAGACGGTGGACGAAGCCAGGCGCTGTTCGCAATCCCAAGCCTGCTGGCCGTTTTCTCAGCTGGCGTTAGGTTCCCTGCTTACACCCTCACAGCTCGGGAGCTCGCCTCGGTTGCTCGAGTCTGTCACTTGTCTGTCACTTGTTTGTCAATTGGAGAACCAGCCAGTTGTCACAAGAAGCGCGCTTTACGACTGCGCTGGCAAGCCACGCTGCGCCCACGCTCTCAGCGCGCCTGCTCTTCTGACGCGCCCCGATCCGTGGCCCCTCGTCAGCCACAGGCGCGCTGCGCTTGCTATTGTGTGGTGCTTTCCTTCCAATATATATACAACGAGGCTGTTGATGCTACGGTGGGTGCAGAAGAATGCCCGTGGTGAGGCACGCACAGAGACTCTCCAGGCCGCTGTTGCATTTAAGTATTACGTCCAGCAATGCGCAGACTCAGGCGCAGGTTGTTCAACAGCACAGAGTGTGCACGAATGCGTGCTGTCAATGCCTGGTTGGACGCATATTGCTCAAGCGGGGCTCGCTGCGTGCTGCGCAGGGCAAGCAACAGCTCGACGCGCTGCTGGTGAGTACGCTGGCAGCGAGCTGCTGTAGGCGTTGAAGAGGACACCCAAGGAGAGCAGCACCACGCGCGCAGGCGCGCACCTCAAAAGTTGCAGGGTGATGCCGCCTTGCTGCGTGCCACCTGCAATGAACATGGCTGTGTTCGTGTTGGAAATTTTTTCACTATGACACCACGCTTTGTGCAGAGGCGTTCAGCACGGTGCTTCGCACCCCTGCCGCCCTTTGCGCAACAAGCCCATCTTGGCATGGCGCGCCATGGAGCTGGTGATCAAAGCGCCAAGGAGGTGCGGCAATTTGTGATACATATGCGCCGCAAAGTCGCTCTTGCCAAAATTGTTCAGCAGCGCACTGCAGCGAGGCATCTGTCTCGAGTATCTGCTGGATGAGAAGTTCTGCACTGCCTCACCAGACCCATCGCTGCCCTCGAAAGTGTTTGTCACTTAGGCGCCCTGCTGGCCGCGCAGATAGCAGGAAGCAGAAGGGATAGGGTAGGATAGCCCTATCGGCTGCCGCGGCTGCACACCGTCCACATGACATGCGTTCAAGGGGAAGAAGCATTGAGCATCGGCGAAATACCTCTCCTGGAGGGCTTCCCTAGCCTGCTGCACTTGTGTGTCGACCGCGCGGGGGCGGACATTCATGTTCCCAGAGACCTGTTCGAGCAGGTCAGGTCTGTGCGCATCAAGGCTGGTGGCCGAGTGACGTTATGGAATGTGCCTGACGAGGTGAGCTTGGCCGTGTATGTGGACCGCCTTTGCAGTGCCAACCTGCAAGCTGCGGAGTTGTGCGCGGTCTCTTTGCTGAACATGGGAATGAGTCCATGCAGATGCCCGCGTGAGGTCGTGCGCGAAATGATGGGCAGGTGTGGGGACCGCTTTGCGTTTGAGGTCGGAGTTGCTGAGGATCCTTATGATGATGAACCTGGGAATGAGAGCAGGCTACTTCGCCTGTTTTGGCGCCGCTGGCCTGCTCCTGACGCCTCCGACCTGCATGCAGCCAGAGCGGCGCATGAGCGCGCCCGCGCATGGGCGGCAGCGGGACGCCAGTGGAAGTGGTGAAGGTGAGACTGACGATTGGCATGACTTTCATATCATGCACAACTTCACGTTGTGGCCGCAGCTTCACGCCGGCTGGTCGCACAGGCCTAAGCGCCGGCCGTGCAGTACCGTGCAGCATGAGCTATGCAAGGTGTCGGGACGAGCGGACGAGCACAGCGTGTTTGCAGGCAAAGAGTGACGCACTATGGCATGGAAACAGATATTCACAAGTCCTGCCTATTTTTGTGCCTGCACGAGAGGCAATGTTGTGCGCCAGCAAGCCCACTGGCTGTGTGCGGAAGCCGGACCACTTTGGTGTGTTGGTTTCTGCTCCCCTGCCTGCATGCATGCTTTACAGGTCAGCCTGAAATACAGTGCAAGCGTGTGCCCAGACTCGCATGCGCACGCTTGCGAGCATATGCTAGCTAGCATCCGCATTCACCAGCTTGACAGGCGCAGGGCGCCCGGTGCAGGCGTTTACCAAGCTCCTGTGCTCCTAGCTGCGAGTAGCATACGTAAAAGCCAGGGCTATGGTGCTGCTTTACTCACATCGCCTACCCACCTGCTCTTATGCGCTTGCACACAGCCGCAGGGTGAGCACGCCAGTGTGGGCGCTCAAGTGCGGCCGTGCGCACCAGTCACACGTACGGCAACTTAATAAAAGGTCAATTCGAGTCGGGAGGCAGGCGGCCGCGCCGGCTGACCGCATACAAGCTGCCGACAACCGCATCGCGCGGTCACCGAGCGGAGCTCTGCCCTCGCTGCTAAGCAATTGCATGCTGCACTACGTGCATGCTGCGCTGGGCGCCCAGTTAAGGCAATGCACAAGTGTGCGCGGGCGTCGGGTCTCAGGCGCTGATGCTCTCTCCTTGACGGCCGCGCGCCGTGCGCATCAGCCTGTGGTGGGCTTGGGGCGCGTGGACTTGCGGCGCACGCTCGTGTGCAACACGCCATTGGGCGTCCATGTCTTCACATCGTTCGGTTGCCTGCCTGCGACGTTTGGGCGCCGCCAACTGCCCAGCAGCCGCGCTCGAGCGTGGCCAGCATATTGCGCCTGGGCACGCGTCGCTGCACGCCGCCCGGCAGCAAAGCCGCGCAGCCACCGCGCCACTCGCATGCAGCCTGGCAATGGCGCCGCTCGTGGGCTTTCTGTATTTGCAAGGCAGGATGCGTGTGTGACTGTCTTATCGCGCCGAGGTGGCCGCGGCTGGTGGAAGCGGGAACTTTGCACGGCAGCTAGACTGCTCTTTGTCTTTGCCAGTCACCAATTCACAGTGAGGATGTCAACGTGCGCGACAAACAGCCCTGCGTTGAAGCTCGCTTGTTGTCCTGTCAGTGGCGCCGCTCCAAGTCTGGCATGGCGCAGCGCCGTGCGTCGACATTGCTGCCCGCCGCAGGTTGCCAACGCTTGGCCGGCCGAACAGCCCGTCACCGTGTCCCTGGCACCGGCGTCCTCTGGGGCGCAGCAAACAGCATCCCTGCTGCCGCTCTGTCAGACGCGGCGTGCAAAGGTGCGGCATCTGTGCGACGTGCGGGTGCGGGGACCAGGCTGGGGTGCTGCTACTGCCCAACGTGTAAGACGTGCCTCAATACGCGCAGCACAACGTATCTGACAGCACGCACACCGCCGCTGCAAGGTGCTGGTCAATGACAAGCGCATCTTGCGGCTGCGCGGCGGTGCTTGCGCGCGGTGGCACTGGGCGGCCTGCGACCAAACGCCGCAAGGCCCGCTGGCGTTTGTCTTCGCCCCTCACGTCTGGCCGCTTCGCGCGCTTCCTGCTGTTACAATGCACGCTTCTCGCTGGTCGCAGCTGAACCGGGACGGCGGCCGCGCCGAGGCCCTGTGCCGGCAGCGCAGACGCTCCGTTTTATATGTGCCAGGCCAACACGGCTGCGCAATGCACGCAGGGCCTGTGTGTGCCCAACGCCTGCGGCCCTGCCGCACAGGATGTCCGGGGCGCTCTGCCTGCTACAATATCTGCTGGAGACCGGCAGCTGAATTCAAAGTCAGTCAGAGTGATTGAAGCCCAATCGAGAAGCCCTCGCGGGGCTGCCCGCCGGTGCGCAGCAAAAGCTGGCGGCGGCAGCCTAAACATTCATTTGCGCAAGCAGAGGCTGCGTGTGCACACTCCGCACCCGCAGGCGTAGCCTTGCACAACCAGGCATGGGCTCCAGTGACGGTGCTGGATGTGCAGCGTGCAGTGCCGAGCCACAACCAGCAGAGCAGGCGCGGCCTTCACACAGCAATGAGCGGCACAAACGCGACTGCATCTGCCACACGTATGAAAGTGCTTACCTTGGTTGTAAGTCGTGCTGGACGCGCAGGCGTCCTTGATCGCGCTGCCGGACGAGCTGCTGGGCGGCATCCTGTGGCGCGCCTGGGCGGACAGGCCGCCGCGCGCTGCAGCGGAGGAGGTGCGCGCCGCAGCCGGCCTGGCGTCTGTGTGCCGCCGCTGGCGCGAGCTGCTGCGCACGCAAGCGCTGCCGCTAGTGCTCGACTTTAGCGCGGCGCGCCTGAGCGACGCCCAGCGCTGCTGGCTGCACGACCCCGCGCAAGCCGGCCGCGTGGAGGCCGCCAGCTTTCACGACGAGGACGTTCTGTGGGAGCGGACGCTGCTCGGTGGCTTTCTGGCCTTGCACAGTGGCACGCTGCTTGCACCTGTCTGGCCTGCCCCTGCGGCTTGTGGCTCGTGTAGGCCACAAGCTGCGGCCAACCCTGGACCTGAGCGGCCTGCGCCTGACCAGGCTGAGCCTTGATTGCCGTAATATCAAATACCTGCTGCGCAACTCGAGCACAGACTGCAAGTGTTTGTGGCCCGTGCGCCTGCCAGGTAGCTTGGAGGAGCTGCACCTGTCCGGCCTGGACGGTGATTGGCTTGAGCGCCTGGCGTGGGCGCAGCATCCAAGCGCAGGCTTGGCAGGGCGGCTGCTGCGGCTGCACACCCTCCACGTGACATGCATGGCAGCAGGAGAACCGTTGCGCATTGCCGAAGTCCCTCTCTTGGATGGCTTCCCCGTCTCGCCTGCCTTTGAGGTGCACGACAGCTCGGGGGGGCACGTGGACATCCACAACAACCTGTTTGGCCGGGCCAGGTCTGTGCGCGTTGCTGCTGGTGGCTGTGTGTTTCTGTGGGATTGCCGGGGTGATGTGGCCACGTTCGTGGACCGCCTCTGCCCCGCTGGCCTGCAGGCTGCATAGCTGTGCAGTGCGCGCCACGTTCACCTGGGGCCCCGTGATGCCAAGCTCGTCCACGAGGTCGTGCGCGAGTTGGTCAGCAGGTTTGCAGACCGCTTTGCGGTTGCGGTGGGCGTTTACGATAAGCCGCATACTGGAGGGCAATTGCGCACACACACGCTACACCGCCTGGCCTGCCGCCGCTGGCCCGCCCCTGGCGCGCCCGGTCTGCAGGCGGCCAGGGCGGCGCACGAGCGCGCCCGCGTATGGGCTGCTGAGGCAGAGCGGTGGGAGGCGGAGCAGCGGCAACAACATGAGCAGGATGACATGGTCTGACAAAATGCACAAGCTCTTGTGCCGGCAATGCATACGGCCCTGCAGTCCGAAGCGGCCAGGTATATAGGATTAGGGTATAACCCAACCCAGGCAGGCGGGGCCGTGCACTGATGGTTTACCTATTGTGCTGTGGCCTGCTGGGCGGCTGCGAGGGGAGGCGGGGGTGGAGCAAGAGGGTGGGTCGGACCTCGTGTTGTGTGGATGCCGGTCGCAGCCCGTCTGCTTGCCTGCATGCATAATCATGTCTGTTGTTCTCACTGTGTGACCACTCCTCTCGCGCACGCTCACAAGGACACAGTGCCAACCGCCACTTGCTTTGTGCTACCTTTCATGTGCGACACGGCCCACCCAGCACTTGAAATCACTGACATTTGCCTGGACGGCAGCCAGGAGTGCGGTTGAGAAGCGCCGCGCTCCTCTTGACGCAAGCCTGGCTCAAGGCCTCAGATTGCTCCGCCGTGCGCCTGGCACCTCCGTGCCCGCCTTCTTATGAGGCGGGGTTAATTAACAACCACCAGCAACTGCTCGGTCCTGGGTTTTTACTGAGAACACTCTACTCTTAAGCCCAGGGATAGGTTGGGGTGCGCTTGTTTATAAGCAAGAAGTTCAGCTTGGAAGGCCTTGTCTCGTAAGCTCAAGTCTGTAGTTTGCAAGAACAGCCCGCTGTCGCAAGAAGCGCGCCTGAAGAACGCGCCGACAAGCCTTGCGACACTTACGCTCTTCGTACGCCTGTTCTTCTGACACGCCCGCCCCTGCGGCCTCTTGGCAACCAGAGGCGCGCTGCTCCCGCAGCCTGCCCGCTCCCTTGTACTTCGATACACCAGGCCTGTTTGCTTAGCCGTGCGCAAACAAGGTTCCAGGAGAATTGGCACGCCATTGAAGCTCACCAGGCAACCTACCGGGAAGCTTTATGCCAGGTGATGCTCTTGCACAGCTTTTGGCACTTGGTCCAAGAGCGCAGAGTATGCACCAGCGCACGCGCGTGCTCTCTCACAGTGCCAAGCGTAAAGTAGTTGCTCTGCGACGCATATCTGCACGCTGCGCAGCGCGCAGCAGCTTGAGGCGCTGCTGACTATAGGCTCGGCGGCGAGCTGCTGAAGGCCGTGGATAGTATGGCAGAGGAGAGCACGCTGGGCGCGCTGTGTGTGCCTGCTGAGCAGGCGCGCACCTGGCTCCCCCCGCTGCGTTCGCTGATGGAGCGCCTCGTTGCTTTTCAATTACTGTCAAGGTGTCACAACTGTGCTTTGTGAACAGAGCTGCTGCAAACAAAGTGGCTGGCGTCATCTGCACGCGCACTGCCTTGCGCTCGCAGGAGGTTGGCTGGAGTGCGGCAGTGTGACACCGATTGGAGGTACAGGGGCCGCGCGTGATGTATGCACCCAGGCTTGTCTTGCGCCGCAGGCAGATCTGAGCATGGCGCCCCTTGGAGCTCGGGATCCAGGCGCCGAGGAGGTGCGGCAGTCCTGATTTCACGTGTGCGCGAGACAGCTCCTGTTATGTGGTGCTTAATCTGAGCAACAGCTTTGGGGACTGCAGAGCAGCAGCATCAAGAGCCAGCCCGCGTGCACGCGCATTTCTCAGCCTGCAGTAACGTGGAACATCAGGCACTGTCTTTCATTGTTCTCGGCTGCTAAACTACGCCCCCCTGCCTTGCCGTACGCGTCACTGACCCAAGCGTGTTTGTTGCGCTCAACGCACTGCTGGCCGCGCAGGCGTCTTTGATCGCGCTGCCCGACGAGCTGCTGGGCGGCGTCCTGCGGCGCGCCTGGGCGGACAGGCCGCGCCGCACTGCAGCCGAGGAGGTGCGCGCCACGGCCGGCCTGGCGTCTGTGTGCCGCCGTGTGCGCGAGCTGCTGCGCGCAGCCGCTGCCGCTGGCGCTCGACTTCAGCGCGGCGCGCCTGAGCGCGGCCCAGCGCCGCTGGCTGCTCGATCCCGCGCAGGCCGGTCGCGTGGAGGCCGCCAGCTTTCACCCCATGGATGCTCTGTGGTGGCAAGTCCTGCTCAATGACTTTCTCTCTCGGCACGGGCGCACGCTGCTGCACCTGTCTGGCGTGCCGCTGCGGCTGGTGACCTGCGCGAGCCTGGAGGAGCGGCCTGCTCTGGACCTGAGCGGCCTGCGCCTGACTAGGCTGGGCGTAGACAGCTGTGATACTGAACTCCTTCAACGTATGCACAGCAACGGGCGCATGCATTTGTGGCCCGAGCGCCTGCCTGGCACTTTGGAGGAGCTGCACCTGCTCGGCCCGGGCGGGTATTGGTTTCAAATTTTGGCGTGGGCGCCGCATTTCAGCGCAGGCTTGGCAGGGCGGCTGCCGCGGCTGCGCACCGTCCGCGTGACGCGCTTGGGAGGTAGACATCATTTGAGCATCGATGAATTCCACCTCCTGGAGGGCTGCCCTGTCTTGCCGGCCTTTGAGCTGCACACCTCAGAGGTGGACATCATTGTTGGCGCCAAGGTGTTTGGCCGGGTCGGGCATGTGCGCGTCGTGTCCGGTGGCCATGTGTTTCTGTGGGGTAGCCGGGACGATGTGGCCCTGTTCGTGGACCGCCTCTGCCCCGCTGGCCTGCAGGCTGCAGAGCTGTGCGCTAAAAAGTGGATCGACATGGACCCCGATGAAGGTCCACTCCTTTACGAGGTTGTGCGCAAGATCATCAGCAGGCACGGCGACTGCTTTGGTTAGGGTTAGGGTATAGGGTAAGGCCTATGCGGATTGTACACATATATATAGGGTTAGGGTATAGGGTAGGTAGGGTTAGGGTAGGTAGGGTTAGGGTAGGTTAGGGTAGGGTAGGCAGGGTTATAGGGTAGGGTAGGTAGGGTTAGGTTAGGGTTAGGGTTAGGGTAGGGTATAGGGTTAGGGTAGGGTAGG
>JAABVA010000970.1_pt1 | contig 32414 bp, 37 predicted proteins | sample 5560331 | NCBI WGS metagenome assembly JAABVA01 (sample SAMN12812661, study PRJNA571458) | rock metagenome | isolation source: Antarctica rocks | place: Antarctica: Victoria Land, Mt New Zealand sud | collected 2016-01-07 | reverse complement strand
CACTCGTACGCTGACCTCTCACTGGGGCCTCCCACATCTGTGGCTCTACCGGCCAGGACCACCCTCGCCTGCAACCCACGATTACATGTGAGCGAGGCCCCAGCCACGACCCCCATATCGTCTAAGTCATCGAGCAACACCTGGGGCCGGTCAGTCGTCGCGGCCGCGCACCTTTGTTTGCAGGCCTTTTCACCATGGTCACCTATCGGACTGTTGTCGCGTTTTTGGTGCTGCACTCAGGCATCCACCTGCTCGAACACCTCATCGGCGCGTTGCGCGCTGCCTTGGATGAGGCCGAAATCGATGGCGCGGCGGATCGGTCCGTCACGAACGCGGTGAATACCTGATCACAGAATAGGAACACCGTCACCGCGAAGAGCAGGGCAACGCCGCCGACGGTGTAGGCGGAGGTGCGAAGCGCCGAGGTGAGGCGACTCCGGTCCCCCTTGCCGTAGGAGTACGCCAGCAGCGGCAGTACCCCGAGGGTGATGCCCATGATGAGGAACTCCGGAATCTGGGCGATGCGGACGGCGACGCCCATGGCGGCAAGCGGACCATCGCCGTAGGCGGCGGCGAGGTTGTTCATGACCAGCAGGGTGACGATCATGAGGGCGGACTGCAGCAACTCACCGACGCCGACACCGAACACCGGGCTCCACACCGACGACGACAGCGTGAACCACCGCGGCGACAGGCTCACGTGTTCGCTGTGCCGGGCCAGCCAGACGACGAAGTAGATGACGACGCTGAGGTTGGCCAGGCCCATGGCCAGTGCGGCGCCGGCGACGCCCCAATGCAGGACCAGGATGAACAGCACGTCGAACGCCAGGTTAGCGACGGTGGAGGCGATCAGCCCGATCATCACCTGCCGGGCGGCACCCTCGGCCCGCACGAGCTGTTCCAGGCAGAACGCCGCGGCAAGCACCGGAACGAAGGCCAGCATCACGGCGACGAAAGACCTCGTCGCGTGCACGGCGGCGGCGTCCGCGCCGAGCAGCGACACCAGCGGGTGCAGCAGCACCAGCCCGGCGCCTCCGAACACGGCGCCGGCGATGGCCGAACCCCAGAAGGCAACGAGGAAACGCGTTTGATCTCGCCGGCCCTCGCGGGGTCGTGTTCCGCGGCGCCGAGCAGCCGGGATATCTGCGCGCCGCCGCCGACACCGAAGACCCCGCCGACTGCCATCACCAGGCCGAGGATCGGCGTGCCGAACGTGATTGCGGCGAGCAGTGCGGTGTCGTGGAGGGAGCCGATGAACCCGGCGTTGATGAGGTTGTAGACGGCGCCGACGATCATTGCGGCTGCCATCGGCACGCACAGGTGTAACAGGGCGCGGACGACCGGCGCGGCGGAGAGGTACCAGTGGTTGGTGCCGACGGCGTCGGCGTTCACCGGGGCTTCGGGGTTCGAGGTGTTCATGGCGGCTTCCATCCGGGCAGCTGGGAACGCGCGCAGACGAACGTCCGCGCGGCGAGGGATGTGAGGGGCGCGGCCGGGCCGCGGAGGTGGGATCTAACGGGTCGGTTGCGGGAGTTCCGCGGTGATCTTGCGCAAAAGGGCGAGCAGGGCAGCCCGTTCAGCCTTGTCCAACGGGGCGAGAATGATGTCGTCGGCGGAGGCCATTGCGGTCTCGAACCCGGCGGTGAGCTCGACGCTGGCCGGCGTCGCGTGCACGCGTTTGCTGCGCTCGTCGCCCGGCTCCGTACGGCGCTCGATTAGGCCACGACGCTCGAGCCCCTGCAGGAGGCTCGACACACTCGCCGCGCTGGTGCGGCTGACCTGCGCGATCTCGCGCTGCATCGCACCCGGGTTCTCCCGGAGGTAACCAAGTACGAAGGCCTGCTCGAAGCTGAGCTCCCGCGTCCGTACCCAGTCCTCGCCGGCCTTCCGCTGGGCCCAACCGATCCAGCGCATCAGCTCCATAGGGGTGGTGAAGGTGCGATCGAGTTCGGCCATGTTCAGAACCATAACAGTTAGTTTTCAAACCATCAATGGTCGAACTGACATCTGCGGGTGCCCTCGCTCCGGCAGTGAACATCGAGCAACGGAGGGACCGTTCCAGCGCGGCCTGCGGCTCCAGCCTGACCATCGCGCTGGACGACGGAACCGCGCCCCGGGTGCGATGTCACGATCGATTGGTGTGATGACCTGCGGGTACGCGGCGGTCCTTTGCCGTGGACGAAGAGCTGCGCGAGCTCGCCCACAGTTCATCGGGCGCCGTCGATCTTGTGTCGAATCGATGCTGTGACGCAGCGGTGGCAACCCGTTCTTTGCACTGATTTTGCTGTCGGCGCTCTCAGAGGCCGCATCCAGCGTTCCGCTTGCGCTGTCCGAGTTCCTCGCCCACAGTTCAAGGCGATCGAGCCTCATGCACTGCCAATCATCCAGGCAATGTCGATCAACGGCTCGGCCACGGATCGTCGCATCGTGGCGGCCGCGCTTGGCGCTGAGGAGATATCAGTGGAAAGGCGCCCCTTCGCTCCACACCCATCACAGGTGCTTCAGCGCCACCACGAGCCGATCCGCGACCACCTGCCGCATCGGTATTCACGGTCGTCTTCCCTACCCAACCTGAACTCGTCCAGGGGGCGCACTTTCTCTTCAGCGCTCACCCCCAGCGACCTTTCGGCGCACGAGCAGCACCAGACTGGTTCAAGGCCTCCCGCCGCACGGCGAAGTGGTCGCAAACGATCAATTGTCGAATGATCGGAAGCAAATCCTCCCACCGATCAGCGCGCCAACTCCGGGCGCACATACCGCAACGGCGAAACGAATCACCAAATGGCGCCAGATAGCGCGCCCAAATTGGGCCGCCTACGGTGCAGATTCAACCTCGCCGTGCTCGACGTCCCGCCAAACAATTACTCCGTGACGCGTCGCGGGCCGGCTCACCGACGGCTGGTCATCTGGGAATGTAACCTTCGACATCGACCAGTATGTCGACGTCACCCGCCGAGCCGTTGTAGAGGCTGATCGTCCCGTCTGTCGATAGGCGCACGATCACGGTGTTGGCGATGTTCTGACCGGCACTGAAGTTGAGGCTGGACGTGGCAGTCCGCTTGATTCCGAAAGGCCAGACCGTGAGGTAACCCGAGCGTTGAGGGTTCACGGCGGTGACGTTCAGGATCACTGCCGCGACTCCATTCAGCGGCACCCCACCCCTGCCGGCCACCTGGAGGTCCTGCGACCACGACGCCTGATAGGTCGGAAAGGACACATCTATGCGAGAATCTGCGATCCTGTTCGGGTTCAGCATGACTGTGCTGCCGGACGCCGGCGAAATTGTGCTGATAACTTTCGCCGGCGATGCGGTGGCGAAAACGTTGCTGAACAGTAAGGTCAACGACACCCCAAGGGCACCGGCACCGATGTAGAAGCGATTCCCCAGGGTCTTGGGTTGTGTCATGGCGGTTCCTTCCGGATTCCGGCTCTCTTGGCGAGATCGGCTGAATGGGACGGGTGATCACCGACCCTCGGTGACCAGTCACCGAGGGTGGCCTACAGCTGAGGTCTTCAATGGGCCACAAGAGCGGGCCGCCGAGATCAGCACGATCCGACTCTGAACGCATCGACACGGACAAGGAGATGCATCCGGGTTCGGTGATACAAGACAGGTTTGCGTCGGCTGTCTTGAAGTCCTGGCACCAGACCGCGCGGCGACTGGTCGCCGGATTCCTTGGGCAGCGCGGCCACCATCGGTCGTCGAGATCCAAGCCGTCACACGCACCACTTGCAGTGAGCCCCAGCGAAATGGTGCTCGCGAGTCCAACCCGGCCGGGGAGCCGAGTCCGTGCAGGTCCCCGACCATACGGTCCTTACCATTCATGGTTGGTATCGAAACCCCGTTCGCCATTGCGCCTGGACCGCGCTGCGGACATTGCCTATCGAGCCGATCCCGGAGTAGAGCGCAACAACGAGGCCGCTGATACGGCTTTGTGCCGCGAGCTGCGAACCTTCACTCCCGCGGGTAAGCCTATTCACCAATATCCGCATGGTGATCGACATTCGAGCGGTCCGCCCGAAATTGTGCATTCTCACCCACTGGGTCGGCCGCGGGTTTATAGTCGATTTCCCGGGGGCCAGACGTGCACTACGAAAGGATTCCTGATGGACCGAAGAATTGCGTCGCTGCTGGTGAGCGGGGTGCTCTGCGCTGCAAGCCTCCTGCTGGCGCCGGCCCCGCGTCGGGCACCGCTAGTCACAATCCAATCGGACATGTCGACAGCGTTTTGTACGACATCAAGTACCAGGCCATAGACGTCGCGGGCTGGGCCGGCGACCCGGACGCCGGAATTGCGCCAATTCGGGTTCACGTATACCTGGACGGGCGGGGAGCAGCCTCGGTCGGAACGGGATTGAATCGGCCCGATGTGGCGAAGGCATTCCCCGCACTGGGCGCACATGCCGGGTTCTACGCCACACCAGTACAGCCGCCTGGGCGAGGGAATCACACGGTCTGCGTCTACGCCATCAACACCGGACCGGGCGGCAACACGCCGCTCGGATGCCGGACCGTGGTCGTCCCGGAACCGGGGCGGGTGATTGGAAATATTGATTCGATCTCCGTCGATCCCAGCGACTCAGCCCAGCGAATCGCCAAGGGTTGGGTGCTTGATCCGTACGACGCACAATCGCCCACGCCTTTCGCTCTGGTTCAGAATCCGCTGTCCGACAACGTCGGCGGCACAATCCCGGGTCAGTCTGCTGGTCTGGCCCGGCCAGATGTCGATCGGGTCTACCCACGCAACGGGCACAACCACGGCTTCGCGATCCGTTTCTGGGCGACCGATGTCAACTGGGCTGTCGGCGACAAGGTCTGCCTTGCGGTGAACACCTGGGTGCCGGGTTGGGAAACCCCGACCACGTATTGCACGACATACCAGGGCTGATTCCGACAGTCCGGCGCAGGCAGAAGGCCAGCGTGTATCGAAACACCTCAGTGCGCGCGAGCCTTCACTGCGTCGGCCAGGCGTCTTGACGATGAACTCCTCGGGGAGTTCGGCGAAGGTTCTACCTCGGGCGTGCCGTCCAATTGGTGGCGGTGCTTGAACCCCACCGGTCCACGCGTGCGTTGATTTCAGCGTTGGCCGGTGCGATCGGGTTGGTAGAGGTGAGCTTTCCGGCCTGGCGCCACCGGGAGGGACGGGTTCCCGTCCCGTGTGCGGCTTCGGCTTCGGTGACGGAGCCGCACACGGGCTCGGACGGATGAATGCCCGACCGACTCCGAATCGATCGTCGAGGCCGACGCACTGATCGAGCGTCATGTCGGAGAACGGCCGTTCTCGTCAGCCCGTGCCGAAGGCGAGACTTCACGGAACTCGGGCCGGTGACCCCGTTGCCTGGAGTGCTGTCGGTGCGCCGCGACTGTGCTGGTTCAACGCCCTGATCAGGCCCGCTGCGTGGCCAGGTATGTAGCGAAGCGATCGAGAGAGCTGGCCATCCCTGCCTGTGCCTCGGGGGTAAGGAACATTGCCGGGACATTGGTCTGGTGAATCCGCACCTCGGTTCGCCCGTCGCCGAGGTCGGTGAACGTCGAGCGGTTCTGCATACCGCCTGGCTCTTCCCAGGCCACAACCGATGGGCGGCTGATTTCGGTGTAGACGCCCTTCGACGGGTACTTCTCGCCGTTGTCGTTGTTGACCATCACCGTCTCGAAGACGCCACCGACCCTCAGGTCCACGGTGATGTTCTCGACCGGGGTGCTGACGCCCGTTGGGCCCCAGAAGTGGGTCAGGTGCGCCGGGTCGGTCATGCAGTCGAAGACGAGCTCGCGAGGCGCGTCGAAGATTCGGGTGATGGTGACCTCGCCGAGGTCGGAAGCGGTGCCGGTCATGACGGTTTTCCTTCCGGAGTTGGTGTTTTCTGCAGGTCGCGGAGGTGCGCCGACTGCTGGTCGAAACGGTCGGTCCAGATCAGCCGGTTCTGCTCGATCCAGTCGGTCGCGCCGTCGAGGCGAGCCGCCTCGAGCCGGCACGGCCGGAACTGGCCGTTGCGTCCGCGGGAGATCAGGCCGGCGCGCTCGAGCACCTTCAGGTGCTTGGAGATCGCTGGCAGGCTCATGTCGAACGGCGCGGCCAGCTCGTTCACGGTCGCTTCACCGTGGGCGAGCTTGGCCAGAATCGCCCGGCGGGTGGCGTCGGCCAGTGCCGCGAAGGTCGCGTCCAGCTGGCCGTCATCCACCCCTTTAGTTAACCGCAGGGATAATTACCTGTCAAGTTAAATGTTGGAGAGACTCAGCTCCGAGGCCAGGCAAGTTGTGGTCCGGACGCGTTTGGTCATCCGACGGACTCGATGATCGCTTTTACGGGGGCACCCTTGGCATCGTCAGAGAGCCAAAGACTTTCGGATCGACTGGCAGTCTTTCGGAGCTCGGCCACGCTGTTCGATCTGCGCTGCGCCCCGTTGGGAACTACGGATCAAGCCCGGCGCCGAACTGTCGGCCGGTGTAGACGTCATTGACGAGGGCGGCATAGTCCCGTCGAACCGACCTCGTGCAGACGTCCGATCTGCGGGAAGCGATGCGCAACAATCGTTCTCACGACACCCGAATCCTCGCCGCCGCCAACGCCTTTGATAAAAGGACAGTCATGACGTCACCGTCCAACTGAAGATCTCTAGTAGTGGCACCTGGCTTGCTCGGCTCAGTCAACCGCCATCTCTCCGAGTTTCGACCAACTCGTGCCCGGCACCTCTGCGTTGACGATGCGTGGCGTCCGCGCCAGGTAGGGCGGCAGATCCGTGCAGGCCTGGGTGAAGTGGGCCGAGCCCACGTGGGCGGCCCCTGCATTGCTGTCGGTGAACGCCTCGACCAGGATGTACTCGTCAGAATCGTCGAGGCTGCGCGACCAGTCGAACCAGAGGCAGCCGGGCTCGGCCCGCGTGGCCTGGGTGAGGGCGTTGGAAATGGTCGGCCAGTCGTCGGCGTGCTCGGGCAGGACCTGAAACTTGGCGGTGATGAAAATCAACGGGTCCTCCTCGGACGGCGGGGCTGGACCGGACCAGCGAGTACGCCGACGATACCCAACGCGCCGCCCTCGACACGGTCCCGGCGGCCAACAGCATGACGACGCCGCGGTCATGTCGATTCCGCGGACCCGGGTAGCAAGATTGTGTGCAAGTCGTCGAGCAGCCGCTGAATTTCTCCTTGGACGGACTCGTCTGCGTCGGGCTTGACCGCACGGAGTGCATCTGCGATCGACCTGGCCCCACGACGCCTCAGCCCCGTCCTGATCTCGGTATCAAGGCTGACCAAGACGCGGCGGCCATCTTCGGGATCGGTGTCGGTGACGAGCACTCCGGCGTCTCGCAAGGTGGCAACTGTTTTCGAAACCAAGCTCTGGGCCAGGCCGGTACGAATCGCAATTCCTCCGATCGGAGTTCGAGGATGATCCGCGACGTCTTCGACGATGGCCAGATCCCCAGGTGTGGCGGCCTTTTCGTCGGGCTCGGCGGTGGCCAGGATGGCAATCTGCCGTAGCAAACGAGCGAGACGGTGCAGTTGTCCAGCATTCATATCAGCTATGATACATCTCAAGAGATGGATCTGACCTGAGAGGCAGGGACAAGTGTCGTTCTGGGACTATGTTCTCGACATCGCGTTGGTGGCGTTGGTGCTGCGCCAGATCCGGGGCAAGACGCTGACGGTGGCGAGCTTGTTGTGGCCGGTCGGTTTGGTTCTGGTCGCTGTCTTTGAATACCTCGAGGTCATCCCCACTGGCGAAACCGACCTGGACCTCATTGTTGCCGGTGTGATCGCCGGCCTCCTGCTGGGTGTGTTGTGCGCACAGCGCACCTTGGTCCTACGTCGACCCGACGGATCAATTTTCGCAAAAGCCACAACTGCGGCGGCAATCTTGTGGGTCGCCGGTATTGGTGCTCGACTGGGTTTCGCGGTGTACGCCGAGCACGGCGGAGCGATCGCGATCGCACGGTTCAGCGAGGCGCATGCTATTGACGGGAATGCCTGGACGGCAAGCCTGCTACTCATGGCGCTAGCAGAAGTGCTCGGCCGAACCGCCGTTTTAGCCAAACGTATGGTTTCTGCTCGGAAAGCATTCGTCGGCCTTGAACAACCGGCCGACACGCAGCTCGACCACGATGAATGGAATGAATGAAATGCTCCAACGCCGGTGCGAATTTCGACGCGGACAGCCGTGCAGATCGAGCAACGGCAACACCTGCCCCTGCTCATCAACCACAGTTGTCACCCGCTACGGTGATCGAGTGGCTCTGAGTCCCGTCATGCCCGACCTGGCCGTCCTGGAGGGGCTTTGGGTCGTGGCTCCCACGAGCGGCCTGACCTTCGACCTCACCACCGGCCGCTTCGCCGCCATCGACGTCCCCCGACTCGACCTCCGGCGCACGCTACGGGCAGTGTGGGTCGGCCCCCGGGTCGCGCCCGTTGCAGCAGCGCGATACCTGCTGAGTCACATCACCTGTCTGGGTCGAACCGAATGATCACCGGACACCCGAGCTGATGATGACTGCACGAGTCGACGCTGAAACTGTTCCGATAGGCAGGAGTCTCGGGAGTGGCAAGCTGAAGCAGGCACAGCGCCGGCTGTACGTGCCCCCAGCACTGCGCCTTGACATGTTACTTGCTGGCTTCCTGGCGTTGGCGACGTTCCTGGTCCATGACGTGGGCTACATGTTCTCTCACCCCTTTTGGACGGACGAGGCATGGGTCGCCATCTCCACCAGGCTGCCATTGCACCAGATCACCCGGGTCACGGCCAGCACGCCGATTGGCTGGTCGGCGTTGCTGCGATTGGTGTTCTTCGGCGGCGGCGAGCGGTTGCGAGCAGTGCCGTTGCTGTTCTCGGCTTTGACCGTCGTCGCGGCGTACGCGTATGCGCGCAGCCTTCCGTGGCCCCGACTGCTGATCAACCGACTGGCGTCCGTCATGGCCGGCGTCGCCGCCTTGATGATGCCGTCCTCGCTCGCTCGTGACGATCTCAAGCAGTACACGGCCGACGCGTTCTTCGCTCTCGTCGTTTTGTGGGCGGTTTCTGGACTCGAGGCGAAATGGACCCGACCGAGGCTGATCACCCTTGCCGGCGTGGTGGTTGTCGCGTTCTTCTTCAGCGCTGTCGCCGTGTTCGTCGGGGTGGCTGCTTTTGGAAGTGTGGTGCTGATATCTGTTCTGCGCCGGAACTGGGACCAGACGCGCCAAGCTGCGGCGGTCGGTGCCGGCTGCGGAGCACTTCTGCTGACCACGTTTCTCCTCGTGTACCGCCCCGGCATTCCGCCGGGTCTGCATCTGTATTGGGCGGCCTCCTACCTGCCGGTGGAAAAAGGCTGGGTCGCGAGTTGGCACTACCTGGCGACCAATGGGTCGAAAATGGCGACCTATCTGGGAATGGGTCCCGTTCTGATTGCTCTACTGCTGCTGGTCATCGGCGTGGTGACGATGGTCCGAATGCGGCGGCCCGCCGTAGCCATGGTGGTCCCGGCACTGCTGGCAGAGATGGTCGTGCTAGGCGCCCTCAAGCAGTACCCACTGTTCGACATGCGCACGTCACATTTTCTGACCGTCGCGTTCGGAGTCACCATCGTCATCGGCGTGGGCGGTTTGTGTCAGCTGGCGGCGCGGGTGCATCGGCGGTTGCCGGTGCTTGTTACGGTCGTCGCTCTCGGGCTGTTCTTCGCGAACGGGCAAGTGCGAAGCGGTATCCGTTCACATCCGATAGCAAATGAGGATCCGCGAACTGCGACGCAGTACATCGCCGCCCACTGGCGGCCGGGGGATGTGATCGTGGTCGGAATGAACACCAATTGGGGATTTGCCTACTACTGGCCCACCGGTACTCCGACGACCCAGTCCGTGACCAGCAATCTTCAACGTTTCATCACCGTGTTCCCCGATCAACCCCGTATCTTGGTGACCCCCGACCGCACGGCCACAGCAGTGAACGCGACCATCGTCGAGGCTGCCAAGGTGGCCAGGAGCACGGGGTCAACGGGACGAATCTGGGTGATCCACGATCGGGTGATCAGCAGTGAGCTGAAAGCCTTTCAACGCTCAGCGCGAGCCGAGCACCTGGCGAGCACCAGCATCTTCGGACATCGATTGGAAGTGCTGACCAGAATGGACAGTTCGTGATTCTGTGCGCCACAGGCGATCTGCGGCACAACCGGTCGGCTGGCCCTTCAGTGCCAGGGATCGTCGGGGTCCGATGCCGACAGCTGTCATTTGAACAGGGTCGACTTGATTCGGAACCGCGCTCCCGTTGTAGGCTCTGTGGATAGTGCGTCTCGACGCATGTTCAGGCTGGTGCAGATATTATGTTAGTGGTGTCACACTGCTGATATAGTTCCCGCATGACTGACGATGCCCTCGACGGTGCTTTCCTCGGGCAGTTCCGCGCATCTCTTGATGCAATGGCTGCTGACGTGGCTCAGACTCTGGTCGATCTCGGCCTTTCCGACTACCGCCCACGGTATTCCGCCGTTATCCGGGTGGTGGTCGCAGATGGACCCGCCAGCATTCGTCACATCACCCGGCGGATGAACACCACGCACTCGGCGGGCAGTCAGACCGTGTCAGAGATGACCGCGCGGGACCTGGTCGAGTTGCGCACCGGATCGGACGCGCGGCAGCGGTTGGTGCACCTGACCGACAAGGCGCTCGCGTTGCAACCGGTGCTCGACTCGGAATGGGCGGCGACCACGGCCGCGGTCCGCGAGCTGAGCACCGAGCTGAGCGCACCGCTGGACACCATTGCCCACGAACTGGTGAAAGCGTTGCAGCACCGGTCGTTCCACGACCGCATCGCTGTGCATCTGGACGGACGCAACCGTGCCTGACCGCAGGCTGTTGGCCGATCTGCGTCCATTGCGAGAGTCTCCGGACTATCGTCGGCTCTGGTTAGGATCGGCGTTGTCGTCGGTCGGTGGGCAGATGACCACCTTTGCCGTGGCGTTGCAGGTCTTCACGCTGTCCCACTCGTCGGCGGCCGTCGGCGCTGTCGGTCTGGCGTACGCGGTACCGGCGATCGCGGTCGGGATGGTTGGGGGCGTCCTGGTCGATTCGGTCGACCGGCGCAAGTTGGTGCTGGTGACCAGTTCGTTGCAGATGGTGGTGTCGGTTGCGCTTGCGGCGCAAGCGTTCGCCGCTGGCGGCGCGCTGTGGTTACTGTTCGTCCTGACCGCGGCGCAGGGTTGCATCGGTGCGGTCAATGCGCCGGCCCGCCGGACCTTCAATCCCCGGCTGCTGCGGCGGGATCTCGTATCCGCAGGTGCGGCACTGACGATGATCTCGGGGTATGTCGCGATGATCAGTGGGCCGGCTCTGGCCGGCCTGGTCGCGGCGGCGGGTGGCCTCAAGCTGTGCTACCTGATCGACGCATTCACGTTCGTGGCCGCGCTGTACGGGGTGTTCCGGTTGCCACCGATGCGTCCCGAAGGGCAACGTACACAACGCAATTTCAGGGCGTTGGCCGACGGGTTGCGGTTCGTCATCGACCACCGGGCCCTACGCGGTGCGATGCTCGCCGACTTGAGCGCGACCGTGCTGGCGATGCCCATCGCGTTGTTCCCTGCGATCAACGCCAACCGGTTCGGCGGATCACCAGGCACCCTGGGCCTGCTGAGTACCGCGGTCGCGGTCGGTGGTCTGCTCGGGTTGGCGCTGTCCGGGCCCGTCAAGCACGTCGTCCGCCCCGGCCGTGCCATGCTCATCACCGGCTCGATCTGGGGAGCGGCCCTGGCCGGGTTCGGTGCCGTGCACGATCTGCCAGATTCGCTTGCCCTGCTGGCCGTTGCCGGCGCCGCGGACGTGCTCTCGGTGGTGTTCCGCACCACCATCGTTCAGCTCGCCACCCCCGATGCGATGAGGGGCCGAACCAGTGCCACCGAATTCGTCGTCGGTACCGCCTTCCCCCAACTCGGTAACTTTCGAGCCGGCCTGGTTGCCAACGTGTCCTCCCCCGGCGTCAGTGCCATCACCGGCGGCCTCGCCGCGGTGGCCGGAGCCGGCCTCATTGCGATCACATTGCCCGCTTTTGTTCCACTACCGATACGCCGACGGATCGACGACCGACCGAGGAGCGGATCAGACCTGACGGGCAGTTCCGCTCACTGGCGATAGGACAGGTGGAATCGGTTGTGTGTGCCGTCGGCGGCCGCGACCGAGTCACCGCAGAATCCGCGGACGATACGAAGACCAGTTCGGCGATCCCCCATCGTGGACGTCCCTCGCTCAACGGTCGCTGCGCAGAATGGACATCACAAATGCGTCGTGACGCTTTCGGTTCCACAGCAGTGCGTCCCGCAGTCGGCCTTCCACCACGAAGCCACACTTCTCGTACACGTGCCGGGCCCTTGGATTGTGTTCGAAAACTTCCAGACTGAGCCGATGTAAACCGACCTGGTTCAAGGCGTAGTCGACCACCAGGCGGGTGACTTCACTGCCATAGCCGCGACCGAAGACGGCAGGTCCTGCGAGCCAGAGTCGATAGCTGGCGCTTTCATTATTCGGATCCAGATCGTTGATCACCGCCTCGCCGATGAAGGCGTTGTCCTGCGAGCGAAGGATCGCCCAGTCCGCCCGGTCGTGGTGGTCCCTGCGGGTTCGCAGCCAGCTCTCGACACCGACCGGCTCGAAGATGGCGTGGGTGCCGGTCAGGCGGGTGACGTCCGGATCCGCCAGGGCCGCCCAGTATGGCTCGAACACGGCCTCCGTCAACGGTTCCAGGCGGACGGTAGTCCCGGCAAGCACCGGCTGGTCACGGAACGCGTCAACAGTGATCATCTACCCCACTTAACCAGCCGCTCGCTGTTCTACCGTGATCGACGCTCTGGCTGTGAATTACTTCCCGGCTCAGCCCTTCTCGGGGTCGAAGGTGGCGGGGGTCGGCCGACAGTCGCAAAAGTCGGACAGGCAGAAACGAGCGATGGGCCGATTCCGACGCACGCGATTGTCACTGCAATGTCCGCACTTCTTCGATCGAGCCGGGGACGAGGGGCGGGTGCCGAAGTCCAGCTTGGCGCGCCGCTGCATCGCGGATCATCCGATGGCTTTGACCCTGGACGTTGATGTGGTCCGACCGACATCGCACGGTCCGTAGGAGTCGATGATCCCATCGTCAACACGGATGGACACTTGGTGGACAGGTGATGCGCTTGACCGGTGGGAGAGGGGTCGACGTCGTTTATGACGGTTCCGGAACGACGACGTTCGCCGACTCGGTCGCGTCTCTGAAAGTGCACGGCGTGATGGCGGACGTCTGGACCGTCGGCGTCGATATGACACCCCCTTTGCAACTGGCGAGCCTGCCGAACGGCATTCTGATCGGATATCCGACAGTCGACGACCATGTGCGCACCCGCACGGAGCTTCTGATGCACGCGAACAAACTTTCGAACTTGTCACCACGGGACAGCTGCAGGTCTGCATCATCAGATCAGGAGTCGTAGCCCTGGCACGGCGTGCTTCTTCGAAGCTGATCCGGATGAGGTGGGTATCCCTGGATTGAACGGTGATGTCAGGATGGTCTGATGGATCCCGTCACATCGTCACCTGCCGCAAAAAAAGCAGGGCCGCCGACTGATTCGGGACTCGATCGCCTGTCGAGTGTGGCCGTGGCGATGCTTGACGATCATGATCGAGCCGATCAGGCGCGGCGCGCATTGCAGAACGCCGATGAGACCCAGAAGTGGGCTGTTCGGTTCGGATTGCTGGGCGACGAAAACCGTTTGAAAATTCTGCTCGCCCTGCATCGAGCGCCTGGCATCACCGTGGCCGACCTGGCCGCCGCGGTGGGGATGAGCGACAACGCCGCATCCCATGCCCTTTCGGCACTACGGATCGCCGGGGTCGTGGCGGCAGCGCGCGATGGACGGTTCCGGCGTTGGTCGATCAACGATCGCGAGATCCATGACATCTTGCACGCGGTGGGGGCCAGCCACTCGGCGCTGCATCCGGACCACTGATCGGCGAGTTCGCCCGACATGCTCTGGACCCGAAGACATCGCGACGCCGTCGGTCGGCTGGCCGTGGTCGGCAACATTCATGGAGTCGTCGAACATTGACAAACGTCTATGTCCAGGAGCATCGTATGGACATCGATATTCATCTATGAAGGGAATTCGGTCATGACTGCAACCGACGAACTCCGCGAACACGTCCGCGATCGCTACGCCGCCGCAGCTGCGGCTGTGGGATCGGGTTCGGGGCAAAGCTGTTGCGGGCCAACCGATGCCCTGGCTCTCATCAGCGACAGCGACGAGTCGGACGTGTTCGGCGCCGGCCTCTACGTCTGCGGCCAGACCGACGGACTGCCCGCCGAGGCCGTGCTGGCTTCGCTCGGCTGCGGCAACCCCCTGGCCGTCGCCGACCTGCGGGCCGGCGAGACGGTGCTGGACCTGGGATCCGGTGGCGGCATCGATGTGCTGCTGTCGGCGAAGCGGGTCGGCCCGACCGGGTTCGCCTACGGCTTGGACATGACCGACGAGATGCTGGACCTGGCTCGCGCCAACGCCTCCCGCGCTGGAGCCGAGAACGTCGAGTTCCTCAAAGGGCAGATCGAGCAGATCCCGCTACCCGACGCCTCGATCGACGTGATCATCTCCAACTGCGTCATCAACTTGTCCACCGACAAACCAGCGGTGCTGGCCGAGATGTTCCGAGTCCTGGCCCCGGCCGGGCGGATCGGCATCTCCGACGTCGTCGCCGAAAACCACCTCACCCCGGCGCAGCGGGCGCAGCGAGGCTCATATGTCGGCTGCATCGCCGGAGCCCTGTCCGTCACCGAATACCTCGACGGCCTGGCCTCGGCCGGGTTCGCCGAACCGGAAGTGGTGTTCACCCACCAGGTCGCCGACGGACTGCACGGCGCGATCGTCCGGGCCACCAAACCGGCTGCCGCCGGCTGCTGCGCCCCGGCCGATCAGGCCAGCTGCTGCGAACCGTCCGCCAAGTCCGACTGCTGCGGGACCCCCACCACGGGTGACACCGCTGCGGCGAGCTGCGGTTGCCAGTGACCACCACCCAAACTCCATCGGCTGCCCAACCGGCGGTCTTGGCCAAGTTGTCCCGGCTGGACCGGTTCCTGCCGGTCTGGATCATCGCGGCATGGCCGTCGGATTGTTGCTGGGCCGGACAATCTCGGGCCTGTCCACCGGCTTGAATGCGGTGAAGATCGGCTCCGTCTCGTTGCCGATCGCCATCGGCTTGTTGGTGATGATGTATCCGGTGCTGGCCAAGGTCCGCTACAACGAAACCCGCCGCGTCACCGGCGACAAACGGCTACTGATCGGGATTCCTGACCCGCACCATCGGTGAGAAGACCAAGGGCCGCGAGTACTACGAATCCAAGGTCCTGCCCAAGCTCGGACCGTGGGCGCTCTACGGCCTGTTGTTCACCATTGCTGTGCTGTTCGCCTTACAGGGCGACCAGATCACCAGCCGACCCTGGGATGTCGCCCGCATCGCACTGCCGCTGATCGTCTACTTCATCATCACCTTCGGCGTTGGATTCGGCCTGAGCCGCGGCCTGCAACTCGGCTACGCCAAGACCACCACGCTGGCGTTCACCGCCGCCGGCAACAACTTCGAGCTGGCCATCGCAGTAGCCATCGGAACCTTCGGGTCACCTCCGGCGAGGCGCTGGCCGGGGTGGTCGGCCCGCTGATCGAGGTCCCCGCGCTGGTGGCCCTGGTCTATGTCGCGTTGTGGGCCGGCCGCCGATTCTTCCCCGGCGACCCCACCGCCCCGACCGCCGCGCGCAGCACCTCCACCCTGTCGTGAACCCGCCTCTCCTGCTGATCGATCGGAGCCCCATCTGATGTCCGACAAGCCCTCAGTGCTGTTCGTGTGTGTGAAGAACGGCGGCAAGTCGCAGATGGCCGCCGGCCTGATGCGCCACACCGCCGGCGATGCCGTCGAGGTCTCCTGCGCCGGCACCGAACCCGGGAACAAAATCAACGCCCTGTCCGCCGAATCGCTGCTCGAACTGGGGATCGATATCACGGACCAGCAGACCCGCCAGCTCACCGATGGCATGATCTCGGCCACCGACCGGGTTGTCGTGTTGGGGCGCGACGCCCAGGTCGAAACAGTCGGGGGCACCCCGGTCGAGGTGTGGGACACCGACGAACCGTCAGAACGAGGTATCGAAGGCATGGAACGGATGCGGCTGGTCCGCGACGACATCACTGCCCGCGTCGAAGCTCTCGCCGCCCAACTGCTGGAAGCAGATAACTCTCGCTAGCAAACCGTCAATTCCGCCACCATGGCCGCAGCGGAACGGCGGCGTCGCCGCCCGGCTTGGGTTTGACGGCGAGTACCTGATGCAATTGAATCTCGTTGCGTTCGAAGCTCAATCGGGACGCGGCCATGTAAAGGCCCCACACCTTTGCGGTTCCCTCACCGACCTCCGCCACGCAGGAATTCCAATTGGCCTGGAGGTTGGCGCACCAGTCGCGAAGCGTCAGACTGTAGTGCTCGCGAAGGTTCTCGGTGTGTCTGACTTCGAAACCGACGTTCTGCATGTCGGTGATGATGCGGCCTGACCCGGTCAGTTCACCGTCAGGGAAAACATATCGGTCGATGAACGCCCCGGTCTTGACCGCTGATTCGTTTCCCGGCCGGGTGATGCTGTGATTGAGTAGCCGGCCACCCGGCCGCAACCTGTCCTGCAGGGCAGTGAAATATGCGGGGTAGTTCGCGACGCCGATGTGCTCGGTCAGGCCGACTGAGGAAACGGCGTCGAAATCGGATTCCCGGACGTCGCGGTAGTCCTGATGCCGAACCTCTGCGAGGTCTTGCAGGCCTTCTTGGCGAATCGCCCGCTGCGCCCAGACCGCCTGCTCGGGTGAGAGGGTGACACCCAGTACCTTCACTCCGCGGCGAGCAGCGCTGCGGACCACCGAGCCCCATCCGCAGCCGACGTCGAGCAGTCGCTGCCCGGGTTGCACATCCAACTTGTCCAGAATCAGGGCGCACTTGGCATCCTGCGCCTCGTCCAGCGTGGAGTCGACCGTCGGGTACACGGCGCAGGTATAAGCCATCGATGGGCCGAGAACGTATTCGTAGAACGTGTTCGACACGTCGTAGTGTCGGCTGATCGCGTCTGCGTCACGCCCTTTGGTGTGTCGGAGCCCGCGGAGGGATCTGCGCCAGCGGGGTGGGGCCTCCTGCGGCGGCGGGGCAACCGGTGTCAACCCGCTCCAACCCAGCGATCTGGCGATTGCCGCGATGCCGGCCAGGGGCGGTCGTCGCAGGTGCAGACCGTCAGCCAGGGCCCGCAACAACAGGTACGGATCGGCTGGATGCCCGCCCGAGAACAGGAGGTCGCCGGCGATGTAGGCGCGGGCCATTCCCAGGTCGCCGGGGGCGGTCAACAGGTAGGAAAGCCCGCGCTGCGTCGCCAGGTGAGCACCGAACGTGGCGTCAGCAGGGCCTGCGCTGCTGCCATCGAAGGCCGTCAGGTGGAACGGCAACGGCTCGGCGATCACGGCTTGGGCGACCTGCGCCACCGTCATCGGTGCGCCCGGACGCCGCGCGGCCCGCTCGCCGGCGTCGCGGGAAGGCTTGAACGTGGTCATCGGCTGTCGACCGTCTTGGCGTACAGGCCCAACAGCCTGCCCTGCGGGTCATACCGGCTTTTCAGCGTGTCGTACTGCTCCCCGCCGTACAGACCGGCGAAAACGTCCTGGGTGTAGAAGGAGTCTGAGTACAACGACTTACGGCCGTGCGCGGCGGTCACCTGATTCTCGATCCCCCGGTTCGTTTCGCCGGCGGCCGAGCCTGGCCGAACCGGCACGGCCGACCAGAAGCCCACATTGACGTACGTCTGGCCGGCATCAAGCCGGTACAGCGGCCAGACCCGAGGTGCAGCAGCGGAATCCGCTCGCATGCGTACCGGACACAGCCAGATCGGTTCGATGGGCACTGTGTCGAGGAACCAGGTCAGGAACTCCGCGGCGCCCTGGACCGGAATCTGCACATCCTGCACCACTCGTTCCAACGACGGTTGCCCGGCGAATCGCCCGATCCGATCGGTCACCCGAAACCGCCGATCGAACGCCACCAATTTCCAATAGAAGGAACTACGGCGCAGCCGCCTCGGCCACAATCGGCGAATCAGTGGCCGCTGCAGACCGAACGCACGCGAGCACCAGAACCAGTCGGTGTCCCAGCGCCATAAATAGTCGTGAATTCGCAGCCGATCGCTCCGACGTTGTTGCAGCGACCGGTAGAAAACGCGTTGACCGGTGTAGTCGCTGACGGGGCCCGGTTGATCGGTCAGGGTCCCCAACGTCAGATAGCTTTCTTCCCGGCTGAACACCACGCCGTCCAGATAATCCACCTGTTCACCGTCGTAGAAACCGGACTCGGCGATGGTGTCGATCACTCGTTGCAAATGATCCAAAGCCGAAAACCGAAGATGCCGCAGTGCCACGTACGGTTTGATCGACTCCAACTGGATGCGGACGCGGGTGGCGTAACCCAAGCTCCCATAGGAGTTGGGGAAGCCGAAGAAAAGGTCGGAATGCTCCCCCTCCGGACTGGCCGTGACGATCTCGCCGGCACCGGTGAGAACATCCATCTCCAGCACCGATTCATGAACCAGGCCGTTTCGGAAAGAGGCGGATTCGATGCCCAACCCGGCGACCGCGCCGCCGACTGTGATCGTCTTGAGCTGCGGCACCACCAACGGGCAAAGCTGAAATGGCAATGTCGCCGCCACCAGGTCCTCGTAGGTGCACATACCAGCGACATCCGCCGTCATCCCGACCGGGTCCACGTTCAACACGCCGGTGAGCCCCGACACATCCAGACCGGACGCACCCTGCCGCCGCTTCCGAAAAAGATTCGATGTCCGTTTCGCCAACCTGACCGACCCCCCGACGGGAACCGCCCGGAAGCTGTCCGACAACCGCCGCAATGCATCCCGATACGCGCCGGACGGCTCGAATCCGGCAGCAGACACCGACCGCATTCCGTCCAACGTCACCGGCTCATCGCACATGACGCAATGCTAACGGCCACCCCGGACTGCTTCCGACCGCACCGTCGCAACGGCCCGCTCCCCGCTCCGGCCCGGAGGGCGGTGTCCTGGGTTGGTCGGGCCGGCAGGTGATTCCACGTTCTGGTGACCAGGAGCGCCCCATCTGGCCAGGCATTCAATGGCTAGTTGGCGTTGGGATCACTCGCCGACTTCGACAGCAATTGATCGGCGGGGAGCCGGCGGGAAACGATTTCGCGAGCGACGTCGGTGAGATGCTGCTGGTGGTCGCGGGCGTAGCCACGCAGCCGATTGAACGCCTCCTGCATATCGACCGATTGCGCTTCGCTGAGAACACCCTTGGCCATCTCCACCACGCCGCGGCTGGCCACAGCGGACTGCAGCGCTCCGAGCACGCTGCCCTGCTCGAGAGTGCTGTTGTTCTGCACGATGGCGATCGAGGCAACATGTGCCAGGCCTTGAGCCAGTTGGAGGTCGTCGTCGCCCAGGGTGCCCGGTTCGGTTCCGAACAGGCCAAGCGCGCCCAGCCGATCATGCCGAAGCCGCATCGGTATGGCGTGTACGGAGGCGAAGCCCTGCTGGGCAGCCGATGCGGCGAACCGTGGCCAGCGAACCTTCTCGGTCCGCAGGTCGGCGACACTGATCCGCGCACCGGAGTGGTAACAGTCCAGGCAAGGACCTTCGTCCCGCTGCAGCTGGAACGCCTCCAGCTTGCGGGCCTCCTCGGAGGTGGCGGCCAGCAGGTGCAGCACTCCGGTGGCGTCGGCCAGCAGCAACCCGACGGCGGCCACATCCATCAACCGCGCGCAATCCTCGGCGAGTTGAGTGGTCAGATCCACCACGTCGTAGTCATCCACCAGACGATCGGCCAGGCCGGTGAGCGCTGCGATTATTTCTGATTCCCTCGTACCCATCAGGAGTCCTCCTCCACTGCTGTTCTGCGGCCGGTTCCGTCGTCAGCGAGGCGTACCCGGTGTTCGAGAATGTCGTAGGCCGCCTCGCTGGTGGTCCGGCCGTGCGCGAACGCATACCCGCGCAGCCGCACCAGGGCCTCCGTCGGGGAAACACCCAGTTGGGCGATCAGCACCCCGGCCGCTTGATAAACCTCCGACCGAGTCAGCGCAGTCAGTTCCTCCCAGGCGGCGCTGCTGTCATCCTCGACGGCCATGTCCAGATCCAGACCGGCCACATCGAGAATCGGCAACGCAGCAAGCTCGGCGGCGAAATATGCGCCGGTGAGTGCCGCACCGCTGAGCGCACCGGGCCGGTCCCGGTACAACAACAGCGCGCCCATCGGCAGGCCGGCCACCGCTACCGGCAGTGCGAAGATGGCGCCCACACCCAGGTTCGATGCCGCCCCGGCGAAGTTGAGCCACGATGCAGCTGCCACGCCGCGCAGATCGGCGGCCATCACCGGGGCGGCGGAATTCACCGCCTCGAGGCTGGGTCCCTCCCCCAACATGAATTGCAAGTCGATCAATTCGTGACTCAATGGGCCGCTGGCCCCCATGGAACTCCCGACCACGCCGTCGGCAGCAGAAATGGTCAATGCTGCACCGTCGACATTCAGCGACTGCACCAACGAGGCGCACAACTGATCGGCAACCGCCCGTCCGCGTCGCACGCCGCCGATCGCCGCGATCAGATGTTCCGGAATCTGATCGGCATCAACCACGGGACACCTCCCCACTCGAAACCACCAGCGTTCACAGCCCGAAAGCAAAGCGTAACGGGCGTCACCCGTTGCGAAAGTACTGACTCCGTGCTGGTCATTGGTGGGGTATGCGGGCCGATGCGGGCAGGATCCGGACCAGGTCCAGGCAGACTCGGCGATTCCGGCGACGACGGCGACCCTCACGGTCATGGTGGTCACGTCCTGTTCGCCCGGGACCCAGTCCAGGTTCTACTCGTCCGGATCCCACCCGAACCTTCTACAGTCCGGCGCCTTGGGTGAGGAGTCTGAGCAGCGGTGGGGTGGGGACTGCCGTGCGGCGAGCCAACCAGAGGTGGATCTCGTGAGCTGGCACGGGCCGGCTGATGTAGTAGCCCTGGGCGATGTCACAGCCGAGTTCGCGTACCTCGGCGAGCTGTTCTTCGTCTTCGACTCCTTCGGCTACGACGCGCAGTTTGAGGTTCTTGCTGAGGCCGGCGATGCTTCGGACGAGGGCGCGGCTGCTGGCGGAATCGGCGGAGTTGAGGCCGCTGACGAAGGACCGGTCGATCTTGACCTCGGTAACGGGCAGTTGTTGAAGGTACGACAGGCTGGAGTGGCCGGTGCCGAAGTCGTCCAGGGACAGGCTCAGGCCGAGCTCGTTGAGTTGGTGGAGCACGGGCATTGTCTGCTTGGGGTCGCCCATTGCACTGCTCTCGGTGATCTCCAGAATCAGTTGCGCCGGATCGACCCGATGGGTGCGTAGGGCGAGCGCGACAAGTTGGGGCAGTTGCGGGTTTTCGATGTTGCGGGCGGAGAGGTTGACCGCGACGCTGACCCGATGCCCTTGTGCCGTCCACTTCGCGCACTCGGCCAGAGCCCCATTGAGCACGAGCGGGGTCAGTTCGTCGATGAGGCCGGTTGCTTCGGCGAGCGGGATGAAATGGTCCGGCCCGATGAATCCGAGGCGGGGGTGTTGCCACCGCACGAGCGCTTCGGTGCCGACGATGGCGCCCGTGTTCAGATCGATCTTGGGTTGATAATGAAGGAGGAACTGGTCGGGGTTGGTGCGCAGTGCAGCGCGGAGGTCGGCGAGCAGTTCCAGGCGCTCGGTGCGGATCCGGTCCATTTCGGGGCTGTGGACCGAGATCGGAATGCGAGCTGTTTTGGCGGCATACATCGCGGTGTCGGCCTGGCGCAGCAGGTCATCGGCGGGGTTAACATCGCTGCTGAACGCCACCCCGATGCTCACCTGGGTGTCAAGTCGCGCTTCGTCCAGATGCGCGGGCTGGGAGAGGGAATCAGCGATCTGCTGTGCGATTTGCAGGGCCTGGTTCTGGCCGCCCAGCAGGCCGGGCATCAGGACAGCGAATTCATCGCCGCCGAGCCGGGCGACGGTGGCGTCGGCGGGCGCAAGCGACAACAGTCTCTGGGCGACGATCTGGAGCAGTCGGTCGCCCGCGTCGTGTCCCAGCGTGTCATTCACTTCTTTGAACCCATCGAGGTCCAGCATCAACACCGCGACGCCCGCGCCGTCCGCCTGGCGATGGGTGAGCGTGCGGTGGATGCAATCGGCCAGGTGCGATCGGTTGTGCAGACCCGTCAGGGAGTCGTGGCTCGCGTCGTAGCTGAGCTTCTCCACGAGCGAAGTGCTGCGCAACGCGACAGCCAGGTGTCCGGTCAACGTTTCCAGCAGGTTCACGTCGTCGGCGGTGAACGTTGCTGTCTCGCCGAGTCGATCGGAGACCAGGACCAGACCAGTGGTTTCTTGGGAGATCGGCAGCGACACGATCACCGCGTCACGCAAACCCCGGGCGCCGAGCCAGGCGCGAACCGTCCGGTCCTTGGTATCACGGGCCAGCAGGGCCGGCTCGTTTTCGGTGCGTACGCGGAGAGTCAGCCAGTCGGCCGGGTCGATCTCGTCCCGGGTGGTCTGCAACCCCTGATCGTCCGATACGACCATTCGCACCGCGATGTCAGGCCGTCGATCGGCCAGATCGTAGTGTGCGGCGGCGTGGCGGAGGGCGGGGCTGGGCTCGAAGATCCGTAGCTCGGCGGTGCCCGCGTTCATCAGAGTCCTGATCCGCGTCAGGAGCTGCTCGGTCAGCACGGTGACCGACTCGGCACCGACGCCTTCCGCGACGAAACCATGCATGAGTTCCAGGCTTTGGTGCCGCCTGCGGGTGGACGCGTAGCCACGGTAAGCCGCGAAGGCGACAACCGTGAGGACGACGACAAGCTCGACACCGAGCGCGCCGGCACGGTCGATCAAGACCACGATCGCGGCTGCGAACGCCGACGTCATCAAGCTCAGGGCCAGGGAGGTGGCCAGGACCCCCAGCACCTTTGCGCGGCCCAGTGGGCCTCCGTGCAGGCTGATGATCCACAAGACCAGAGCACTCATGAACTGGTCGACCGTGACCACCACCAGGAGCACGACAGCGAAGGTGCCCGCCCCAAGGTGAGGCCCGGGTCCGATCAGAATTCGAGCAAGCGCACTGCTGAGTCCGATCTCGAATGCGTAGCCGGCAATGTTGTAAACCAGCTTCTGCCAACTGATTCGCTGCAGCAGCAGGGCCGCCAGTGCACCCACGACCCGGGCGAGGATCGCGGTGTGCGCGGGAGCCAGCAACACGGCCAACGCCACCGGTACACCTGCCAGGGTCAGCGAGTGCGCCTCCCGGCGGAATTCGACGTTGAGAAACAGGTACTCCCCCAGGAAGAACAGGATGACCAGGATCCCGACGATGAGGAAATCGGGCAGGTTCAGGGCCACGATCGGACCTGAACCCGCCTGAAGTCCGATCAGGCCGGCCAGGCCGGCCAGAACGCCGGTCAGAGCCAGCGTCCGGTTCTTGGCACTGAATGCTCGATCAGGCGCGGCCATCGCGTTCAGCCCCAAAAACTGTCAGACCAACGCGCCGAGGACCACCGCGCTGAGGACCAGCGGGCCGAGGACCACCGCGCCGAGGTCCAATCCGCCGAAGACCACCGCGCCGAGGACCACCGCGCCGAGGACCACCGGGCGGAAGACCACCGCGCGGAAGACCACATCACATCGTTGCTCCACCCGTCTCCAGTCCAGGTCGTGCCCAACCACGACCCACCTGACCAGGTGCTCGACCGCGAGGTGGCGGCCCACCAGGCGACCGGGTTCCAGGAATTGCCCTGGGCGTCGAATTCGCCGCTGATCGGAACTCCGTCGGCGTCGAGGAGACCCACCCCGCCGCGGGCGGCGTCCAGCGAACCCTGACCGGTCGACACCGGGTAGGTCTGGGTCACCAGTGCCTGCGCGGCCGGCGGCAGGACGATCATTCCTGCGCTGTTCGTCGCACGCTGTACGGCGCTCACCGCCGCCGCCACGTTGAGCTGGCCGGCGCCGGCATCGATCGCGCTGGCCGAGACCGGGGTCGCCGTGGCAACCAGTGCGGCTTTGACCTGGTCCGGGGTGAGATTGGGATTGGCCTGCAGCAACAGCGCCGAGGCACCGGAGACGACTGCGGCGGCCTGGCTGGTGCCACTGCCCCGGAACAGGCGCGCGGTGGTGTCGCCGGAGACCAGGCCTTCGGGGTGGTTGAGGTCGATGAACGATCCTGGAGCGCGCAGTGACACCAAGGAGGTGCCGGGCGCGAGCAGGTCGACATGGCGGGCGGGGGTGCCTCTGCTGCTGAACGAGGCCACGGCTGGCTTCGTCCAACCGACAGCGCTCTCGTTGCTGTCGGACGCGCCGACCGCCAACACGTACGGATCCATCGCCGGGTCGGTGAGCCGTCCGGCCAGTGGCCCCTCGTTACCACCGGACACCACGACGACCAGTCCATGGCGCCAGGCGTTCTCGGTCGCAGCCGCCAATGGGTCCAGCAGGTAGGGCTGGATGGAATCCGTACCGAACGACAGGTTGACGACCCGTACCTTGGAGCCGTCCGCGGAAATCTGGTGCTCGGTGACCCAGTTCAGTCCGGCGATGATCTGACTGACGTCGCTGCTACCGTCGGAGTTCGCAAGTTTGAGCGACAGCAGGCGCGCGTCCGGCGCCACCCCGAGCTGCACCGCCGGATTCAGCAGATTGATCGTCTTCTCGGTGAGTGGTGCGGCGTCGCGGCCGGCGATGATTCCGGCCATGAACGTGCCGTGGCCGAACGTGTCCTGGTCGGTCAGGGGCCCGTTGCTCTCCACGGACAGGTCCGGGCCGTCGATGAGCTTGCCGGTCCCATCCAGACCGGGGACCGCGGCGGTGCCGGAGTCCAAGAGCGCCACGGTCACGCCCTGGCCGGTGATCTGTTGCCCGCTGGCGTCTTTCTGCAGCCAGACCCTGCGGGCGCCGATCGCGTTCTCGACCGTGTACAGCGAGCCCGGATCCGCCATGGCGGAGTTCTTAGCCGTCCCGGCCTTCGCCGCAGCATCGGCCTTGGCGTCACCCCATTGATTGCCTGAGAACGACGAGGGTTGCGCCTGGGCCGGTCCCACTGCATCGGCGACGAAAAGCAATCCGCCGCCGGCCATGGTCTCCGCGGGCGCCAGCGCCAGCAAGCCGGCCACCGCGATACCCGTCGTCCTGCGCCGCCACCGTCTCGGTCGGAGACGCCCACCCACGCTCTGGTCCATCAAGATTCCTCCCGTTTCAACGCGGCCAACCCGATGCAGGCCCCCATGGTGTGCATCCACTCTCGAGCTCGAAGCGCGAGCGCTCTGATGACCGAGCGTCCTGTTCGCATCGGGGTTGCGAATCCCCTTGCGCTTGCGCTTCTAGCTCGTAGCGTCACCCTACCGGGCTAGTGGCGTTTACACAACGAATCCTGCAACTGAAAGTGATCGGTCGACTACGAGAGAGCGCCCGCCGTCACCCTGGCGGGCGGGCGGAACTCGACTGTCAGAAGCTCCTTCTCACCGGAACCGGCGCTCCGGCCGAGATCAGGGTCTGGCCGCGGTCGTAGTCGTCGTCGGCCTGACTGGTGAGTACCCCGACGACGACGTCGTTCTTGACGTACCAGACCGTGAGACCGCCGTTGTCGTGGTGCACCGGAATCGCCTCGTCGAAGCCGTCTCCCCACGCGGCGTACTTGAGGGTGTGATCGCCGATCTCCGACCAGAAGCCGGGAACGTCGGACCACTGGGCCTGCCCGCCGGACGCGGTGATGCCGGCGATTTCGCCCATCCGCTCTGCCTCCCCCCAGTGCTCAACGGTCAGATGTCTTGCGGCGCCGGTGTTGTAGGCCATTGCAACGTCACCGGCCGCCAGCAGATTGGCAACGGAGGAATGCATTGCCTCATCCACCGCCACTCGACCCTGACGCAGATGGGCACCGGCGGCCTCGGCCAGTTCGGTGCGCGGCGTGGCGCCCACCGCAGACAGCAGCAGATCGGTGGACAAGACGGTGCCGTCGGAGAGCCGGACGATACGGCCGTTTCCAATATCGGTCACCTGAACCCCGTGGTGGATCCGCACGCCGGCGCTTTCCAGCCAGCCGGTGATCAGCTCTGCCGCCGCCGGTCCGAGCCGGTGTAGCTGCGGCAAGGGCTCGGTCGAGACCATGGTGACCGCAATGCCACGATGCGCCAGCGATGCGGCGGCTTCGCAGCCGATGAACCCCGAGCCGATGACGACTGCGCTGCGGGCCGTTTGCGCGGCATCCCGTAACCCCCGGGCCTGGTCGAGCCACCGCAGGCGAAGTGCGGTGTTCCCGCCCGGCACGTCCAGCGAAGCCGGCTCGCACCCGGTCGCCAGAATGCATTGCTCGTAGCGGATCTCAGTACCGGACCGAGTGCGAACGGTTCTGGACCGAGGGTCCAGAACCGTCACCGAATCCGCCAGCATCAGCTCGGTGCGATTGTCGCTGTAGAACTCGGCTGACTCCAGGGGAAGGACATCCTCATCCGACTCGCCGCGCAAAAAATCTTTGGACAACGGTGGCCGGTTGTACGGCGCAACCGCATCCTCGGAGACCATCACGACCCGGCCCGCCGAATCAGCCTTCCGGTAGGCCTTCAACGCGGCGTGTGCGGTCGGCCCGCCCCCGATTATCACCAGTGCCGCTATCGCCGCGTCAGGCAACGGATCTCACCAGCTCATCTGGGCGAGACGTTGAGAAAGAAAAGTGTGTGCGGCGCATATCCCGCCTGTACCCCACTGGTGCCGAGATCGAACCACTGGCGGCAACGTTCATCGCGCGTCGCCCGTGGTAGCGCGGCGATAGCCGATCTCACCGTGGCGATGCTCAGTCCGATAGGCCGGGGACGTACGGGACCACCTTCGCGCTGCGGTACCGAACGGCAACGATCTATTTGGAAAACAATGCAACGACCGCGGCTGAGCCCCTACCGCTGAACCGCTACCGCTGGGCTTCTGCCGCAGACCCCCCGACTCCCCTCGGGAACTCAGCTCGTTATTAGCCGCGCCGACGCCGGCTGGGTGCCGACAGCCGATGCAGATTCTGGTTCGTGGCGTGTGATTGGACACTGGAGATCGTGCGCCGACTGCAGGATCGCATTCATCGGTTGCGCGGGGCGACGCTTGTCACCATTTCCATCTTCAATGCTGCCGGAAGTCTCGATGGAGGGATCGACCAGCGATGATGTTGCAGGTAGAACTTGTTGCAGTGAAACGATTCCAGCGCCGGCGCCCACGCGGTGGCAAATCCAGGGGCCGACAGGCTCGAGCCAGATGCAATGACCCGTCCGGTTCCATGCCAGCCCTGCCCTGCCCGGCGAGTCGAAAGCGACGGAACCGGACGAACGAGGCGGAACAGCACGGCGAGTACTCACCGCTGAATTATGCTTGTGATGTCGGGCATCCAAGTCCGATAGCATTGCGTTGTCACTACCGATCAATATGCAAAGGAACCACACCGAATGGCACAGCAGACCACCATCGTTCTCACAGATGACCTCGACGGCAGCAAAGCCGTGGAAACCGTCTCGTTCGCCCTGGACGGAGCGCACTACGAGATCGACCTGAACGCCAAGAACGCCAAGAATCTCCGCAAGACCGTTGCAGAGTTCGTCGACGCCGGCCGCAAGATCCGGACGCCCACCGCCGCCGCCGCCCGGGTGGCCCCGGCCCGTGGAGGCAGCCGGAAGTCCAGTGGTGGCGCAGCAGGTAAGACCGACAAGAGCGAGCTGGCCGCCATCCGCGCCTGGGCCGCCGACAACAACGTCACGGTCGCCGCCCGCGGCCGGATCTCCGAAGACGTCAAGGCGCAGTACGCCGCCAGCAAGGCTGCTGTCTGAGAGTGACACCACATCGAAGGCCGGATGGAACATTCGTTCCGTCCGGCCTTCGGTGTTTCCGATCCGTCAACCGGGCCGGAGTCACCGATGCCGGCCAAACCACCTATCGCGAGACGAGGGCACTAGCGGTAGTGGTCGGCACACCGTTCGATTGCCGTCATTGCCGTCATTGCCTGCGGCTACTTCAAGATATTGACCGCCCTGGCCACGATCAGCGCAACCGTCACCAATGACACCGCGGACTGCAGCATCATGATCATTTTCGCCCATCGGGTCAGCGGTAGCGTGTCGGTCGGGCTGAACGCGGTGGCGTTGGTGAAGGAGACGTACAGATAGTCAGCGAATTTCGGTTCCCACTGCGGATCGGCGACATTGGGCGCTGTCATCTGGGCGAACAGGAAATCGGGGTGGGAGTTCAGTGCGCAGGCTCGGGCCGCCGGACCTCCCCGGTCCAGCTCGAAGTACCACAACGCGAAAATGATGATGTTGGTCAGATAGATCGCCGCGCCCGTGGACAGCAGCGGCCCCGGCGCGTCACCGTTCGTTCCGTGCACCAATCCTACGATGAGTACCACCGCGGAGTATGTGTTCGCCAGGCTCGCCACCGCCGTCAGACCCAGCCCCAACAGCCGCAACGGCCGGGAGATCCGATCGATCCGACCGGGATTCAGCGAGACCACCGCCACCAACAATGCAACCTCGATCAAGGGCAGCAGAAATCGAGAGTTCAGGTTCAGCCTGGCGGGCAGAGCCACCTGCAGCGCGATCGCTGCGGCAGTTGCCAGAGCCACCGGAGCCCGCTTCTCTCCAGCGGTCAATCGCCGCCACGCCGGGACAACGGCGTGCCCGTCCGCGCCGGTGAAAAGACGCTGTGGATCTAGATGCAGCTCGAGCCGGGCCACCTGTGCCTGCAACCGGGCCACACCGGCGGTGGCAGGGTCGACCGGAACGTCTTTGTCTGACGTGGACTCAGAACCTGTTGTGGACATGGCTCATTCTCTCCGACTCGACCGGCCGGAACGAACGCTCGAGCGCCTGACGTGGCCCGGCGACATCCATCACCGGGGATGAGCTCTTGCCGATGAGCGCACCTGTTGGCCGACGGTCGAATGCATCGGTTGGGCCCGGCCGAAGGCGTGCAGCCGAGCTACGGCTTCTTGTTGACAGAGGCAGCGAAGATTTCCGCGACGGAGGCTTCCAATTGCGCTTCGAATTCCTCGTCGGATTGCTGGTCGAAAAGGTCCTGGAGCAATGCCCGCGAGAAGCTTGCAATCATGTCGGAATCCTTGGCCAGCAGCTCGCATGCCTGCTGCCGGTGGTAACCGCCGGACAGAGCCAGCAACCGGAGGACCCGCGGATCGGCGGCGAGATCGGCGTAGAAGTCAGGCTGTGTCGGAATTGTCAATTTCAACATGATGGTGGCGCCGTCCGGCAGCGTTTCGAGGTGCGAACGGAGCGCATCCCGCAGCAGCGCTTCCGCCTCCTCCTTCTGACCGGATTCGATGCTCACCTCCGGCTCCAGGACAGGAACCAGTCCGGCCGCGATGATCTGCAAGCCGTATTCGAATTGCTGGTCGACGATCTCCTTCACCCCGGCGTTGTCCGCGTTCTTGACCACCGACCGCATCTTGGTGCCGAAAATCCCGTGTGCCCTGGCCTGCTCCAGCAACTTCGCCAACTCGTCGATCGGCTTCATCAGTTGCACACCGTGGTGCTCGTCGGCGAGGCCCTTGTCCACCTTGAGGAACGGGACGATGTGCTTTTCCTCCCACAGGTATTGCGCTGTCGGGACCCCCTGCATCGACCGGTCCATGGTCTGCTCGAACAGGATGGCCGCCAGAATTCGTGAGCTGGCGAACGCACGGTTGGTCACCACCCGGGTGCGCATTGTATGCACGAGATCGAACATCTCTTCGTTGGAGGCGTATCGGCTCTCAGCAATGCCATAGTCGGCCAACGCCTTCGGCGTGCTGCCACCGCTCTGATCCAAAGCTGCAAAGAAGCCTTGACCAGAGCGGATCCTGTCGAGCTGCGTCATGTCCATACCGGTCATCCTGTCAGTCCGGCCAGAGCGTCGTCAGCACTACTTCCTGCGGCCGCCTAGTCAGAGCCATCATGAAAACCTGCGGATGAGCGTGTTGGACGTACCTCCCCCATTGGTTCTGACGATTGGGAGATCGAGTATTGACGCTCAGCCGGAACGTCATGGGTATAGTCGTTCTGTCCGTGACGGCGCCGCTCTGGTGCGGCGGGTGCACGTCGCGCTGGGTCACGCCCTCGGCGACTTTCCCGGATAGCATGCCGCGCCGCGCCATCTCTGGTGATGACCTGTTGGACGGGTTCCACCCGTTGGAAGTCAGGAACCCTTCTAACGGGCAGAAGTGCATTGACTGCAGCCTGCGAGAATGGTGAAACGAACAGGCGCGCGACGAATACGTGCGGCGACGACACTCCGACCGGGGCTCGGGCAACGACCACCTCAGGGGCGGTGGCGGCAACAACCTGATTGTGACGATGGCGACCGGCCCGGTGCCGTCGAGCGCCAGTACGTCAACCCAGTCAATGGAAGGAAGTGAAGACCTTATCGCCGACCCGCACGATTCGCTGTCGCACCGACGCGCGAGCGACCGAGGCGAGGCATTACGCCCGCCAATAGCATCGGAGAAATTTATCTTGAAGTTTGCCACCGCACTGCGAAAAACAACCGCGGGAGCCGTGGCCGTCGCCACCGTGACCCTGGGGTTCGGGCTCGGCCAAGGAGCCGCAAGCGCCGTAACGCCACTGGTGTCGGCAACGCCGATGGCCACGGTCATCGCATATCATGCGCCACGGCTGAGCAGAATGGTTGCCGAAGCGATCCACCAGACGACGCTTGGCATCATGTACTCCTCAGGCGGTGGACATAATGCCCACCCTGCATCCCTGGGTAGCAGGGTCGACTGCTCCGGGTTCGTTCGTGAGATGTACGAATACGGTTTCGGTGTGGATATCGGAAACGGAAGTGGCGACAGCATCATCCGCACCTCCGGCGAGTTCACCAAGACCTCCCACCCGGTGCCGGGCGACGTCGCACTTTTCGGCAACGGCGGCCAGGCCCCGGCTTACCACGCCGGCATCTACATCGGCATGATCAACGGACACCCCGCGGCTGCCGCGGCGTCCAGCACCGGTACACCCCTGCTGATCCAGCAGTGGTACAACCGCTACTGGTCGGGAGACCTGATCGGCTATTACCACTTCAACCGCGCCACCGCAGCCGATTCCGGGCCCCGGGTTCAGCCCAAGATGACCGGCTCACTCGACGCGGTGTCCGGTGTCACCGGCGGCTTCCGAGTCTCCGGCTGGGCGGTCGATCCGCAACGCAAGAGCTATAGCGGCTCTGTCGGGGTCACCGTCGACGGCCGGTCGGTGGCGAACCTGGCTACCAACACGTATCGAGCCGATGTGAACCGGGTCGCCGGCGCGACCGGCAATCACGGTTTCAGCGCCGGCATCAGCACCGCTGTCGGGCGGCACACCGTGTGCGTGATTGCCCATGCAGCGGGCACATCATCGGCCGCGGTCAGCCTCGGTTGCCGCGCCGTCACTGTTCCCCGGCCCGCGAACGGCTCGTTCGACAGTGCCACCGGCACCAAGCGGACGTTCGCAGTGTCCGGTTGGGCCTTCGACCCCAACGTGTCCGGCTCCAACAGCTTGATCAGGGTGACGCTGGACGGTCGGACCGTGGCCAACACCCGGGCCGCGGCGGTTCGTGCGGACGTCGACCGCATCTTCGGCATCACCGGCAATCACGGCTTCCATGTCCGGATCGCCGCCGCCGCGGGGCAGCACACCGTCTGCACCGTCGCGTTGCCGGCATCGGCAAGCACATATGCGCGCAAACTGGGCTGCAAGGCGGTGAAGGTCACCGCCTGATACCGGCGCGTTCGAACGTCGGGCGGCAGCTTCGTTTCCCGGAGTGCCTGCGGGTCAGGATCAAATGAGGTCGGCGGGTCGTAGCAAGTGCGCCTGCCGCAGCGCCACCTCCGGGATTCTCCTAGACTCTTGAGCATGTCCGAGCCCTTGACCGCCGAGGAACTCGCCTTTCTGCAGAGTCTGCTGGACCTCGCCCGCACCGGCCGGACGACCGAACTCGCGGCGGCCGTCGATGCCGGCATTCCGGTCAATCTGACCGGCGGCACCGGCGACACCTTCCTGATTCTCGCCGCCTACCACTGTCACCTCTCGACGGTGCAGGCGCTGCTGGAACGCAGCGCTGATACCGAACGGGTCAACGACCGCGGCCAGACCGCGCTGGGAGCTGCCGTGTTCCGAAGCGCCACCGACATCGTGCAAGCCCTGCTGGCTGCTGGAGCTCAACCGACCGCGGGTGGACGAACAGCGTTGGAAATCGCCCAGTTCTTCGACCTGCCAGAGATGACCAAGCTGCTACTCGAAGCGCAGCCCCACCACTAGATGAGTAATTCCAAGGGCTGATCGGCGCGTTGAACCTCAAAGTCGGGGTGGAGAGTGTCCAGGCTGGCGTTGCTAACCCAACGTCGAGCAGGAGGCTCAAGTGGACGCTG
>JAABVA010000969.1_pt1 | contig 32428 bp, 23 predicted proteins | sample 5560331 | NCBI WGS metagenome assembly JAABVA01 (sample SAMN12812661, study PRJNA571458) | rock metagenome | isolation source: Antarctica rocks | place: Antarctica: Victoria Land, Mt New Zealand sud | collected 2016-01-07 | reverse complement strand
GCACCCCCGCCAGCCCTACCAGCCCACCTCTCACCGTCCGCCCCTGGGCGCGCGCTGGCGTCGCCGCACGCCGCCTGCCGTCCCGCGCTCGAGCGGGGGTTGTCGCCCTATTCCGCCTCGCGCGTCGGCTGCTCGCCCGCGTGCTCTGGCTCTTGCGCGGCTGGGCGGGCCTCCTCGCCGGCCTGCTCGCCGCCCTGGCCATCTGGCTCGGGCCGACCGGCGGCGCGCGCTGGATCGCCGTCGAGACCACGGCTCTCTACGGGCGCGTCGTCGCGGCGGTGACGCTGTGGTATCAGACGGCCTACGACGCCGTAGCGTGGCCGGCGGCCAACGGCGTGCTCGCCCTGCGCGCGACGCAGGCGTGGGCACACCACGGCTTCCACGGGCTCGCCCCCACGAGCCGCACGACGCCGTGGGCGTCCTGGATGCGCCACGGCGCGGCCTGGCGCTACGCCACCCTCCAGAGCCGGAGCGGGGCGCCCGTGCGCGCGGCGCTCCCCGTGGAGCTGGGCGGCGCGCTCGCGTTCCTGGCGCTGTTCGCCGTGTTCATCCTCATTGGCCGCCGGAAGCGGGGCCTGGACCCCACGCGGGCCAACACCTACGGCGGCGCGCGCTGGCAGACCTGGGACGAGCTGCGGCGGCGGCGGGCCAGGCCCGGCGACCTCGTGCTGGGCACCGCGCGGCGCGGGCTCACGACGATCACCGTCGGCATCCCTCAATCGCTGCTCGTGGAGGGCGTGGCGATCTGCGCGCCCAACGGCCTGGGCAAATCGAACGCTATCTACAAGGGGCAGTTGCTCGAAGCGGACCCGGACGTGGATTACGTCGCCACCGACCCCAAGGGCGAGCACTGGGCACAGACGGCCGCGGCCATGGCCCGCACACACGACGTGTTCCGCCTGGACATGCAGACGCCGGCCGACAGCGTGACGTGGGCGCCGCTCTCCCTGGAGCGCACGCAGGCGCAGGCCGAGGCGTGGGCCGCCGCCTGGCTCCGCAACACCACGCCGGCCGGCAGCGCCCCGGCCGTGGCCTACTTCGAGCAGGCGCTCATCCTGCTCATCGCCGCCGGCGTCGCCCATGTCCACGCCGTCGCCCATGACGCCGGGCGCACGACGGGGACGCTCGGCGAGCTGATCGACCTGCTGCTCCTGCCGACCATCGAGAAGATCGAGGCGCGCTTGCTGAAGACGCCGGGGGGCATCCCCCCGGCAGCGGGGCAGTTCCTCGGGCTCATCAAGGAGCACAAGGACCTGCGCACCTCCATCCCCTCGGGCCTGGCCCCGCGCCTCTCCACGCTCACCGACGCGGCCGTGCGCGCCGTCGTCGGCGGCCCCGGCACGCTCGACCTGGACCGCCTGGGGCGGCGCGGGCGGCGGCCGATTGCCCTCTACATCGTGACGCCCGTGGGCGACCGCACCCTGCGCCCGCTCGTCGGCGGCCTGTTCACCACGCTCTTCCGCGTGCTCATGGACCGCGCGCGCACGCTGCCGGGCGGGGCGCTGGAGCGCGAGGTGCGCCTGCTCCTGGACGAATTCGGGACGATGGGGGCGGTCCCGGACGCGCCCGACCGCTTCAACGTGCTGCGCCAGGTGCGCGTCTCGCGCGTCCTCTCGTTCCAGATGCGCTCCCAACTGATCGAGGACTACGAGGAGACGGGCGCGGAAGCCCTCGTGGAGTCGTGCAACGCGCTGGCGTGGCTGGGCGGGACGCGCGGCAAGGATGCGCAATGGGCCAGCGAGACACTCGGCAAGCGCACGGTGCTGGCCTCCAGCGCGGGCGACTCGGCCGCGCCAGGGGGCCTGTTCGGGCGCACGCCCGAGCGCGACAGCCGCTCGGTGAGCGAGGCGGGCGTGCCCCTGCTGTTCCCAGAGGACCTACACGCCTCCTCCCGTCGGCGTATCATCGTGAGCGTGCGCGAGGCGCGGCCGATGGACCTGCGCACGCGGCCCTTCTACACCGTCCGCGCGCTCAAGCGGCTCTCGAAGCTGCCGGCCCCGCCCGCGTGTGTCGACGTCCCCGCGCCCCCGCCATCCGCGCCGGCGGCCGTCACACCTGCACCTGCGCCGGTGAGCGAGAGCGCACGGGTGGTCCCCATGCCCATCCCCGCGCGGGACGCCGCACCGGCCGTGACGCCCAACGCGCCGGTGCGCGTGGTAGCGACGGCGACGGCCACAACCCCCGCGCCGGCGTCGGCCATACCTACACCACCAATGAGCGCGACGCCAGCATCCGGCCCGACGCGCACGCCGACCAAACAGCGCAAATCCCTCGATTGGACCGTGCTCCCATGACCAGCCATAAGCCGCGCCGGGTAGCGCCTGTCGCCGGGGATCGAGGTGTGCCCCCGCGCGTCGCCTTTACGCCAGGGGCGGGCGTGGGCTACAATGCCCATCATGAAGGAGTGCGCTATGTAGCACGGATGCGTGGCTGTAGCGGCCACAATGCAAGAGGCCCACCGGCGGGAACCGATGAGCCTCTTGCATGCCCAGACTACTTTAATAGTGACCGGCGCTGGTGTACGTACTGTCGAAAGCGATCACCAGAGCCACGAAAACGGAGGCCGCGGCCCCGAGGAGTGACTAGCTCCGAACCGGGTTGCGGGCCTGCATAGGAGGCGATTTATGCTTCAAAGCACACCCATGCTCTCCCGACAGGATAGCAATGACGCGCTGCTCTGTCAAAGGGATACCGCACGTCCCGTGTGGACACGCACAGGGATGGTCGATACCTACCCCCTTATTGCGGCCGTGGCGCGCGCGTATACCGACGTGTATCACCCCGCGGCCGACGTGACCCCCGCCGCGATCCTGGGGCCGGGCCGCACGCCGGCGGCGACCTGGGCGCGCCACCTCTGCGCCTACCTGCTCGCCGAGGACTACCACCTCACCAACATGGCGACGGCCCACGCGTTGGGCCGCGCCGACCACACCACGGCGCTCAACAGCCGCGCGCGGATCGCGGCCGCCCTGCCCCGTGACACCCTCCTGGCCCGCGTGCTCGCGCGTGTGCGCGCGGACCTGGTTGGCCATCACCGCGCCGATGAGGCCGACGAGGAGGAGGAGCGTGACCGCCGAGAGGAGGACTGCCGGCATGTCCGGGCCATGGCCTCCCCGCGGGAGTGGAATGAGTACCGCTACTGGCGGCTGCGCTCGCTGCGTGCAGGGAGCGCCTGGTGAGCGTCCGCGCCCGCGCCACCCCGGTGATCGAGCCGCAGGACCGGCCCGCCCCAGCGCCGCGCGCCGGTTGGACGCAGATCCCGCGCCCGTTCCTGGACGCGGCGCCGCTGGACAACGACCGGCTGGCCCATGTGCTGCTCATCTCCTACGCCTGGGACGAGGACACCTGCCACCCGTACCAGGGCGACCTCGCCGCGGAGTTGGGCTGCTCGACGCGCACGGTGAAGCGGCGGACGGCCGACCTGCGCCGGGCCGCGCTCATCACGGTCAAGCGGGGTGGCCGCGGCCACGCCAACATCTACCACTTCGCCGCCGCGCCAGCGCGGGACGACGACACCGGCTACGCGACGGTTCCCAACGCCGTGCTTGGCGACGCGGACCTCTCGCAGGGGGCGAAGCGGGCCTACGTCATGGTGGCGCACCACGCCAACACGCAGGGGCGCTGCATCCGCACGGTGGCGCGGATCGCCGGCTACGTCGGCGGGTGCTATAAAAGCGCCTACAATTACCTGCGCGAGTTGGAGGAGGCCGGCTACGTGCGCGTCACGCCCCAGGGGCGGGGGCTGCCCAACGTCTACGACGTGGGGACGCCGCAGATGCGCCGGCGCGCGGCGAAGAAGGGGACGGCGCCGGTCATGGCCGTGCTCGACCGCGCGGACGTGACCGCAGAGGATCATCGCTGGCGGGGCGTCTACCGCGAGTTGATGGGCGCGGAGCCGGCCGAGCGGCTGCATAAACAACTCCACAGCCTGGCCGTCGATCCCGCCGTCGGCGAGGACCTGCTGATCGAGGCGCTGCGCGGCGCGGCCGACTTCCGCACCATCACCATCAACACGGTGCGCGTCGAACTCGACAAGATCGCGCGCGAACGCCCCACCCCGGAGGAGCCGCCCGCGCCTATCGACTACTTCGCGGGGAAGTACGGGCACTTGATCGAGTGCGCGGGATGTGGCCGACGTAAGGGGGACTGTACCTGCGACGGGAGGGCGTCGCCTGCGGCCACGGGACCGCCGCCCGTCACGGTCGCCGTCCCGATGAGAGGAGCGCCCGCGCGCATCGAGCGGTGCGCCCACTGTCATGCCGCGCCCTGCCGCTGCCCGCGCAAGGAGCGTCGGGCACGGGAGCGCGGCGCGGGACAAGTACGCCCAGGAGTCGGGCCGGCATGACTAAGCGGCTCGGCGGTGTACGTTCGTACTTTTGATAGGGCCAGGCCGCTTGGTCCTCCGGCGTTTATCGGCGGCACATGCGGCCACTAAATCTACGAACTTTGGCCGGCGACCCACTTAGTATGTACGTCGGCCGCGATTGTGGAGAGGATTGGGCGTGAGCGAGACGGACGAGCAACCAGGGCCGGTGGGGAATAGCTGGGGCACACGTCCCACCGAACAGCAGCAGGCCGAATTGGAGAAAGTGCTGCGCGAGTGGGACAAGGAAAGCGACCACGGTGAGCGTGTTGGCCCATTCGAGGGGGAACACCTTAGTGGGGCCGATGTCTTTTGGTTAATGGTTCTTGTGTGCTCTGGACCCAACAGAACTGTTGTAGAAGTTGAACAGGTTTTCCTCCAGTCGTCACTCCAGTCGCCGGAGTCTCATACATGGGTCCGGACCCTGTTATCTGCCCTACCCACCCTCCATCTGGAGCGGACCATCCTCACGGGAGCGCATCTGGAGCGGACCGATCTCCGGAATGCGCACCTGGAGGGGGCCATCCTCGCGGGAGCGCACCTGGACGGGGCCGACCTCCGGAATGCGCACCTGGACGGGGCCCACCTCGAAAGGGCACGTCTGGCTGGGGCCCACCTCGAAGGGGCACGCCTGGACGGGGCTTTCCTCATGGATGCGCACCTAGACGGGGCCCATCTCGAAAGGGCACGCCTAGCCGGGGCCGACCTCCGGGAGGCACGTCTGGACGGGGCCCACCTCATAGGGGCGCACCTGAAAGGGGCTAATTTCATTCTGACATCTTTCGACAAGACATCTCGCCTCAATGAGGCGTACCTCAATCACGTCATCCTCGATCAAGTTATATTCGATAACACAAACCTCACTGGGGTGGCGTGGAGAGACGTTCGCACGCTGGGTGACGAACTCCGGGCAAACAGTCAAGACGAGTATCGTGCGGCAGCACGAGCCTACCGTGCGCTCTCGGTTGCGCTGCGAAATCAAGGGATTACTGACGCCGCGCGCTTCCACTACCAGTCCGAGGTGATGGAACGCAAAGCCCTTTTCCAGGAGACAAAGGGCTATCTCTTCTCACGGAGCTTCTACCGCGCGCCGCTGCCTTTCGCACGCTGGCTCGTTTCCTGGGTCCTTGGCAAGTTCATGGGGTACGGCGACTACATCTGGCGTCTGTTCCTCACCTACGTCGGCGTCGTCTTTACCTTCGCGGCGATCTACCTCGGAATAGCCTACCAGCCCCCTAAAAAGCATCCCCTGACCGCAATACCTTGGCCGCATGCCCTCGCCGCCATTTCCTGGGTACGCGATCTGTTGTCATTCTGGTTCGTGCGCTTCCCTGCCGCCATTCATATGTCCACGCCCTCGCATTTACTCGATATGCTCGTCTTTAGTGTCACGGCCTTCCACGGTCGGGGCCTACAACAACTGCAGAATCCGAGTGAGGTCGTTATCTGGTGGGCGGGCCTGGAAGCAGTACTCGGCCTCTTGATCGAAGCCCTCTTTGTCGCGGCCTTTGCACGGCGAGTGACTGGCGGATGAGCGGACATCATGCCGCTCGCCGCCTTTATCATCGTGTAAGGAGGTTCTAGCCATGACCACAGAGACAAACGCCTCGGTCCGACCGACATCTTTACAAGCTAGTATGCCCGTCACGTCGATCGGCGTCCTCGACGTCGACGGTCTGCACCTGCCCGACGGGTCCCTCGCCCCCGTCACGGGGGCGATTCGGCACGTCGGCGACCTGTACAACGGCGCGCGGCGGCACAGGCTGACCCAACTCTGGCTGACCGATGTGTGGGTGCGCGCCGCGGGGCTGCCCGCGACGCTCGAGGCCGGCGGGCGCTTCCGGGAGGTGCGCCACCCATTCGTGAGCGACGGCCTGGCCGAGTTGCACGCCTTCCCCGAGGCGCTGGGCGCTTGGCTGGCCCTGCGCAGGAAGGGCGAGGCGGGCTCGGGCGTATCCCTGGTGTTCCCGCTGTACGACGAGCACGCGGTGTGGGGGCTCGACACGGACGGGGCGACGCTGCGGGCGGCGCTGGTGGCCTACGCGCGGGCCGTGGGGACGCCCTACTATCGCTCGCCGGGCCGCACGGGGATAGACCTGCTGCAGGAGCTGGGCAAGCGGGGGGCCGACGCCAAGCGGGAGTACCCGGAGCGGCTGCCGGCACCGGCGGGCCAGGCCGACACGGTGACGGAGTTGAGTTGGCTGCGCACGCTCTCGCCGGCGGAGCGGGGCAAGGCGTACCTGCACAGCTACGACAAGAACGCACAATGGTTGAGCGCGATCGGCGTCGTGGAGCTAGGGCTGTCAGGCATCGAGGAGCGGCGCGACCCGACCGGCAAGCTGCCCTTCGACAAGAAGCTGCCGGGCTACTGGCTGGCGCGGATCGCCGGCGCGGAGGAGCGGTGGGTCTGCACGCCGACGGTGGCGTGGGCACTGGAACGCGGCCAGGCCGTCGCGATCACCGAGGCGCATGTCTGGACACAGCACAGCCGGGCGATGGAGACCTGGTACGAGCGGCTGCGCACGGCGCGGACGGCGCTCTACGCGGACACGACGCCGGCGGGACGCCTGGCCCTGGGTGCGCTCAAGTACACCTACGCGCTCACGATCAGCGGCTTCAACAGCGTGTGGCACAAGGAGAAGCGGAGCCTGCTCTACCGGCCCGACTGGCGGCATCTCGTCATCGCGCAGGCGAACGCCAACCTCTCGCGCGCCCTGCACAAGATGGACATGGCTGGCTACACGCCCGTCGCCGTCCACAAGGACGCCGTGTACCTGGTGAGCGACGAGCCGGACCCAATCAAGGCGTGCCCGCCGTCGGTCACGCTCGGAACGGGCCTGGGGCATTTCAAGGTGCAGGACGCGGCGATCCCCCTGAAAACCGTGCTGCCGGCGTTCGACGCCACGCACGGTGGCGGGGTCGGCACGTTGTTGCGGCTCCTGACGCCGCTGCGCGCACGCACAGACGCGCAAGGGGCGGCGTAGCGTGGTGGCGTCTATGGGTGAGACAGTTTACATCGTCACCGGGGCGCCGGGCGCCGGGAAGACAACGGTGTTAGAGGAGTTGCTTCGCCTCCGTACCGACTACATCGTCGTCGACGGCGATTGGCTCCTGGGAGCGGCCTCGACCCTGGCCAAGGCGTCGGTCATCTCCGACCGCTCGACGTGGCGGCCCTACCGGGCGCTCTGGTTCGAGGTGTTGCATGCCATCGTGCGCAATGGTCGGACGCCCGTGCTGTTCGCCGCCATCGACGAGGGCGACGTCGAGGAGTTGGGGGATATCGCGTGGTGCGGCGGCATCGCCTGGTTGCTGCTGGATTGCAGTAACAGCGTACGCAGGGAGCGGCTGTTGCGGCGTGAGGGGTGGACTGTGGTCATGATCGACGACGCCCTCGCCGATGCCGCGGCGTTACGCGTGGCCGTGCAACGCCGGGTAGACACGGGGGCGCAGTCACCAGGCCAGGTCGCACAAGCGATCCTGTCGTGGCTGCATGGTGCCCACGCGGACAGATGATGCCCGCCCTAACGACGGCGCGTGCCCGGGATGGTCACACCCCACGCATCGACGGGTGAGGGGTCGCTGCCGCGCGAGCGTGAAATTGCCATATAGAGTAGTCCCAGAAGGGAGCGTCATGTCGGACCTGGGCGAGGACGTGGCGCGGGCGTACGAGGCGCGGGTGGCGGTGGCCGATGTGGAACTGACGCCAGCGGCGATCCGCGCCGTGGTGCGGCAACTTGGGGGTGGGGAGGGGCGCGCGCAGGTCGCGGCGGGGAACAAGCACCTGGCCGGCCAGTTAGGGGTGGCGGTGCGGACGGTGCAGCGGTGGCAGAAGGAGGGCGGGGAGGCGCGCCGCGTGGCGCGCTCGACACCGGGGCTGCGGATCAGTGTGCGGGGGATCGCCACGGAGCAACAGCGGCAGGCCAACGCGCGAGCGTTCCGGGAGCGGGTCATGGAGCAGGGGTTGGACGTGGGACCGTGCCGGGTGATGGTCCTCGTCTATAACGAGGATCGCGCGCGGCCGCGCAGCATCGGAGACATGCACATCGCGGGGACGAATGAGGGCTTAATCGACGCGCTCGACGCGCTCGAAGATGGGGACACCGCTGCCGCAGCTGGGGCGTTCGGCAACGCCTGGTTGGGGACGTACGGGCTGGACGTAGAGGCGGAGGTAACCGATGTCGTGGGGACATTCACACTGGGCTAGCAACGTAAACTGGTGCACGCAAGAGTAGTTCTCCCACGAGTTGTGGCCGTGCCTGTAGTGATGAGAAGTGGGGTAAGGAAGACACATGCTATTCGGCGAACGGGTAGATAACCAATGTTTTTTGTTGGGGAAACACCTACACTAGCCAATTGTGACGTGGCGCTGCCAGGGCAAGGAGAAAGGGCTGCGATGTTGCCGTACACTATATGTTTTTGTCGGCGCGGTGATGTCGTGCTGATGCTCCACCGCGCGCGACCACCGGTTGCCCATCGGTGGAATGGCGTGGGCGGCAAGATTGAGCCCGGCGAAACACCGCTGACATGTGTGTGGCGCGAGGTTGAGGAGGAAACCGGTCTGGACCTGCACGCCGCGGAGCGGGTCCGATTCGCAGGGCTCGTACGCTGGGGGCCGGGGGGCGATATTGGTCATGGCATAGGTATGTACGTTTTCATCGCCGACTTCTCGGCGGAGTATCCCATCTGGGGGGACGAGCGCTTGGTGCCAGAAGGACGCCTGTCCTGGAAGCCGCTGCTCTGGGTGTGCGACCCGACGAACATGGCAGTGGTGGACAATATCCCACACTTCCTCCCTGCTATGCTGGCGCGCACCGTGCCGCTAGAATACCGCTGCGACTACAGCGACGGTTCGCTCTTACGCGTGACCGCGCGGCCACTGCGGATACTCGTGAGAGCGGCGATCGAGCGGGTGTAGATTGGCGCGCCCGAGAGCGAGTAGCTCTACCTACGACGGGTGTGGTGACCACCTGATAGGCCGGATAGGATGATATGGTGGAGGTGGATACCGTCCGCACGGTCATCCTACGCAGACCCTTTCTATCTCGTGCCCAGGGCGCGATCGGTTGACGGCATCCCGACACCATCGCCAGTGGAACTATGCCGCCGCTCGTCACGCGTGGTCCACTCGCATCGCCCCTCCCCGGTGATAGGTTCACAAAAATACACCACTATTAATTTGCGCTCTATCAATTTATTTCATTTACACAAAAACAGTGCTACACTACGGGCATGGTGTTGATGGGCGCATTGGTGCGCGAGGAGTGACGACGATGACGGAGCGTGACGGTAGTGACAGGACGTCGCCCACGCCAGGTGGGTCACGTGTCGTGCGCATCGAGGATTTGAGCCGGCTTATCCGCGCGAAGAGGAAGGCCGATGGCCTGACGCTTGAGCAGGTCGCTGGCCGGATCGGCCTGAGCGCGGCTACGCTCTCGCGGCTAGAACGCCAGCAGATCGCGACGCGCGGGGGGGGGCGCGCAGCAGCGCCGGACATGCGGACGCTCGCCGCCTTGACGCGCTGGCTCGGCGTTTCTATCGAGCGCGTTATCGACCGCGGTGACGATGCGGTGGATGTCGCCACGCACAGGGCAGATGAGTCGACCCCGGATGTCGTCGAGGCGCATTTGCGCGCTGATCGCAACTTAGACGCGGACACGGCCGCCGCCCTCGGCAGAATGTTCCGAACCGCGTACGAGCGATTCGCCGAACTTAGCCCCACGACCCATGAGTAGATCGTACATGCCCCCTCGACACGCGACCATCCCCACGCGACGCGGCGGCCTGTTGACGGAGAAAGGACACACGACGATGGGCAGGACGTCGCAGACGAGTACGTCGCCCGACCCGCTGCCGGGTCGTCGGACGCGGGAGCGTTCGACTAAGGATTTGATTAGCTTTGCCGAAGAGCATGCAGCCATCCTGCGGCAACGCGCGGGCATCGATCCGCGAGATCGTTTCGACCCGCGCACGCTCACGCGAGAGCTCGGGCTCGTCATCACCTACCCCGGCGACATCCTGGGCCTGACGCCGGATGACTACGCGTTGGTGACCGGCGTCGACGCGCGCACGTGGTCCGGCATGGGCGGCACATTGCCCGATGGGCGGCTCCTGGTTGTGCTGCACCCGGCGCAGACGGCGGAACGCGCCAACGTCACCATTATGGAGGAGGTCGCGCATGCGCACCTTGGGCATCGCCCGTCCCTCCTCGTTACCCAGCCGAGCGGGCTGAAGAAGCGCCAATACAACCAGACGGACGAAGATGAGGCGTATTGGACCGCCGCCGCTGCCCTGCTGCCGCGCCTCGTCGTCGCCGAAGCCGTGTGGCGGGGGCGAAGCGTCGAGGATCTCGCGGCCGCGTACAGCGCGAGCGTCGAATGCGCACAATTCCGCATCAAGACGCTCAACCTCTGGGCCGACCATCTCAACCGCGGCGCACGGCGACAGGAGGCGGCCCTGTGAGCGAGTTGATGCCCTCCCTCGACACGATCGCGCACCCGGTCGATCTCCGGCTCGTTCCTGTCCTCGGACGGCGCAGCGTGGCCCAGCACTCTCAGCGCGCCCTTCCCCCATTACACGAGCGAGTCCGGATCGCTTTGACGGCCGCCGATCGTCGCGCCGCTGCGCTGATCGAGCGGTCGCGCCCGATTGCCTTGCGCACGTATGATCAGATCCCCATGCGGGGCGACGATCTTCTCTATCAGGCCAAGTTCATCGCGCCCTACGTGGCGAACAAGAGCGTCGCCTTCGTCGGTGATTATGACAGCGCGAGCGCGCTCCTCGGGCTGCTCGGCACGCTCGGCGACCCCGGTCCCGCGCATATGCTCGTGCTCGACTTCGACGAGCGTGTCCTCGCCACGCTGCAAGGCATTGCCCGCCGCCACGGTTTCGCCGACCGTCTCGAGGTGCGTTTGTTTAACGTGTTCGATCCCGTCCCGCCGGACCTTGTCGGGCGCTACGATTGGTTCTACACTAATCCTCCCTATGGGTCGCGCAACAACGGGGCGAGCGGTCGCCTATTTATCGCGCGCGGGTGTGAACTCATGCGCGGGGGTGCCAATGGGTGCATTATCCTGCCCGATGATCCCGCCCGGCCGTGGTCACACCGGGCTATGCTGGCCACTCAACGATTCCTGATTACGCACGATTGGGTGGTTCGCGAGAAATTCGACTCCATGCACCGGTATCACCTCGACGACGATCAAGACCTCTCCTCATCCTTGCTCCTTGTCAACCATGTCGCCGCTGCCGACAGGGACGACCACGCCATACCCTACGCCGGCCGACGCGTCACAGCCGCCGAGGTTCCATATTTCTACGGGCGGGCCGTGGTGCCGCCCTATCCGCGATATATTGATCGGGAGGGCAATAGTGTCTTCGTCGGACGGTCATGAGGAGGCGGTGTGAGCGGTGAGCGTCGTCCGCGTGGCGACGAGGTGCCCCACGCCCGGCGCGCATGGCTCTTCCAGGCCAACCCCAACCGATATCGCATCCACGAATCCCTGGAGGCCGAGCGCGAGGAGTTCTGGAACCTCAATCAACACGTCGCCGACGTGCATGCCGGCGACCGGGTGCTCATCTGGGTCTGCGGCAAGGAGGCCGGCATCTACGCCATCGGCACCATCGTGGGCGAACCGGAGGTGCGGCCGGATTCCGCGGCTGGCTTGGGATATTGGCTCCAATCGGCCGAGGGGCGACAGCCCAAGGCCCGCGTGCGCGTGCGCTATGATCGCGTGCTCCTCGATCGCCCGCTGCGCAAGGCTTACCTGGAGTGCGACCCTGTGCTGGCGCGGCTGAAGGTCTTGCAGGTCGCGCGTGGGACAAACTTCCCGGTTAGCGACGAGGAATGGTGCGCTCTGGCCGGGTGGCTCGCAGGACCTTGGGCGGCCGGTGGGGACTGACGCCAATCGCCACAAGAGCGGAAGGATGGGCCATGGCTGTAACACTGCCGACGGATGTGCGCCGCAGGAACAAAGTTGTCCTCGCCCTTAAGCGCGCGATCATGGAGTGCTGCGATAAGGACGCGTGGCTGGAGCTGGGATATGCTACCGGCACACAAGCGTGGATTGTAGACCATCCTCGGCTGCTGCGCAGCCTCGATTGGGGCGACTCCGACTACGGACCGAACGTGATCGCGGCGGTCGAGCACATACTGGCACAACACCTGGATAACGTCCAGGTCTTGCTCGAGTATAGGAACGGGGTCCTGGCCGATTGGATTCGCGATCAGGAACCGGATGTATATACCGATCTGTACAAGGGCGTGGGACCCCTGAGGACGACAATACCCGCAGTCCCCGCCGACGACCATATGTGCTTCGTCATCATGTCTTTCTCGGGCGACCCTGCGCTGCAAGACTTCTACGACAACGCCATTAAGCCGATCGTTGAAACTCTTGGCTACCGCTGCGAACGCGTTGACGAGCAGGATTTCAACGGTGGCATCCGCGACCAGATCGTACATGATATCAAAGCCGCGCGCTTCATCGTCGCCGATGTCACACAGGCGCGCCCTAACTGCTATTACGAACTCGGGATGGCGCACGCGCTGGGGAAGGATGTCATTCACATTACCCACTCCATCGATGACGTGCATTTTGACATCCGCGACTTCAACTTCATCGTCTATCGGCGGCAACGCGAACTCGCGGACAAGCTTCACAAACGCATCATTGCCACGGTGGGCGCGGCAGGTGTGGGTACCGCAGGCGGCACAGACCCAGTGTAGGAGATTTATCTTGATTACGAGGCAAATGCTTCCACTGATTTACTCCTCCTCGAACCCCTGCGACACGAACTTGAGCGTTCGACCGTTCTCCGACACTGTCCGCACGACGTTCTCCGGCGCGCCGTCGGGGATCTCGGCCTCGATCTCCAGCCGTACTCGCACCCGCGATCCCTGTAGTGTGGTCAAGTGCTGCACGATCTCCTCGGCAATCCGCCCGGCATCGCGCCCCATGCGCGTGGTGTCGAGCTCGGCCACACCATGGAAACGGCGTAAGCGCAGTGGCTGTGGCCCGGTACCACCTGTCCCGGTACCACCCGGCCCGGTACCACCTGTCCCGGTACCACCCGGCCCGGTACCACCTGTCCCGGTACCACCCGGCCCGGTACCACCTGTCCCGGTACCACCCGGCCCGGTACCACCCGTGCTGTTGATTTGGCGCAGCGCCGCCTCTGGCTTCACCAGCACGCTCTGCCCGTCGAACACGACCCGCGCGTGCTGCCCGTACACTAGACCCCTATAACGTCCCTGCGCTTCGTCCAACCCCTCGGCGTAGGCGAACGTTTCGTCGGCCCACGTGAGCTGCGCGATCCCGCTCTCGATAGCCCGTACCAGCACGGTCTCGTCCCTGAGTCGTGGTAGATATAGATAGGACGCTAGGTAGTCCCACAGTTGTTTAAGCCCCAGGTGCTCCCGCCCTTGCCACAACGCGCGGTCCAGCTCGTAGCGCAGCCGCAACGCCGCCAATTCGGTGATCAGCAGTTCCTCACCCTTGAGCTTACGCCCCGCCCGCGCCGCCAGCGAGTCAGGACCCTGCCCACCCTGCAGCCGCAGCTCGACCCATTCGACGCCCCCCTGGGGATCGGGCTGCGTCGGCACGAACGCCCAGCTGTACGTCTCGGGGATGCGCGCCCTCACGGCCTCCTCTGCCTGCTCGCGTTTGGTCTTTGTCTGGTTACTCTGGAAGGCGTCAAGGTTGAGCTGCTCCCGCTCTTCTTCAATTGACTTCCACGCCAGGTACTGCCGCACCGCTTGCTCCAGCTCGCCCAGTCGGGTGCGGTCCGGCACGAGGAACGACAGCGCGTTGCGGTATAACCGTGGCGCTGCCCCCCGGCTGTCGAGCACCCGCCCCGCTTCCTGCCGCGCCGGGCTGTCGGCCGCCTTGCCCACATGCGCGTGTTCAGGCGCGAGCACGACCAGCCGCGCCTCCCGCTCATCCGGCACGTCCCCGCTCGAGCCCGGCGCGACATGCACGCCGGCGAAGTCGCCTTTCTGTCCCTGTTGCTGCCGCAGCCGCCGCACGATCTCCGGCAGCACCTCGTTGTCGCGGTCCTGCTGCGCCGCCCGGTCCTGCGCCAGCCGCGTGACACTCGGTTGCGTGGACAACCAGTAGCGCCGGCCGTCCACGTACAGGTGCGTGGCCTCGTCGGTCAGCCGGCGCAACGCGTCGCCGAAGGTCGCCACGCTCTCGCCCGGCTGCACACAGCCCAGCTTGATGCTGCGGTCGTCCAGACCCCGCCGGCTCGTGTGCAGCGTCGGGGCTGAGCCCAGGTACAATGTCCGCGCCACGCGCCGGCACGCCGAGTATCGCCCTAGGTTGGGATTGGCCCGGTCGAGTGCCAGTGGTACCGACTGTGGCCCATCCACGTCTTTCTCGATCACCGGCACCCACGGGTCGTCCATGTAGCGCGTGAGCTCGAATCCCACCGCCGGCGCGTCCACCGGCACGCTCGCCGGCAGGATCAGCAGGCTCCCGTCCTGCCGCTCCCATAGCTCGTGGATGACAGCCGCCATCAGCCGTAGCACGCCGCGCGTTCGTTGGAACTTGTCCAGGCTCGACCAGTCGTTGTACAGCCGGTCGAACAGCTCCGGGTGGATCGGGTAGGCGGCCTCGATGCGGTGCTCGTAGCTCCCTTCCCTGCACCCCGCCGGAAACTCCTGCGCTTGCGCCCCATAGAGCTGGCTGAACGCATGCACCACGGCGTCGCGCGCGGCGAAGGCGTGCGGCTCGACGATCGGCTCGAACAGGCGTCGCCGCACGATCTCGAAGCCTTCCTCGGTGCTGGCCGGCCGCCACGCCGACTCCATGCGCCCGAAGGTGTTCTTGATGCGCTCGGTGGCCTGCCGTCCCCCCTCGCCGCCGATCTCGATGTCGGACGCGGGGATGCTGGCCACGACGAGGGTGTGCGTCGCCTGGCGCGCGGCCTCGGTCAGCGACTGCGCGAACGTGAGGTTGGCGTCGAACGATCCCGCCGGCAAGCCCTCGACGTTGTAGAGCTGCCGCACATAGGCCACCCACTCGTCGATCAGCACGAGGCACGGCCCGGACTGGTCGAACAACCTGCGCAGCGCGTCCGAACCCGGACTCACGCCCTGGGCGTCGGCCTCGGCCACCAACGCATACCCCTCAACCCTCCCAAGCTGCCACGCCAGCTCCCCCCACAGCGTACGTACGGTCGTGCCGTTGGGCTTCCGGTGTGGCTGCGCCGGCGAGAGAGCCGTGCCGACGATCACCGCTCGCTTAGCCTCTGGTAGCCGCGCGCAACCCGACGCCTCCAGCAGCGCCTCGACGCCGGCGAGCTCGCCGACGCTGTGCCCCGCGCACAGATGGTACAACGCGAGCATGGAGTGGGTCTTGCCGCCGCCGAAGTTGGTCTGCAACTCGACGACTGGATCGCCGCCGGCGCCGTTCAGCCGTCGTAGCGCGTTGATCAGCAGGTGCCGTAGCCCCTCGGTCAGGAAGGTGCGTTGGAAGAACTCACGTGGGTCACGGTACTCCGGACCGCCCTCGCCGCGGTGGACCTGGCTCAGATCGGCTGCGAATTCTGCCTGTTGGTACCGTCCCGACGCCACGTCGGGGTGTGGCGTGATCACCTCGCGCCACGGACGCAGCCCCGCCGATGGGTGCCCCTCGACCGGCAACACCGCTGCCTTGCGCGTCTCCCGTCGTGCCTGCTCGTCGAAGCGCACGCGCAACAGTTCCTGCTTCTGCCGGTCAACCTCGCGTGCCTCGTCGGCCGAGACCGCTGTGAGGAGGCGCGCAACGCTGTCGAGCGCACGATAGGCGTCATCGCCGGAGAAGATCTGTTGATGCGCCCACCTATTGCGCACGTCGCGCAGTTCGTTGACCAAGGCGCGCTCGGCGTTGCCAAGTGTGTCGCGGAAGACCTCGGCCCACTGGAACTGCATCAGCGTTAGCAGGGCCTGCACGTCCAGATGGGTTTGGCCATCAGTCGTCTTCCACTCGCGGTCTTGTCGCAGCGTCTGTGCTGCCTGGGCACGCCAGTTCTCACCGTACTTGGCGGCGTACTCGCGCTCAATAAAGGGGCGCAATCCCTCTTTTAGCAGATCCAGCGCCCGGCCGACGCGCTCGTGGTTGGTAGTAGCCATCGCTCTCTTGCCGCCCCTCTCGCTACGTAAACATCTCTTGCTGGCGCGGCACAGCCGATGCGGCTGCCTGTTGGATCGCGACCTGACCAATCCCCTGCCAGGCAATGACAAGGCTGTTGTAGGCTAGTGCCTCCTCCGCCCAACCCTTGCGCTCGCACAGGTTGTAGAGCCGGTAGGCCAGATCGCGCGCCACCTGACCCCGCTCACCCAGCCGCGTGAGCAGCGTCGCTGCCCCCGCCTCGCCGTCCTGCTCCAGTGCACGAATGAGGTGCTGCGCCGTCTCCCACACACTCAGGCGGCGGTCCGTCGCGGGGTCCCAGTCGGCGGGCAGTTCGTCGCGCCGCAGCAGCCGCACCTTGCCGCCCCTAGCTGCCAGCAGCCCCGCCTCGACCAAGCCTGCGACGCTGGTGTTCTTGGCCTTGGAGAGGATCTCGGCTACACCATAGGGGCCGTCGCCCGTACCCACCTGCTCGAACCAGGCCAGCGCCCAGCGCGTATCAGCGTCGAACTCGCCCTCCTGCTCGGCCAACACCTCGTCGAGCGCGGCGTTGATAAGTTGCAGCGCCGTCCGCACGCCCAGCGGCGTGCCGTCAGCCTCGATCACGCGGCTGTAGCGCGAGTAGACAGCCATGCCGGGACCGATGGTGGCCTGCGCCAGGTCCACCGGCGCGATGTTGCCGTGCTGCAACTCACGCAGCGCCTGGGGCAACTCGCGCTTGAGGGCACTTATGAAGTCGCGCCGCGTCGTGCGTGGCGCTTCCGCTGGACGCGGGCGGCAGACGAGCACGATGGACGAGGCGAGAGCATTAGCTCCAACATCATTCATTCGCCCCCCACGCTCTGATCTCATTGGCCACGTCCCAGTAATTGCAAAACCTGCGTTGATCAAGCCCGTCAGCATCGTCTCCCAGCCGGTCGACGCGGTGACACTCGCGCCTCCTTTTCCATCATCACCCTCGGACTCAGCTTGCTTGAAGGCGTAGTACACCGTCACTGGGTAGGCAGGATCAGCCTCGGCGCGCATAGTGACGAACGCCTCACTCAGGCCGTGCTCGAAGAACTGTTGTGCTCGTTGCTTGCTGCCCTCGAAGCGGTACGGCGAGGCAATGAGTTCCTGTGCTTTTGGGACAAGCATGGTACGGAATAGATTAGGGTATACCTTGTTGAGAGAGTGTCGCAGCCACACGTAGAAGAAATCCGAGAGATCAGCATAGCTGATATTGTCGTAGTAGGGCGGGTCAGTTGAAACGATGTAGTTCTTGGAGTCAGATGGTACGACAGCACTTCTTTGATCCACAGCACCATGCCCAACGGCGGGCACATGCTCGATGCTCTCCACGACCCATTCAATTGCATCCGCAAAGTTACGAGTCGAGCTCGAAAAAGGGTTGGCTTCGGCGAAATCCCACACCATTGGTATCGCCTGCCGGGAAAAAACACCGGCGACAAAATCGCCGGTGTTTTGCCATCTCGCCGCATTGCAACCTGCCTCAGCAAGTCGATCTATGGCAAACGCTAGATACGTCGCCACCGCATCTCCATATGCGGTCGCCCCCATGCCGCCCTTGGCTAATGGTGCGCCAGCGTCTGACAGTCCCGCCGCCAGCGCATCCTGCCGCGCCCGCTCACGCGCCTCGCCCGCAAGGCCGCTGAAGATGGTTAGGGCTACGAGTTGTCGGGGCGTAAATAAACTACTCCATGTTGTCATTCCATACTCAACAACATTTGTTCGACCTGGCCAATGACTAATCTCACCATCCGGCTCCCAATCAGATTGTGGGCCTGTAGCGAGTGCTTCTTGTTCGCTTGATGGTGCAACATAAACACGTCCGCGGTGCCCCTCGACCACGATGGCCATAAGTTGTTCACCCATGCGCCCGGCCTTACCCTCAGCACGAATGTGAGTGAAGGGAACAGCCGTGTTGCAGACGATGCAGGTTGCGCCTTGTCGGTTGACTGTGCCTTCCGGTGCCGTCTCCGCGCCCGTATGGACGGTGAACGCGACCGTGTGCTCCGTACGATCGATAACCGGATCGACCCACGCCTTCTTGCCGGGCTTGGTGGAGAGCGCGAACGAGCGCACCAGCGGCATCCGCGCGCGGCAGACGGGGTTGGGGCACTGCACGGTGCGCGCCCACAGCCAGGCGATGACGGTGGCCTCGCCGCCGCCCTGCTCCTTCGGCAACTGCACTTTAGGGTAAAGGTGGCCGATGCGATTCTGGGCCTCGTCGCGCATCCAGGCCCCGTAATAGCGCACATCCTCGGCCAGGCCCCTCGCGCCGATCCAGCCCTGCCCTGCGCCTACCTTCGCATGTGCGACAGGGTTGACAGGTGCGCAGCCCGAAAACTTCGGCGGGATCTCGATCAGAGCCTTGGTAATGAGCACGGCCACCGGGTTGAGGTCGCTGCCGTACGCCTCTAGCCCCAACCGCTGCGCCTCCAGCGGGATCGAGCCGCCGCCGCAGAAGGGGTCGAGTAGCGGCGGCGGGTTACCGTCGGTGCTCCGCATAATCTCGGCGCGCGCCGCGCCGAGTACCGTCTTGTTGTTGCTGTTCTCCCACTTGACTAGTTCGCGGATGATACGGAACAGCCGCTCACGCTCGGCCACCTGCGCTTCCTCCGTTGGGAACTGCTCGGGGTGCGCCGACGGGTCGTCGACGAGCGAGGAGAAGATGACTGCTCGGCACGTCGCTAGCGGACGCCGTGCCCACCACAGGTGCAGCGTCGAGGGGTGGCCGTGCCTAATGCTTTTCTCTCGTGCCGACTCGGCGTTAATAGTGTCAAGAGGCAATGCCACCTCGATCAGCTTCTTGCGGTAGGTCATAGTTTTGCGTCCCCCTGTGCCGCCGACAGGTTCTTTTTAAGCATGAAGGTCCAATATTCGGCTCGCTGCAGGCCAACCAAGAAACCTCGCAGTTCCGCCTCCGTTTGTCCGTAGTCTGCGGCATGGGCGATCGCGTTGCGCATCCCTTCCACTTGTTCGGTCTCAGTCAGGAATGTGTCATCCAGCTCGTATAACTTAGCGACGACCACACGCTTGTCTCGAAAGTCAGTGCATTCTAGCAGCGAGGGGTCAAGTTTGTGCTTCTGCAAACGTTTAAATTTGCCTAACACCCCCTTTTGACGATATGGCTCGACAAGATCCATCCAAGTGTCGTCGTGGGGATGTTTAGCTCGGATTAGACTGGCCATAGTCATCTCCAGATGTGTCACCAGCGTGAACGCGAGCAGGCGTACCGGTAGCTTGAGCACGTCGCTGCGCGTGACGATACCGCTGATGCGCGTCCCACGCACGACGAGCCGGTATGGGCAGTCGGCTAGCGTGGGCAGGAAGCGCGCGAGCGGCTCGTCGGCAGACACGAGCATCGTGTCGTCCAGCGGCTGCATCGCCTCTCGCACCGCACCCCAGATCGGTTCGTTGGGAGCGAGCACGCCGACGACGTGGTCCGCCTCGTTGACAACCGGGACGTGATCGTAGCCGTGAAAACGTTCGTCGACCCTGACCGCCTCGACGGTGTCGGATAGGACGCAGCACTGCGAATTGAGCGTCGCGATGTGCAACACATGGAGGCCGGCGTCGAGGCCGCCCATCGTCGATTGAAGTATGTCCTCATTCATGCGGCAATATCACTCTCGGTCCGTCCATTGACAGCGTAACCACAGTCCTCCCCTTTCGCCCCAATCGTATCGCGGCCTCATGCTGGCTCCTCCGCCCGAGCGAGTAACTCGCCGAGCTTGTAGACGACAGCGGTCGCCCCGAAGTCGGGTTCGCGACGGAACGGCTGCCGTACATATCGTGGGCCACGCGCCGCACCATCGATCTCGACGATGGCCAGGATGAAGTCGTCGGGCTTGTTGAGCCCCGTCAGAATCTCGTTCTTGGTCACGGTCACCGTATCGGAACCCACAACACGCCCCTTGACCTCGATGAACCGCAGGCTGCCACCGGGCACGGTTGACTCAACGTCGTAGCCGAGCTTCTGCGCCCCCACGTCGTGCGGCTCGAAGCCTAACTGACGCTCCGCCTCCATCACGGCGTCCATCGCCAGGCGCTCAACGCGCGCCGTTTCCAGCGCGTGCAGTCCCGGCCCATCGGCAACACCCAGCCGCGCCAGCAGCCCCATCGGCACGACCAGCGCGCCTCCTATCACTACAGGCGGTAGCGGCGACACTTGCCGCTCCTGCTCCAACTCCTGCCGGCGCTTCTGTAGCCGCGCTTCTAGCTCGTCGGCTCGCTTGCGCGCCAGCGCTGAGTTGAGCCGCGGCGTCTTGCCAGCCAGCTCCTGTTGTTTGAGTTGCTCGGCGCGGTGGTCCCAATAGTTGATCTCCTTGGTCAATCGGTCGTTGACGGCCGCCACGGTCTTGCTGACCAGCTCTTCCTTGCGCCGGCGCACCTCCTCAAGGTGCCCCGGCACGAGGTGCTGCGCCGCGTAGCCAAGCACCGTGCCTTCCATGTTGCCCCGCAGCCACGGCGCGTCCAGCCCGTCGGCGACGGCCGCACGCTCGTCATCGCTAATCGGCTGGTAGTCGAGGTACGGCGCGGGACCCGCGTCACGCACCTGGCCCTGGCCGTCGATCTCCACGAACTGTAGCCGCTTGGACACGATCCTCCTGTTGCCCTCTCGGTCCGTCCGCGCGTCCTGCAATGCGTGCTCCAGGTAGAACAGCGCCCGCACATCCTCGCCCGGATCGGTGCGGTCCACCAGCACCGCTCCCCGCTTGAGCAGATCACGATAGCGTTCCAGGATGAGGTCGATGGTGGCGTCGAGCAGCGGGTGGCCGGGGCACACGAACGCGGCCAGCGGCTTGCCCGGCACGGCGATCGACTCTTTGTCGAAGGTGATGCGCTCATAGCTCGGCCGGATCACCTCGCCAGACCCGATCTGCCGGTCGCGGCCCCGGATCGCCGCCGGCACATGCGTCACTTCGTAGCGGTCTGGCTCGCGCTTGCTGATACTGCCGCCGAGCAGCTTGAACGCTTCCAGGAAGAAGCTGGCGATGAAGTGCGGCTGCAGCCGCCGCGCCTCGGCCCGATCCATCTCCTCGCGGATGTGTAGCACGCGCGCCGTGTCCATGCTGTCCTGTGCCAGCGCCCGCTCCTCGATCAGCGCCACGAGCTGCGCTCTGTCCATAGCCTGGTCGACCTTCCTGGTGAGCTGCGCCCGCACCTCCGGCTGGTCCCCGTAACGGATGGCGTCGATCAGCAGTTGGCGCAGTGGCGTCTCGCCAAAGATCTTGCCGAGCACGTCGAAGACCTGACCGCCTAGTGCCTTACGCTCTTCGTCCAGCTTGGTAAACAGTTGGTGGAACACATCGCCCTCGCGTGTCTCCAGCGCCACGAGATTCCACAGGTGGCAGACTTCAGTCTGTCCGATACGATGAATGCGCCCGAAGCGCTGCTCCAGTCGGTTAGGATTCCACGGCAGGTCGTAGTTGACCATCAGGTGCGACCGCTGCAGGTTGAGACCCTCGCCGGCGGCGTCGGTGGCCAGCAGGATCTGCACGTCCTTGTCCTGCGTGAACGCCTCCTGTGCCTTGCGGCGCTCCTCACGACCCATCCCACCGTGGATCATGACCACCGCTTCTGGCCGGCCGAGCAGCGAGGTGATGCGGTCGTGCAAGTAGTTCAGAGTATCGCGGTGCTCGGTGAAGATGATCAGCTTGCGCCGGCTGCCCTCGGCATCGAACATCTCATCATTGTCCTGCAGCAGGCGCGAAAGCTCGTCCCACTTGCGGTCGGTGCCCGCCTGGCGGACTCGCAACGCCAACTCCTCCAGCCGCTCCAGGGAGCTAATCTCAGCACCCAGCTCGGCGATGGTGCGGGCGGCCGTGGCCTGGTCGGCGATTTGCTCTTCAATACGCTCCACCTCGGCGTCGGGCGCGTCGTCCAGATCGTCCAGGTCCTCGTCCGAGAACAGGGGCACATCCGCATCGTGCAGGGAGCGTAGGCCCCCCTCCGTGCCTGCGACCGTGATCTCGCCGCCGCGCTTCTGTAGCTGCTCCTCGCGCAATCGCTTCTCCAGCCGCTCACGCCGTCGGCGCAACGACTGGTAGATCGCCTCCGGCGACGATGCAAGCCGGCGTTGCAGGATGGTGAGCGCGAAGCCGACTGTGTTGCCCCGCCGGCCCTCCCCTTCCTGGGCTAGCCGATCCGCACGGTTCATCTCCTCGCGCACGTACTCGGTCACCCCTTTGTACAGCGCCGCCTCGCCGTCCGACAGCTTATAGGTCACGGTCGAGGCGATGCGCTCGGGGAATAGCGGCGTGTTGTCGAACTTGACCAGCTTCTCTTTGACCAACCGGCGCATCATGTCCGATGTGTCGGCCTGGTGGACACCATCGCGGAACTTGCCCTCGAAGCGATCCGCGTCGAGCAGCGCCATGAACAGCTGGAAGTCCTCTTCCTTGCCGTTGTGCGGCGTCGCCGTCATCAACAGGAAGTTGCGGCAGTGCGCCCCCAACAGCTTGGCCAGTTTGTAGCGCTTGGTCTCCTTGACCTCGCCGCCGAAGAATGAGGCCGACATTTTGTGCGCCTCGTCGCAGATCACCAGGTCCCAATCGACCTGCTTCAGCTTGGCCTGGATGTCCTCGTTCCGGCTCATGTGGTCGAGCCGGCTGATCACCAGGTTCCGTTCGGCGTACGGGTTGCCCGAGCGTGAACTCTCGATCGTCTCGCGCGTGATCACGTCGAAATTTAGACCGAAGCGCCGGTAGAGTTCGTCCTGCCACTGCTCGGCGAGCGAGCCTGGGCAACAGATGAGGCAGCGTTGCAGGTCGCCGCGGATCAGCAGTTCCTTGATGAGTAGCCCGGCCATGATCGTCTTGCCTGCTCCCGGATCGTCGGCGAGCAGGAAGCGCAGCGGTTGCCGCGTCAGCATTTCCTCGTAGACAGCCGTGATCTGGTGCGGCAGCGGGTCGACGATGGACGTATGCACCGCCAGGACAGGATCGAAGAGGTAGGCCAGGCGGATACGCTGGGCCTCGGACACCAAGCGCAGCATCGCCCCGTCGCCGTCGAAGCTCCATGGCCGGCCGGCCGTCGCGATCTCCAGGGTCGGCTCACGGTCGCGGTAGAGCAACTCGCTACCGAGGTGACCGCCGGCGTCCTTATAGGTCAGCTCCACCACGTTCGAGCCATACCACGCCACGTCCACAACCGTCACCAGCCCGTCGGGTAACACCCCGCGAACCGCCGCTCCGCGCGTCAATTCCTCCAACGTCGCCATGCTACTCTCCTCTCACCTGGACACGCATGAAACCGTCGACGTACTACTGGATCTGCCCCTGCACATCCCGAGGTGCCCGAGACAGATCGATGTCGTCGGGACTCACCCCCAGGGCGCGCGCGATCCGGCGCACGATGGAGGGACGGGGCTGCACCTTGCCGGCCTCAATGTGATAGACCGTGGATGTCGAGACCTCGGCCGCAACGGCAAGCTGCTCCTGCGTGAGCTGTCGCCGCTCACGCAACTGGCGCAAGGTGTCCATGGCACATCCTTTCGTGACGTGGGGGCCATACGCGACGATCCGGAGACCGCACGAATGGAAAGCGGGCGTGTCCACAAGTGTGCTAAGAACTTCCTGATTTGTCAATAGCTCGATGCGCGCAGGGTGCGCCCCGAGATTGTGAGAGGCGGCCTGCGCTTTCAAGCGCAGGCCGCCTCTCACAATCTCGGGGCGCACCCTGCGCGCATCGCCCATAAGCCCTGGGCTGCGCGGGTATCGGATCGCGCACGAGGTGTCAGAGCGACAGAGCCGGTCTGCCGTCGGGCGTGGACCGTACATCACACCCCCTTACTCATTGCGCCACATCGAAACCGGAAAGTCCGCAGGACACGCGTGTGTGTCGGCACGCTGCGAGGAGGCGTCCGGTGAGGAGGGCGAGCGGGAGGGCGAAGGCGAGCCACGCCATAATGCCGGCGATGAGCAGGGGACGAGTGTCATTGAGGTTTCCATCGCCAGGCACAGTGTGAGGAGGAGTGTCGAGGGACGACGCGTACAGCCCGAACGCGTCGCCCCGATCGAGCCTAATACTACAACGTTAGGATCCGCCTGATCCGCCTGCGACTTCAGTCGCATGGCAAAGAACGACGACTAAAGTCGTTGGGACGACGTGTGTTGAGACACTTTAGTGTCCGTCGTTTGCCATGCGACTGAAGTCGCAGGTCAATGTCACGTTGTAGTACTAAGCACATGACCATAAGTTCGGCACATTTTTCGCGCCTGGATCACGCCTAGGTAGGCCATGCCAGACTTGTGGACACCTGCTTAGTGGACTTGGCCACATGAAGGATAACCTGTGCGGGAAGAAATACTTCCCCCAATCGTGCAAAGACGAGATGAGAGAATCAGCGGTAGATGGGCAGATTAATGTGCTACGTCTCTGCCAACGTCGATTTTTTCAAAATCGACAGTATTTTGCTGTCGATTCCTCCAAAGAATACCTTCCCACACAGGTCGCCTTTCATGTGGCCAAGTCCATGCTTAGGGGAAAGTGGTACAGCCCATACGGCCACCCCCGACGCGCTCCTAAAGCTGGTAGCGGTGCCCTAGCAGTCTGTCGGAGAGAACGTGTTTTGCCGAGAAATGGCGAGCTTGGGGGCCACTATAGGGCCAAGAGAGGGGCTACAGACATGCTATTGCCCTCTCGCATGGCGACAAACGAGCCCGACTATCCTCTCTCCGACAGACTGTTAGAGCTGTCATTGATCGCTTTATTTTTCCAGGTAGCTGATCATGCCGCCTTTCCACCCTCGCTAGTACAAATAGACATTGCAACTGGTGGAATCCGTAGGCATGTGCGTATTCCTCGCAAGGCGTAGGGGTATCTTGGCGTCCAAATCGTCATAGCCGTTGTAGAAAGGCGAGGTGGTCAAAACAGTGCGTTGCCTGGAAAGTTTTCGTGATCAGCGACATAGAGCCGGCACCTACGTCAAGGCGCTCCATGTGATCACTGTTGCCCTATACCTATGTGAGGGGCAAAAGGCCCTTTCTAATGACGGAGATGGAGGATTTGCGATGCGCCGGCGGGATACGATTGACCTTAGGGACGAAATAATAATGCGAACACAACAGGGGCGGGTTCCCTTGAGAGAGCGGTTGGAAGAGTACAGTAGTGAGCACTACTACATCTGTGAGACCGACATAGGGCTGATGGCTAGCGAAGAGGGGGTGAGTGTGGAGGAGGTGATGGGCCTCCTGGATCAATATACGCGGCGGTGGGGAGGCCGTAGCCCTTATGTCGTTAGGCGGGTGCTCAACGTTTTGCTTGAGGAGGAGTGAGGGTCTGTGGCGATCACAGACCTGTGTGGCCCCTTCCCACCTTCTAAGTGTAAGAATGCATATAACGTGCGCCGGCTCCACACCTGAATCGGCGCTGCGGGGCGCATAACGTGCGCCGATTATCGCACATAAGATGCGCTGATCCTCACATTGTCGCGCCTAAGGTGCGCCGATCCGTGCATGACGGGGTTGCCCGTGGGGGTGGGCTCAGGGGACGGGCGAGGCCTCACTCAGGTGTGGAGCCGCCTCATCGAGGGGACGTGGGAACAGGCCGTGGCGGATCGGCGCACCTTCTGTGCGACGACGGGCGCAGGTTAGTTGCGACACGGCGCATTTTATATGAAATCTTACAACCAGTACGGGATCGCGGCGAGCGCGGTGTATTTGGCAAGGACATCTTGCTAAATACACGCGGAGTTCACCGACATGCGCGCCCTTGACATCAGCTATTAAGCAGCGGCGGCAGACGCATTCGGCGCGGGGATGCTCGGGTTGTGTGGGATCATGCAGGCCGCAGAGATCACTGACGTCGAGAATTTGACGATGATCTACTAGCGCGGCATAGCCGAGTGCCGTGGGGGCAAGGTGACAGATGGAATGCGACGACATGCTGCCGCTCACTCAATCTCGGGGAGTCCAAGGGCTCGCCATTGCTTGGGTTGCACGAGACGACTTGTGCGCGACCTCATCAGATAGTTCAGGAAGTCTGCGAATGAGGATTGCTGCCTCGCCTCCAGGTCGAGGCTTTCGTTGAGTGCAAGGGCGAAGTTCTCGGCATGTGGCCCGTGCACATTTCGCTCGATGAGGTTGAACAGGGCGAACGAGCCGATTGGCGGATACTCGCGGAGCAGCCTGGTGTATTGGCCAACTACATTGGCGGTTGGAAGCAATGTAGTTGACTTCTGCGCGAGGTCGACGAGTAGGGCGGCGCATTTCAGGTCGTCATTGGGGAAGCGGTGCTCGTCGAGCAGGTATGCAGGCACCTGCGGAGGGCCATTAGGCAGGATCAGTTGGGCAAGCACGCCGATAAGACCGAGGTGCTCCGGATTGTCGATAAATGCCTGCACGACTTGACGGGTGAATGACAACGATCGATGGACACGCCCGAAGAGGAACGATGGGTGACGGCCCCACCAATCGAGCAGGCCAAGCCACTCTGCGTCGAGATCCTTAGGGAGCCCAATTTTGAGGATGAGGGCGGGTCCTAGGAACCCACGCTCGTAGGCGCGCATTTCGATGAGCAGGCACCGCAATTGCTGCGGCGTCGGGCGGGGGGAGTTCACACGCCCCCATTGCCTGAATGAGATCGCATCATAAGCCTCCTGGGCAATCCACGTTCTCATCCTGCCGCTCGGCAGCGTCTCGAATTGGCCCCACAAGGCCGTCCACAAACTGGCGAGGTTGCGCTCGGGGATAAAGAGGGAACCGCACTCCCAAGGGAAGCCGTTGTGGGCGACCGCGTGGTCGTACGGCCAGCGGTCGTCGGTCATATGTTGAATGTCCTCGACCGTGACACCCTCGTACCGCCAGCGCCGTTCGGCCTGTTCCCAATCCTCGCGCTTCCCGAAACCGCCAGTTTGCGCCCGTGCGGCAAACGTTGCAAGATCATCTTTGTTACGGCAGGCACTGATACAGGCGGCAAGCGGCCACGCGAAGCGCTTTATGAGCGGCATGCTCGGTTCGCTGATCGGAGGGTTCCATGCTTTACTTAACCACGATAACTCCTGCGCGAGGGTGGCGGAGTTTGGGTTGGCGGCAAACCGGGCGGCAGACACGTACGGTGCCCAGCTTGGATGATGCGGGGATGGCACATCGCGCAGAGCGAGAAAATGCTGTGGTGTGGAGTTCACAGGCGTGTGGAGCGCTAGTCGGACATATTTTCGTCCCGTGAAAAGACTATTCAAGGAGAATATCTCTGCGTCCCCTCCTCTCCTACGGCTGTTGAACAGTTCAGATGCCACACGATACCAGTCGGGAAGGTGGGCTTGGTCTGGCTCGGGAACACCCTCCCTGCGTATTTCGGTACGGGGGAACCCGCGTGGCGAGGCATGAATTAAGAAGTCGATTCGCTTCGCTTGCACCCACTCACTGTCCGAAAGATAGAAGCTATGCTCCAGGGCGCGATATTGCTCCTCTCGATCCCTCGGCCAGTGTTTCTCGGCAAGGTCTGTGGCCCATTGGACGTCGCGCTCAATTAGCACCGCGAGTACGGGCCAGACTCCCGCGTCGCCGCGTGCGTGCCCATCCTCCAGCCGTTGCTCCACTTCCTGCCTGTAGAGTTTATCGAGTTCCTCATCGTACAGGGCACCGAGCCGCAAATTGGCGCGCGCGTCCGGGAGCGACATCAGCCGTAGGGCGAGTCCCGCGAGCGAACGCGCGTATTTAGGCACCTCGCGCGCAACCCCCTCATCCAGGATGTCGAGGGCGAGGCGTGATCCGGTGAGGGTGACGTTGGCGAGCTTGTCGTTGTCCGGTTGGTTGAGCTGTTCACAGATGTGGAAAATCATATCGCGATAGATCTGGCGCTCGGCGAAACACTTGCCCGCAGCGAATAGAAACACGTTGCGCCAGTGGGCAATGGGCGCGATTGCCTCGAGCCGCTCCTTCACCTGCTCGTCTGTTCCCTCCATCAGCGCCTCGGCGGCCATGAACTCTTGGAGGGAACGCACCTCGAAGCCGATGCGATCGCGCTGGAGGCCGACGAGGAATACGAGGCGGTTGAGGGCGGCGTCGGTAATCTCGCGGGCTCGTCGATCCAGCCGCACCCCCTCATGGCCTTCTTGCGCGATGCGTGCACGGACCAAGAGATCGAAGCGATCAACATCCATCTGGGAATCCGTCGCCCCCGCGCGCTCACTTTCGGTCTGTAGCGCCAGACCCACGCGATAATGGATTACATTGACATCGGCGCGGCGCTGTTGCAAGATGACCGAGGCTAGTATCTCGCGCTCCGTTTCACGCTGGTAGATAACCTCGTAATATTGGCGGAATAGACGCCAGCGCTCCTGAGGCGGCTGGCCGATTCGATCGACGAGCGTTGCCATGATTGTGACCTGCAGCGGGCTGCGCATGAGACGTTGTGTCGTCTCCTGGTCGCAGGCCATGCGGAGTCGCCGCATGACGCGGTCCTGCTGGTCGGGGTTGGCGTGATAGCGCGCCTCGACGAGACGCTTGGCGTAGCGCAGGGCGTGGGCCGGTGAGAGGGGGGTAAGGTAGCGGTGGTAGTAGTGGCGCGGAGAGAAATCGTCATTGTATCCTTGCGGACGCGTCGTGGCGACAACGAGGACATCGGCATCCTGTGTCGCGATCTCGGACCAGAAATCGGTCACCTTCTCGAGCACCTGCTGCCGATTGCTCGTCGCGGGGACCTCATCCAGGCCATCGAGCACGATTAACCACGGATATGTGCGTAGCCAACGTCGCAGATCGTCGACCGAGCAAGCGTGGTCAGAGGCATTTAACCGGCCTGCGATGAAGGAGAGGAGAGACTTTACCTCATGCTGCGCTAGCGCGGTCGCAAACTGATCAAGGACGATGCGCACCGGGAAGCGGGGTACCTGCGGTAGATCGAGGCGGTCAGACTGACATTGCTCATCGAATAGGTGCAGCGTTGTCTGCGCCTCACGCGCAAGCGCACTCAGAGGCCGCTCCCGTAAGATCGTTGCGCGATAGACCTGACATATAAACTGTCCGACCGTACTCTTTCCCTGTCCTGGACCACCGACCAAGACGAAGCGGCCCAGCTCCGGCGCGCCATCCCCTCGGACACCGCGATCCTGGGGATCATCATCCGAGGGGGCGGCGCAACTGGGCTTGAGCACCCGTGAGCCGATATTGAGTATCTCGGCCACGACTCCCTGAAATGGCTCAGTTATCTTCTCCGACGTGCGCGTAGCCTCGGTGAGTGGTCTCGTCGACGCGGGCAGGTCGACGAAAACCTGAGCAAGGAGGGTCTTATGCTGTGGGTCGTGTCCCGCTTGCTCCAAGCGGACATATTGATCGGCTAAAAGCTCGTGCTGTAGATATCCAGAAATGACTTGCTCGAAGTCCGGCTGGTGGTTGTGAAGTTGTCGCGCCATCGCCGCAAGAACATCCCCTGAAGTGATGAAAGCGGCGTAGTTTGTCTTGATAGACTCGTTCGCGTCTAGCAGGCGACACAGCTTGTCGTGGTCCCATACATCATAACCGCGCAAGCCGAGCGCTGGCGCTTGATCTTCGAGCACAGCGAGCAGTTTATCCTTCGTCCCCGTCCCCTGTTGAGGAGTGAGCACGACGTTCGTCACTAGAAGGTAGTAGTCCGGCTTACGTAGATTGCGCCGCGCGCTTTGGAACTTCTTTAATTCCTCGCGTAGTTGGGTAATTGCCCATTGCCCGTCCTTTTGGACGCCTTCGGATCGAATGTGGAACTTGGACTGTATGACGAGGTAACCGTCCCAGTAGCTGGTTGACGATGGATAAGCCATCGGGCCGGTATATATTAGTTCATCTTTGCAACAAAAATGGGTACAGCATGTTGTGGTCAAGCGGCCTTTATCGAGCTGCTAAGGCACAACATCTGGTATACCCGCGCTGTTTCGAAGATGAACTACTGCCTCGCGCCCACCGTCCGGTCCATCGCCGAAAGGTGTCACACCAGGCGCGATGGTTGTCATAGCTAACGCCTGAGTCATGTGCTCGAAATCACGGGGGTTAAGACCACTTAGGTTGTAGTCACCCATATGCACCTCACTGCTGGCCAGAGCGTCTAGCATGATCGTTGTACAGTCTCAAGGGTTAACGGCATGATGAAGGGCTGTTACAATTCGCTCCAGATGCAGTGCTGAAACGGGGGACCCGAGCGGCCCGCCGTCAAAGTCCAAGAATTCGTCCTCTACCACACTAATCTCATCACAAACCGCAACACTATCATTGCTGAGTCCACCCATCCCTTTAGGGAGATCGACTCGCGTTGGACCGAGCCGTGCAGTTGTAAAAATCGGAATCACTAGGTAGTGCCCGACGGCATGATTGCGTGCATCGACCGAAATAATGAGCATGGGGCGCGGCTGATGGGGGTCCGTTGGCCGTCCCGGTGTATTTCCCCACCAGATCTCACCTCGACGCGGCCGTTTACCTTGCGGCATCAACTCTCTCAAACATGCGTGTAGCCGAGGCTCGGCGGATGCTCCGCCACCCCTCATATTCCTCTTGCTCTTCAGGGGACATAGGTCCCTCATATTGAGCAGCTATTTCCCGCTCTCGCTCACGCGCGAGGAAAAGCCGGAATGCCTCATCCGTAATTTCTCCGCGGTTAACGTCCGCATGCGTTTCAGCAAATTGATTAATCTGCTTCAATAGCCCTGCATTAACAGTTGTCGAAAGCTTTGCACGATCTCGCTCCCTCTTCCGCTCAACAGTTGTCGAACTCTTTGTACGCGTTCGTACGCCCTTCCGCTGCCCTGTATTGATTGCCATTACTTTTCCCTTTCTAAGGCGTGGTTCAGTACACCCTTGGCGCAGCTTGACAGTTTGAGCCTCTAACAAGCGCAACACTGTCAAGTCCGTTTGAACTATGTCTAAGCGTTCAAGCTCGTCTATGCCAACCCTTGATATCTATTTAAACACGATTTGTGTCCTACGTCAAGGGAGATAAAATGTCTTTCACAATGTCCTATTAAGAGCACTTGACGCCATCAGCTCCACACAGACCATATAGCGAGTCCACGCCGCCGGCGGCCGGCACGGCTGTAAGTTTTCAGGATACATGGGCGGGGCGCACACCTAGAGGGGGGCATGTCGTCACGCGACGTGGGCTACTTTTGTCAGAATAGGTGGGCCGATCCGCGCTTTTCGTCACATTAGGTGATATTGTTGGCGAAGTCGGGGAAGGGGCGGAGAGTGCCGAATAAGCGGCCATCGTGTCCCCTATCCCGGCGTCGCTTATCGCCTCTTACGAGGTGTGAGACGTATAAGCGACGGGAGGCGGGACTTCGCCAACAATATCAATAGGTGAGCCAATCCGCGCGTAAGGGGTGCGCGTCGGCGCGTGGCGCGCGGTGTCCCCGGCGGCGTTTTGACGCTTGGATGAGCGCGGTGATGTAAGGCGTCACGTTCGCTGCGCCGATTGCAAGTGTGACAGGGCGGGAAACGTCACGTTCGGTGCGCCAATCGTGCAGAAACGTCACGTTCGGTGCGCCGATCCGCAGCAGGTGTGTCTGTCATCACCGGCGTCATGGGGGTGGTGCAAGGCTGTATGCACACGTAGAAAGAGGGACGGGGAGGCAGGACGAGGGGCTGGGAGGAGGATGGCGCAGCGAACGTGACGGTAGGCGCAACGAACGTGACGCCTTACAGGGAGGTCGATCATGCGGCGTCCCGCCACATAGGAATACCTACCCCTATCAGGGGCGGTGCGGGGGAGCTTCCGCAGACGGGTCGGGGACGGCACGCATTCACTATTTTGTCCGAATTTTAGGTAATAGTACTACCTGCGGATACCGTGCTTCCCACACGCGCCCCCCGTCCGTCGTCCGGAACACTGTGGTTGGGCCACCGGCTGCAGTCCTGCGTAACGCGAATGCGACGGCGCCTCCAGTTGGGTCAAGTACTGTATCTTGCTGAAAGCGGATGTTGGACGACATCGTCGCCCAGTGTCGCCCTTCATCGCGCGTGGTGTAGAGCACACCGGCGCC
>JAABVA010000968.1_pt1 | contig 32458 bp, 29 predicted proteins | sample 5560331 | NCBI WGS metagenome assembly JAABVA01 (sample SAMN12812661, study PRJNA571458) | rock metagenome | isolation source: Antarctica rocks | place: Antarctica: Victoria Land, Mt New Zealand sud | collected 2016-01-07 | reverse complement strand
CCCGGGGTGACGGGGGACAATCTTCGCTACGCGGTCGGTGCCGCAGCTGTCATCGCGTCCTCACCATCACCCAGGAATCGGACCCTCTCAATATACGAGCTGCGATGAGCCGCAGTCTGTGAGGCTCTTCTGGGACGCAATGACCGTATTCGGCAGGTAGGTCGGCGTTCTGAGCGATGTGGAAGTGCCGAGAAGGACCAGAGTCGGCACTTCTTGCGGGTGCGGAGTGTGTTCGTACGAGCAAAGACGCATCCATGCGGAAGAGAATGGCGTCAAGTGCCGTGCCTTTTCCGAGAATCGGCACTTTCACTGCGACGGAGGGGCTGATACCGATGCCAGATTGCGGCTGGTGACACGTTCCGTCACACTGGGCCAAATAGCGGTCACACGGTGGCGGAAGCGACTGAGGAGAGAACCAACTGGCGCGCATGCGCATTGCTGGACGAAACGCAGGAAAGGAACCAACAAGCCATGACAACGATACAGCGGAGACGCGTTCTCGGCATCCTGGGCGGCATCGCGGCTGCTCCCCTCGCGGTGAAGTTGGCCACCGTGGCCCGCGCCGCGCCGGAGCCGAGCGGGCTGAAGTTGACGATCGCCGCCAGCCCGGACGGTGACGGCACGCAGTACAACATCATGGTCGAGAATCCCGCAGGGCCGGATGTCCGCCAAGTCACCCTGATGGGTTCGGTCCCTGCAGGGGCGACCGGTGACGGGGCAACGGCCACCCCGAAGGGCACCGTCTTTCAAGGTTTCCAGGGGGCAGACCCACAGGCCGCTGCGGTCTGGACACTCACGCCCGTCGCGACGGGCGCGAGCGTTGGCCCATTCGTGTATCGCGTGCGGGGATCCGGCGCGGCGCGGGCGTCGGCCCACTGGGCGCTGCCGACGCCAGGCGATGCAATGTCGGGCGAGACGGGGCCGAAGAAGGTTCCCGGCCCCGGCGCCGCGATGATCCAGGCGCCCGCACTCCCCGGTGCCCCGGCGATCAGCACGCGCGACCGTCTCTATTCTGCGGACCAGACCTCGAACACGGTCACGGTCATCAACCCCGCGACGGAGACCGTGCTCGGCCAGATCGCCCTCGGTAATCCACGCCCCGATGACGTGCTCGGGGCAACTTATTTCCAGGAGGTGGACGTCCACGGCCTCGGCTTCTCGCCGGACGGCAAGCTGCTCAACGTCGTGGACGTGACGACGAACTCGGTCGCGATCATCGAAACCGCGACGAACACGGTACTCGGCAAGGTATATGTCGGTCGTGCCCCGCACGAAGGGGCCTTCACGCCGGATGGGACGCAACTGTGGGTGGCGGTGCGCGGCGAGGATTACGTCTCGGTCATCGATCCCTACCGACTCAAGGAGATCCGCCAGATCAAGACGCTGCTCGGCGCGAGCAAGGTCAACTTCCGCCCGGATGGGGCAGTCGCCTTCGTGAACAGCGTGCGCGTCCCGGAGGTGGCCGTCGTCGACACGGGCACATACGAGGTGGTGGCGCGCATCCCGGTCGTCAGCCGCTTCGCGTCGGACGGACTCGTGTCGCCGGACGGCAAGGAGTTCTGGCTCGGCCACAAGGACATCGGCGTGGTGAGCCAGATCGACGCCCAGGCGTTCCGGGTGATGCACGTCTTCGAGACGGGCGACACGACGAACCATGCGAACTTCGTCTCCACGGCGGCGGGCGACTTCGCCTACGTGACCGTCGGCGGCGAGAATGTCGTGCGGGTCTTCTCGCGCGGCCCGGACGCAAGGCTGGTGACGAGCATCCCGACAGGCGACGTGCCGCACGGCATCTGGCCAAGCCCGGACAACACGCGAGTCTACGTCGTGCTGGAGGACGGCGACGCCGTGCAGGTGATCGACACCGCGACGAATACGGTGACGAAGACGCTGCCGATCGGCCAGATGCCGCAGGCGCTCGTCTACGTCGCGGGGGCGGTGCCGGAGGGCGACGGCACGCAGGGTCTGATCAAGCAGCGGATCGGCTTTCCCGTCAAAAAGGCGAAACTCGTCGTGCCGGACAAGCCCGTCGCCTTCCTGCCCGACGCACTCGGGAAGAAGGTGAAGGGCTCCGCGCTGGCGCGCTCGCTGGGGAACGTGGACGAACTGACGATCAACGCGGACGGACTGCCACCGAACGCGAGGTACGCCGTCTTCCTGAGCGAACTGCCCGCCGCGCCGTACGGCGCGGTGGAGTACATCGCCGACTTCGCGGTAGATGGGACGGGCAAGGGCATGGTGACAGCGCAGGTAAAGGTCTTCGATGCGGTCGCCGGGGACGGGCAGGACGCAACGAGCGGGAAGCGGCTCGGGCACGTGCTGATCGTGCCGCGCGATCCCGCGACGATCGCCTCCCTCTTCATCGATCGGGGGCAACCGGCCGCATCAACGGACTTCGGGCCAGATGGGCCGATGGGGCCGGTGGTGCTAACGACGAGCAACGATCCTGCAGCCTCGAGCCCCTTCGGCACGACGTAGACGAGCGGCTTCAGCGCGTGCGCGTCCTCGAACGAACGAGACGTGGTGCGCACGCGATCGGCGTGTGACCGTCCCTTCGCTGTTCGGGAGAGAGGTTTACCGGGAGTTTCGCGAAATATCGCATGAACAGGTTCGGATTGTACGACGATCCTCTATACATCACCGGCGGCTAATTACTAATTAAGGAGAGACAACGATGCGACGCTTTTCACCCCTCTTAATCCTCGTCACGCTGATGGCGACGCTGCTGCCAACGGTCGTCCTCGGCGCGATGGCGGGCCCCACCCTCACGAATGTGCTCACGGTTGACCAGACGATCCCCCAGGGGCCGGTCTTCCTCCGGCTGATCGAGGTGACGGCGCCGGCAGGGACGACGCTGCGCTCCCAGAGCGCCGGGATGATCTACGGCCTCGACGGCGCGGCGGCGATCGCGCTCCCCGGCAAGGCGGCGACGAACGTCGGCACCGGTGCGGCGCTCGCTCTGCCCGGTGGGGGCGAGCAAACCGTCCAGATCGGGTCCGGCGCCACGCATTTCCTCTTCTTCTCCATTGTGCCATCGGCGCAGGGCGCCCCGGCGACCTTTGCGGGCAGCGGCGCGAGTGAGCGCGTCGTCTACACGAGCCCTGCCACAGTGACGGACCTGGCGCCCGGTCTGTATGACTTCACCGTGCAGCGGGCGGTGTGGGAACCGAACGCGCCGCTCACCGGCCCGCATCATCGGACGGGCGTTGGCCTCTACTACATCATCGCGGGGACGTACACGATTGAGACCGGCGGGCAGACACGCGACGTTCCCGCTGGTGGGACGAACCTGGAGGGCAAGGGTGAGGTCCACCGCAACGTCAACCGCACGTACGCGCCGGTCCAGGCGGTCTTCTTCACGCTGACGCCCAAAGGTCAGCCGATTGTCATCCAGGACACCCCGTCTTCGGGAGCGGCGCCGCAGCCGGGCGGCACGGGCACGACGACGTTACCGGCGACGGGGCAGGCGCGTCCGCGCGGCATCGATCATGTGGAACTCTTCGCGATCATTGGCGGGGCAGTGCTCCTCATCGTCGGCACGACGTTGCGTCTCCGACGGACGGCTCAATAGCAGACCGTATGGCAGTGCGGCGTACGCGCCGCATCATGTGACTGCGGTACATGAAGGGAGAACAGATGGCGACGGTCACCGCACCGGATAGTATCCTCGCTCCCCCGCCAACGTACGCGCGGCATAAAAGCGTCGGGGTCCGACCCCTCTGGGATCAGAAGCATCCGGACAATCAGGACTGGATGCACGGCGCCCACTGATGGGCGCGGAATGATGGACGGGAAAGGCGCGTCGTCCCGGTCTCGGATCGTTACTCGCTGGAGTCATGCGCTCTCATGCGATACGTCCTGACCCGCCGCGCGAAGGAGGCACATCATGCATCGGCGTCGCTTTCTCACTACGCTGATCGGCTCACTCACCGGCCTGTTCGTCGCGCGCCGCGCGCGGCCTACAGCTATCCGCGCCGCATCGCCGTCACCGGCGAGTGCTGCGCCCCCGACCGGAGCCACGACACCCGTCGGGACACCCTATCCGCTCGTTGCCCTCCCGGGCAAAGCGCCGTTGGGCCAGGTCTACGACCGGCCACCGAACTATGAAACGCCGACGCTGAAGCTGATCGGCGAGAGAAACTACCCCTTCACCGATACCGAGTATTACTACGTGCGGTACCGCGAGGCGCAACCCGCCGTGATCACCCCCGACGCCTTCCGCTTGCAGGTGGATGGCGATAGTGTCCAGAAGCCGCTCACGCTCACGCTCAAGGACCTGCAAGGATTCCCCCGCGTCGAGGTGGGCGCGGTCGGCGAATGCACCGGCCTCGGTCGCGGTCTCCTCCGCCCCCTGGTCCCGGGCGTTCCATGGACGAAGGGCGACATGTCCTGCGCGCTCTGGGCCGGCGCGAGTCTCAAGGCGATCCTCGATGAGGCCGGCATCAAGCCCGGCGCCGTGCAAGTCGCGTTTCGGTCCGGGGGGACAACCATTGCCTTCAAGAAGCCACAGTACTGGCGCGTCTATCCCCTGGAGACCGTACTCCAACCTGATGCGCTGCTTGCGTACGAGATGAACAAGGGGGAGATACCGCTTTTCAATGGGGCACCGGTGCGCCTGGTGGTTCCGGGAAGCTACGCCCCCTTGTGGGTTAAGCAACTCGTTGAGATCGAGGTCCGCAGCACGCCGCAACCGATGGAATGGTCGGGGCGGCCGATGAGCCCAGCGAAGGTCAAGACGTACTCGCTGATCACCGCGCCCGCAGATGGCACGCAGGTACCAATGAACGCGCCGCTCACGCTCACGGGTCTCGCGTGGGACGGTGGGCAGGGAATCGCGAAGGTCGAGCTCAGCCTCGACGACGGAAAAACCTGGGAGGGGGCGGATGTAGAAAAGTCCTACGGCACGTACGTCTGGCGGGTCTGGCATCACACAGTGCAACCACCGCAGGCGGGTGAATTCCGCATCCTCAGTCGGGCGACGAGCGTTGACGGCGCCACCCAGCCGATGGATCCCGATCCGGCGGTCCTCAAAAACGGCGGGCGACAGAACAACGCGATCCGCACGTTCGCTGCAGTGCTGACGGGGATGTGAGAGGCGGCAGTCTCGATGGACCTCGACAAAACCGCTGATGTAGGAAGGGGGACGTGATGTTTCAATGGGTGCCACGGTGGCTTCTTTTCACAACCGCGCTCCTCCTTGTTTTTTTCGTGGCGCTCATCGCCTTGCCGTTTGTCTCTCCATCGTCGCCTGTGGAATCGCCCGCCGGGGTGCCACCGACCCCGGCGAGTGTGGCGGTCACGGGGTCAGCATCGCCTACCGGTACGGTCGTGTCGGGTTCCGCGAGCGCGGTGGCGCCGCCAAGGGGCACCAGCGCGGCCTTACCGATCGCGCAACTCAGCCTGAAGCCGGGTGATGACTCGGCGCTGGTCGCGGCTACCTGCACGCTCTGTCACTCCCTCGCGCCGATCGTCCGTCACGACGGCTTCACGAAGGAGGTGTGGGCGAGCGAGGTGGGGAAGATACGCCAGACCTATGGGTGCCCGATTGATGATGCGACCGCCGCACGGATCATTGCGTACCTGCAAGCCAATTACAGCACCTCCCCGCCGCCGAGCGCCGCGAATGCGAACATGGCCGTCGCCATGCGTATGCTCGGCAGGGGATAGCATCTGCCCAAGGGAATGCGGAGCACATCCGACTTCCTTCCCATCCTCTCGGGTGATAGGACGTTTCCGGCGCCGCGTCATTGTTCAACCTCACCAAGGAGAGGAATACCCGCGATGGAGCAACGACAAGAACCGATCGAAGGGGCGAATGATAGCCAGGCGACTGAGCCGACCCGCACGGGCGATAACGTGCCGACGAGCACGATCACGCCCCAGGAAACCAAGACAATGGCGGCTGTCCCGATCACGTTCATCGGGATTGCCATGGCAATCGCGGTGATCGTCGTGATCATCTTCATCCTCGTCCGATAGGGCGGCGTGCGACACAATGGCGACCACGACACGGACAAAGGCCTGATCAGAGGACACGACCGAGAGCGGCCAGAAGAGGGGCACGCTGCTCGCGATCGGTGTCTGACGACATGCGAAGGGGTAGCGTATGGGGACAAACAGCCTCTCCATCGTGCAGATGAATGACACGCACGCCTATGTCGATCTCCACCCGGAGCTCTTCTGGCAGGGTGGCCGCGCCGTCTATCGGCCCGCCGGTGGCTATGCGCGGATCGCGGCGCTGGTCGGGCAACTGCGCGCGGACAGCCGGGGGCAATTGCTCTTCTGCGATGGGGGCGACGCCCTCCACGGCACCTATCCGGCCGTCTCAACCGAGGGGGCCGCGCTCGTGCCGATCCTCAATGCATTGGGGCTCGCCGCGACGACCGCACACTGGGAGTTCGCCTACGGCCCCGCGACGTTGCAGCGGCGCGTGGATGAGCTCACCTATCCGCTGCTGGCACTCAACGTCTACGAGGACCGAACAAACGCCCGCTGCTTCCCTGCCTCGACGATCACCGAGGTCGCCGGCCTGCGGATCGGCCTCATCGGCATCGCCTCGAACATCGTCGATAAGACGATGCCGCCCGCATTCAGTGCGGGCGTCCACTTCACGCTCGGGCGCGACGAGTTGCCGCCCGTTATCGCGCACCTCCGCGCCGAGGAGCGGGCCGACATCGTCGTCCTCATCTCCCACCTCGGCTTCCCCCAGGATATGCGCCTGCTCTCCGAGGTGGGCGGGATCGACGTCTGCCTGAGCGGTCACACGCACAACCGCCTCTACGCACCTGCCCGCCAGGGAGAAACGCTTGTCATCCAGTCCGGCTGCCACGGCTCGTTCCTCGGCCACCTGGCGCTTGCGGTCGAGAACGGCAAAATCGTCGACTATCGCCACCGGTTACTGACCGTCGATGCCAGCATCACACCCGATCCCGCCGTGGAGGCGCTCGTCAGGGAGGCGCTCGCCCCGTATCGCGACGAGTTAGAGGAAATCGTCGGCGAAACCGCCGCACCGCTCAACCGGAACACCGCCCTCGAATCCACGATGGACAACCTCCTCCTGCACGCGCTGCGGGAGGCCACCGGCGCGCAGCTCGCCTTCTCGAATGGCTGGCGCTACGGCGCGCCAATCGTCCCCGGGCCGATCACGATGAACGACCTGTACAACATCATCCCGATGAATCCGCCCGTCTCCACCGTCGCGCTGACGGGCGAGGAGATCATGGCGATGCTGGAGGAGAATCTGGAGCGGACCTATTCCCGCGATCCATACAGCCAGATGGGCGGCTACGTGAAGCGGTGTCTCGGGCTGACGGCGTACGTCAAGATCGAGAATCCGCCCGGCCAGCGCATCCAGCAGTTGTTCGTCGGCGAGGAGGTGGTGCAGCCAAACGACACCTATACGGCCGCCTTCGTCACGGAGCAGGGAGTAGACCCGAAATACGGGCACAACCGCCAGCAGCACGGCGAGCGGGGGATCGACGCGCTCCGCGCCTATCTCGCGCGCCACCGACCACTGCGGATGGCACTGCATGACACGATCCGCGCCATCTAACGCGCCCGCTGACGAGCGGATGAGGGACGTCGATCGTGCCCTTCTATCGGGACACTTCATGCACTTGACACGAAAGCGTTTCTCTGTTACATTCGCATGTAGTGATATGCGAATGGAGGAAATGCCGATGGATGAACGCGAACACAAACTCTTCACGCTGCAGGCCCAACTTTGTCAGGTGCTCGCCGATCCCTCCCGCCTCGAGCTGATCCATCTGATTGGGGAGGGGGAGCGAACCGTCGGCGAGCTGATCGCCGCCACCGGCCTGCGTCAGGCCAACGTCTCCCAGCATCTCTCGCTCCTGCGCCAGCGTGGGGTCGTGACGACACGCCGCGAGGGGACGACCGTCTCCTACCGTCTCGCATACCCCGAGATTCTTGAGGCCTGCGCGCTGACGCGCCGCATCCTGCTGCGTCAACTCGAAGCGGCGCGCGAGCTGGTCGCGCTGGCAGCGGAGGGATAACGATGGGATTCGCACGATTCATGGCGACTGGCATTGGACGCGGCATCCGCATTGTCGCAGGCGCGGCCTTGATAACCATCGGGTTGCTGCGCGTGCGGGGCGGCCGTGGAGCGGTTCTGGCGCTCATTGGCCTGGTACCTCTGTTCGCAGGGACATTTGACGTCTGCGTGCTCGCGCCGCTGCTGCGGGCGCCATTCAAAGGGAGCGATGTCCGGGTCCGCACCGAGCGCCCGGGCGATACGCTATCGGATCGTTCGGTTCAGTAAGGAGCTTGCATCATGAACACGACCACTACCTACGGATTCAACACGACGCTCGCGCTCCCCTTCGCGGAGGTGATGAGCAAGGCGAAAGGGGCGCTCAAGGAGGAGGGGTTCGGCGTCCTCAGCGAGATCGATGTCCAGGCGACGCTCAAGGAGAAGATCGCCGTTGACTTCGAGCGGTACGTCATCCTCGGCGCGTGCAACCCGCAACTCGCCTATCGGGGGTTGCAAGCCGAGCACGAACTGGGCCTGCTGCTGCCCTGCAACGTCATCGTCCACGCGCACGAGGGCGGCACGATGGTCTCGATCGTCGATCCGGTGGCAATGCTCGGCGTCGTGGACAATCCCGCCCTGCAGGAGATCGCGAATGAGGCCCGTACCCGCCTCCAGCGGGTGGCCGTCAGCCTCGCGGGGACGGCCGGGACGGAAGGGGCAGCCTGATGCCCTTGTATGAGTTTCAATGTCCCGACTGCGGCGCGCGGTTTGAGAAACTGGTCCGTCCCGTCACGGCATCGGCGGACGTCGCGTGTCCATCGTGCGGGCACGTACCCGTCAAGCGCCTTTTCTCCACCTTCGCAAGCGCCGGCGGGTCGTCCTGCGCGCCGCAACCAGGTGGTGGCTGAGGGCTCCGCCCGGCAGGCGGTCGGCCTGCCTGATTGTAGAGATTGTGCACGCGTCATTTCCGGCATCGGTATGGGTAGCATCCAAGGAGTTACTTCGATGATTTTCAAAAAACTGTTCGCCGCACCGCAGCATGAGCGCGCTGCGATCGGCGTAGACGAGGCGAAGCGCCGACTGGACGCCGGGGAGGCGTTGCTCGTGGACGTGCGCGAACTGAATGAATGGCACGCAGGCCACATCGCGGGGGCGACCCACATCCCGCTTGGCACGATCGCCTCCCGAGCCTCCGCGTTGCCGAACGACCGCGAGATCCTCGTCATCTGCCGCACCGGCAATCGCAGCGCGATGGCGCAGGAACGGCTCGCGCAGGCGGGATTGACGAACGTCACCAACGTCGAGGGTGGCGTAACTGAGTGGATGGAACAGGGATACCCCGTCGTTACGGGAGAGGAGTCGGTGCGATGATCATTGACCGCATCTACACCCCCGGCCTGGCGCAGGTCGCGTACATCGTCGCCGACGCGGACGCCGGCGTCGCGGCGGTGATCGACCCGCGACGCGACGTGGGCATCTATCTCGATTGGGCCGAAGCGCACCGGGTGCGCATCGTGGCCATCCTCGAGACGCACATCCACGCCGATTTCGTCTCCGGCGCGCGCGAACTCGCCGCTTCAACCGACGCGCCGATCCTCGTCAGCCGTACAGGCAAACAGGCGTTCGCCACAGACTATCTCGACGACGGTGACGAATTGCCTGTCGGAGCGTTGCGTCTCCGGGCGCTCGCGACCCCCGGCCACACGCCGGAGCACCTCGCCTATCTCCTCTTCGATCCGGCCCACGGATCCGATCCCGTTGCCCTCTTCTCCGGGGATGCGCTCTTCGTCGGTGAAGTCGGCCGGCCCGATCTCCTTGGTGAGGACGAGACGCAGCGATTGGCCACCCAGCTCTACCACACAATCGAGCGGCTGAAGACGCTGCCGGACGATCTCGTCGTCTATCCGGGCCATACGGCGGGCTCCGCCTGCGGCAAGAAGATCGGCGATGCCCCGACGACGACCATCGGCCAGGAGAAGCGGGGAAACTACGCCTTCCACGCCGCCTCGGAGAACGAGTTCGTCGAGCGAGTGCTCGCCGACATGCCCCCGTCGCCCACCTACTACCCCATCCTCAAGCGCGTGAACAAGACGGGAGCCACCCCGCTCGCCGATCTCCCACCCGGCGCGGCGCTGACGCCGGCCGACGTGGCGGACCATCTGACGCGTGGCGGCTTGGTCGTGGACGCGCGCACGCCGGAGGCCTTCGGTGCGGGGCACATCCCCGGCGCGGTCTTCGCCGGTCTCGGTCCGAACTTCACGACGTGGATGGGCTGGCTCGCCCCGTACGACCGGGACGTGGCCCTCGTCCTCGACGACGACCGCCGGTACGACGAGGCGCGCACCGAGCTACACCGGATCGGCATCGATCGCGTCGCGGGCTTCCTCGCGGGCGGCATGAGGGCATGGGTGGACGACGGCCGGCCCATCCGCACACTGCCGCAACTGACGGTCCAGGAGGTGGCCCGGCAGCGGACCGGGCACGACACCCTCGCGGTGCTCGACGTGCGCGGCGACGACGAGTGGGATGCGGGACACGTCGCCGGGGCGGCGCACCGCTTCGCGGGCGAGATCATCCACGGCGCGACCCCATCTGTATCCGCAGACCAGCCGACCGCCGTGATCTGCGGCAGTGGGTATCGGGCGAGCGTCGCGGCGAGCATCCTCGAAGGGCGGGGGTACGGCGATCTCCGCAACGTCATCGGGGGCATGGAGGCGTGGGAGGCGGCCGGGTTGCCGGAGGAAAGCGAAGGACACGATGCATGACCTGCTCTCCAGCCCCGCGCTCTTGATCGCCGCCCTCGCCCTCTGGTTCATCCTGCAGCGGTTTCTGCTTCCCCGGTTGGGAATCGGCACCTGAATGGTGTCCCCACGCCGTCCGGAGGACGGTAATACCGAACGTCGGACCCCGCACAACGACGCCCGGCGCGAGTGACGGGCCCCGATCATCGCCGTGGCCGTGCGGACGAGGAGACGAGATTCGGAGTATTGTTGATGCACGCGTCTTATCCCGCTTCGGTGAATCGGCAGGTGGTCGCTCTTGCCGTCGCCTCGCTCCTCGTCACGCTCCCCCACTCCTTCGAGGACTTCGTCGCCGGCGTCCCCGGCCGGTTCGGGTTGAGCGTGCTCGCGGCCGGGTTCCTCTTGGCCTGCGCCTACGCGGTCCATGTCGTCGGAATTGTCCTCGCCGCACGGGGTTCGGTGTGGGGCTACGCGATCAACCTGCTCGTGGGGATCGGCTGGCTGCTCGGCGCGGCAATCGACCACTTGCCGGAGATCGTCCGATCCGGGCCGTACCGCGCCGGCCTGCCGTCCAAGGCGTTCGAGGTGGGCATCATGGCGGTCGCGACTGCGCTCATCGTCGTCTCGGCCCGCGCCCTCGGCGCGCGGCAGAGTGTCGAAGGAGATGTCGAACATGACAGCGGGGGATCTGATGACCGACGATGACGTGATCGTTGTCGGGGCGGGCCACAACGGTCTCGCCTGCGCCTGCTACCTGGCGCGCGCCGGGATGAAGGTACTCGTGCTCGAGAAGGCGGCGCGGATCGGGGGGGCGGTGCACACTGCCGCGACAATCCCCGGCATGCCGGGCTATGCCTTCGACACCTGCTCCGTCGTGCACAACATGATCAACATGACGACGATCCTCGACGAACTCGCACTCGCGCAGGTGGGGCTGGAGTACATCGAGACCGACCCCTTCACCGTCTCGTTCTTCCCCGACGGCGCGCAGGTGCGCTTCTACCGCTCCGTGGAACGGACCTGCGACGAGATCGCGCGCTATTCCGCCCGCGATGCGGAGGCGTACGCCGCCTTTATCCGTGCCGCTGACCCCGTCGTTGAGCTGGCGCTCGGGGCATTCCGCTCCTCGGGCGACCACGGCAAGGGGCTGCGGGAGTGGGGGACGCGCCTCGGTGCCGCCGTCGGGGCGGTGCGTCGCAACCGGCCGTCCACACTCGCGCGGCAGCTCGTCGGCTCCTACGGCGCACTGCTCGGGGAGGCGTTCGAGACGGAGTACGCCCGCGCCGGCTTCGCGGCATTGGCGGCGCACGGGACGCTCGGCCCGCACACGCCCGGCGCGTCCTTCTTCGTCCTCTGGCAGGCGGCCTATCACCGCTACGGCAACTGGCACGCGCGCGGCGGATCGGGGGCGCTCGCGCGGGCGCTGCGGGCGCGGCTGGAGGCGTGGGGCGGCACAGTGCGCACCGATACTCCGGTCACGCGCATCCTTGTCGATGGTCGAGCGACGGGCGTGGTCCTCGCCGACGGGGAGAAGATCACGGCGCGGCACGTCGTGGCGGCGATCAACCCGCAGACGGCGCTCCTCGATCTCGTCGGCCCCGCGCACCTGCCCGCGATGCTCGTGCGGCAACTGCGCACGCGCCACCGCTCCAACGCGGTGCAGTTCGTCGTGCACGCGGCCCTCGACCGGCTCCCGCCGTGGCCCGGCGCGCCCGCCGACGTGTGGAACGGCATGCAGTCGGTGGCGGGATCGGTCGAGCAGGTGCGGGAGAATTTCTTGCAGGCGGAGGCGGGCATCGCGCCCGCGCGCCCGGCAGCCTACGTCTTCACGCCCTCCGCGATCGACAACACGGTGGCGCCGCCCGGCAAGCACGGTGCCTACATCGCCTGCGCCTCCTACCCCGCCCATTTCGCCGACGGCGCCTCCTGGCAGCGGCGCGGCGAGGGGGAGGCGCACCGGCTGCTGGACGCGGTCGAGGAACGCGCGCCGGGGTTCAAGGACGGCGTGACGGGGCTTGCGTGGCGGCATGCCGAGGATTGGGAGGCGGAGATCGGGCTCTTGGATGGCCATCCGATGCACCTCGATTTGACGCTGGACCAGCTGGGGGCGTTCCGCCCGCTCGGCCCGCTCGCGAGCCATCGGACGCCGATCGCGGGGCTGTATCTCACGGGTGCGGGGACGTATCCGACGGGCGGCGTCTCCGCCGTGCCGGGGCGCGTCGCCGCGCGGGCGCTGCTGCGCGATCGGCGCAAGCGGCGCTGAACGCGGTGAATTGATCGGGACGGGCGAACCTGCCCACGCACGAAAGGATCACGCCGATGGGCCACCTGTCTCCGCTCCTCTATTTCCTCGTCCTCTTCGCGATCGCCATCGTCGCCGGCACCTTCGGCGCGCTCCTCGGCCTCGGCGGCGGGGTCTTCATCGTGCCGCTCCTGACCATCCTCTTCCAGCTCGACATCCGCTACGCCGTCGGCGCGAGCATCGTCTCGGTGATCGCCACCTCCAGCGGCTCGGCGGCTCGCTATGTACGCGACCGGATGACGAACCTGCGCCTGGGGATGTTCCTCGAGGTCGCCACGACGATCGGGGCGGTGGCCGGTGCCTTCGTCGCCGCCTATCTGCCCGTGCTCGTCCTCTTCCTCGTCTTCGGCCTCGTCCTCCTCTACGCCGCCGTCAGCATGCTGCGGCCGCTGCTGGAGGGGCGCGTGGAGGCGACACCCCGCCGCCACCTCCTCCCCGTCGCCGGTTCCTTCTACGACCCGGCCGCGGGCCGCACCGTCGCGTACGACGTGCGCGCCCTGCCCCTCGGCTTCGCCCTCTCCTCGGTGGCCGGCGGCGTCTCGGGGCTGCTGGGCGTCGGCGGCGGGGTGCTCAAGGTGCCGGTGATGGACCTCGTGATGGGCGTGCCGATCAAGGCCGCCGCCGCGACGAGCAGCTTCATGGTCGGGGTGACGGCGGCGGCGAGCGCGGCGGTCTACTTCGCGCGCGGGGACATCGACCCCTTCATCGCCGCGCCCGTCGCGCTCGGGGTTCTGGTCGGCACGCGCGGCGGGACGGCGCTCGCGCGGCGGTTGCCGGGGGCGACGGTGCGGCGCATCTTCGCCGTTGTGCTTCTCCTCCTTGCCGTGCAGATGCTCGTCAAGGGGGCGCTCGGTGGCTGAGATCGAAACGGGTGACGCGCAAAGCGCCGAGTTGCCTGCGCCGGACGCCGCGATTCACGCGATGGAGGCGCTGGTCAGCCGCGTCTTGGAGATCGGGGTCGTCGCGAGCCTCGCCCTGCTCGTCGCGGGCAGCCTCCTGCTCTTCATCCGCGGCGACTCCGGCTATGGGCAGTCGCTCCACGACACCGCGCGATTGACGCACCCGCCGCAGCGCGGGGTGTCCGCCGCCTTCCCCCACTCCGTGCAGGCGGTGTTCAGCGGAGCGGCGCACGGGCGGCCCTACGCGGTGATCGCGCTCGGGCTGATCGTGCTGATCGCGACGCCGGTCGTCCGGGTGGCGGCGACGCTCGTCGGCTTCATCCGCGCCAAGGACCCGCCCTACATCGCCATCACCGCGATCGTGCTTGCGGTGCTGCTGTTCAGCTTCGCACTCGGTAAGGCCGGGTAGCGCCGCACCCCCCACCACCCGCAGCGAGTGCTACCATTGGGGTGGACGACAACGGCGTCGCCCACCTGTGTCTCACGCTACCGATCAGCGTCGCTCGGTAGGAAAGGTCCATTGTCATGAGTCATCTGCTCGCCGCGCGCGCCCAGATGGGCACGTCGCTCGCCTTCCACATCATCTTCGCCTCGCTCGGTATCGGCCTCCCCCTCCTGATCGTCATCGCTGAGGGTCTCCATCTGCGCACTGGCGATCCCGTCTACCTCGCCCTCGCCAAGAAGTGGACCAGGGCCTTCGCCATCCTCTTCGCCGTCGGCGCCGTCTCCGGCACCGTCCTCTCCTTCGAACTGGGCCTCCTCTGGCCGCGTTTCATGGCCTACGCGGGCGGCATCATCGGCATGCCCTTCTCGCTGGAGGGCTTCGCCTTCTTCATCGAGGCGATCTTCCTCGGCCTCTACCTCTACGGGTGGGAGCGCCTCTCGCCCCGCGCGCACTGGCTCTGCGGCCTCCCGGTCGCCATCAGTGGCATGATCTCGGGCGTCTTCGTCGTCACCGCCAACGCCTGGATGAACGCCCCGGCCGGGTTCAAGATCGTCGAAGGGCGGGTAACCGACGTCAACCCCTGGCGGGCGATGTTCAACCCCGCCTGGTTCGCCGAGACGCTCCACGCGACGCTCGCCGCGTATGTCGCGGTCGGCTTCGCCGTCGCGGGCCTCTATGCCTGGGGGATGCTGCGCGGGCGGCGGGACGACTACCACCGCCGCGCGCTCGCGATCGCCCTCGTCGTCGCCTGCATCGCCATCCCCCTGCAGATCGTGGCGGGGGACGTCGCCGCCCGCACCGTGGCGCGCACCCAGCCCGCCAAGCTCGCCGCGATGGAGGGGCTGTTCCGCACCGAGCGGGGCGCGCCCTTGCGGATCGGCGGCCTCCCCGACCCGGCGACCGGGACGACCCCCTACGCGATCGCGATCCCCCGGGGCCTGAGCATCCTCCTGCACGACGACCCGAACGCCACCGTGACGGGGCTCGACCAGTTCGCCCCCGCGGATCGTCCGCCGGTGCGCATCGTCCACCTCGCCTTCGACGCGATGGTCGGCATGGGCTTCTTCCTCCTCTTCGTGGCGGCGTGGTTCTGGTGGCGGGCCTGGCGGGGTCATCGTGTGCCGGAGGGACGCTGGCTCCTGCGGGCGCTCGTTCTCGCCAGCCCGCTCGGCTTCCTCGCCATCGAGACCGGCTGGACGGTGACCGAGGTCGGGCGGCAGCCCTGGGTCGTCTACAATGTGCTGCGTACCGCCGACGCCGTGACGACCGCGCCGGGGCTGGACATCGCCTTCGCCGGCTTCACGCTCCTCTACATCCTCCTCGCGGCGACACTCGTCTGGCTCCTCCTACGCATCGCGCGCGGCACGCCGCTCAGCCTGCCGGAGCCGACGGCGGAGCAGGCAGTCGCGGAGGCGGCGTGATGTCCCTCGTGATCGCTGTCGCCACGCTCGGTGTGCTGACGGTGACCGCGTACGCCCTGCTCGCCGGGGCAGACTTCGGCGGCGGCATCTGGGACCTGGCCGCGCACGGCCCGCGCAAGGGGGCGCAGCGGGCGGCGATCGCGACGGCGATGGGCCCGGTCTGGGAGGCGAACCACGTCTGGCTGATCTTCCTGATCGTCCTGCTCTTCACTGCCTTCCCGGGCGGCTTCGGCGCGCTGAGCACCGCCCTCTACATGCCCTTCACCTTCGCCCTGCTGGGCATCGTGCTGCGCGGCGCGGCGTTCGCCTTCCGCGCCCACGCGCGCGATGCCGCAGGTGCGCAGTCACGCTGGGGGCGGGCCTTCGGGGCGGCATCGGTGATCACCCCGTTCTTCCTCGGCACGGCGGTCGGGGCCGTCGCATCGGGGCGCATCCAGGTCGTGGGTGGCCAGGTGGTGAGTGGGTTTTGGCGCCCGTGGCTCGGCCCCTTCCCCCTGGCGTGCGGCGCGCTCGCCCTCGCTCTGTGCGCCTATCTCGCCGCCGTCTACCTGACCGTGGAGACCGACGGGGCGCTGCGCGAGGACTTCCGGCGGCGGGCGCTGGTTGCCGGCGGTGCGGTGGCGGGGATCGCGACGGTGGCGCTCCCCCTCGCGCGCCTCGACGCGCCGACGGTCTGGGTGGAGCTGGCGTGGGGCCGGGCGACGCCGATCATCGCGGGCGCGATCGCCATCTCGCTCGTCTCCCTCGGCGCACTGCGGCTGCATCATTATCAGGTGGCGCGTGCTGCGGCGGTGGCGGAAGTAGCGACGATCCTCTGGGCCTGGACCACGGCGCAGTATCCCTATCTGATCGTCCCAGGCATCCTCCTCGCGGATGCGGCCGCGCCGAGGGCGACGCTGACGGCCTTCCTGATCTCTGCCGGTGTGGGGATGCTGCTCTTGCTCCCGGCCCTCTGGTTGCTCTTCGCCGTCTTCAAGGGGAGGAATCCGGCGGCGGGAACCGACCGGCGATGAATATCGCGCGAAGCGAGTTGCCGCGATAGAGCGCACGCTGCGGATCCCATCCCCTCGTACGCCCGCAGTGGAGCGGACCGTCGTCCCCGTTTCGTCAGTTGCCCCCATTGCGGATACGACGCGATCCGCACACCTCCCTGGCGAGGTTCGATGAGCAGGCACCAAACCGGGCGATCCTCTGCGTGAGACCGACAAATAGCAGTTCTCCGGCAATCTTGATACTGCTGGCGAAGTCGGAAACAGCAGGAAATACAACCGTTAATTGGTCGAATCGTGGCTCGTTTGCCACGTCCGTACATTCCTCCGACGACTTCGCCAGCAGTTTGTCATGCGTCGCGGACGCACCACCGCCGATGAAAACGGTTATTTTCAGAGCAGTTGTCCCCGCAGCTCGCCGCGACCATCGCGGATGAAAATGCCTGTGGCTGACACGGTGCCCGCGCGTATAGTAGCAAGCGATGCGAGTGGCTGAGGTCGGGCTTCGCCTGGTGCTACGAGCCCGCAGAACAGTTTGACCCGGGTATCGCGCGGCACTATCACCTGTCGCTCCCTGTCGGGAAGCACGCAACCCAGATTCTCTCTATCGCGATGCCTCCGCTCGCATATCCATCGGTCGGTATCGCGAAGGAGGACCATGATGGAGGTATTGTATCCGTGCTGCTGTGGGCTCGACGTGCATAAGCGAACGGTGGTCGCCTGTCTGATTCAGACCGGGTCTGATAGCCGCCGCAAGGAGTCGCGCACCTTCGAGACGATGACCGATAGCCTGCTCGCATTGGCTGATTGGTTGCACACGGTGGGCTGCACCCATGTCGCGATGGAGTCGACCGGGGTCTAGATGCCACCAATAATCTTGCCAAACAGGTGTTAGAGTGGACGTTCTCGATTGTCGTCCCGCGTGCGCGTCTCCGAGCGGCCGACGAAAGCGCGTGGCACGTGCCTGCTGCTCACGACACCGGGGCCGGCCGGCTGGATGCGACCCGCGCGGTAGCATCAGGAGGGCGTCATGGTGCAGCGAGACCGGCCGGCGGAGCGGTCAACCCTGGTGACGGTGCGCATCGTGTTTGAGCCAAGTCGGATCGCCAGCGCGTGTCTTGCCCACGCGTATACCGTGGCCGTGCCACTGGTCCATCGCCGGGAGTCGACGGTCGTGGTCCGCAGCATGGCAGAAGCGTGTGGGCAAGAGGGAGCAGCGCTGGAGGGAGGGAGCGGGTGATGAGCGAGCAGTTGGCAGCCCTGTATGCGCGCGTCTCCTCACCGCAGCAGGCCGAAACGCAGACGATCCAGAGTCAAGTGGCGGCATTGCGCGCGCACTTGGCAGCGCAACACATCGTCGTGCCGTCGGAGCGGGAGTTTCTTGACGAGGGGTACAGCGGCGCGACCCTCGTCCGGCCAGCGCTGGAACGGCTGCGGGACCTCGCCGCAACCGGTGGCCTTGACGCGCTGTATGTCCATGCCCCCGATCGTCTGGCCCGCAAGTACGCCTACCAAGTGCTGCTGCTTGAGGAGTTCGCGCGGGCGGGGGTCCGGGTCATCTTCCTCACCCACCCCCATGGCCAGAGTGCGGAGGACGATCTGCTCTTGCAGGTCCAGGAAATGGTGGCGGAGTACGAGCGCGCCCGGTTCTTGGAACGCAGCCGCCGGGGCAAGCGGCACGCTGCCCAGTGCGGCGCCGTCAGTGTCCTGACCAGCGCCCCCTATGGCTACCGCTACATCAGCAAGCATGACGGTGCTGGCCAAGCTCGCTACGAGATCGTCGGGGAAGAAGCACGGATCGTGCGCCAGATTTTCTCCTGGGTCGGGAGCGAACGCTTGAGCCTCTCCGAGGTCAGTCGGCGACTGACGCACGCGGGCGTGCCGACCCGTAAGGGCGCCAATCACTGGGACCCGTCCGTGATCTGGGGCATGCTGAAGAACCCGGCCTACGTCGGGCGGGCCGCCTTCGGTAAGACACGCAGTGGGCCATGGCAGCCGCCGCTCCGACCGGGTCACGGGCGGGTATCCCCACCGCGCAAGGCGGTCACGATCCGCAGCGTCCCGCCTGAGGAATGGAGCACGGTACCGGTGCCGGCGCTCATCTCCGAGGATCTCTTCGTCGCAGTGCAGGAGCAACTTGCCGAGAATCAGCGGCGGGCACGACGCGCTCCTCACGGCGTCCGGTATCTCCTCCAAGGTCTCCTTGTCTGCGCGCAATGTGGCTATGCCTACTATGGGAAGACGATCACCTCGAGCGCGCAGACGGTGCCACCCCGCGAGCACATATATTATCGGTGTAGCGGCAGCGACAGTCACCGATTCGGCGGGACAGCGATCTGCGACCACGGGCAGTTGCGGGGGGATCGGGTTGAGGAGGCGGTCTGGCAAGCGGTCTGCGGCGTGCTCGAGCACCCGGAGCGGATCGCGCAGGAATATCGTCGCCGTCTGGCGTGCGCGGGATCGCCCGCCAGTGGCGCGGAGGCAGCCCAACTCGCCGGGCAAGCCACGAAGCTGCGCCGCGGGTTGGCCCGGCTTATCGATAGCTACGCCGAGGGCATCCTCGAGAAGGAGGAGTTCGAGCCGCGGGTGCTGCGACTGCGCGAGCGGATTGCCCGTCTGGAAGAGCAGGCCAAGCGTCAAGCGGACGAGGCCGAGTGGGAGCGGGAGATCTCCGTCGTGATTGGCCAGGTCGAGACGTTCGCTGAGCGCGTGAGCGCGGGGCTTGGCGAGGTGGATTGGCAACAGCGCCGCGAGATCATCCAGGCACTCGTGCGGCGGGTTGAGGTCGAACAGAGCCAGATTACCGTGGTCTTCCGTATTGATACAATCCCGCTGGCGCCCGTCTCATCCAATGGCCGTTTGCAAGATCGTCTGGGGCGTGTAGACCCCCGTCGATTCCAGCGCCACCGCCGTCACCCCGAGCCCAGACAGCCAATCGGCGAGTGCCAGCAGATCGGCGGTCATCGTGCCGAAGGTGCGCGTCTGCCGCTGCACCGTGTCGTCCGCTTGGCTGAGGAGCACACAGGCGACCACCGTCTTCTGATGCACATCCAACCCGCAACACCGCGCATGGATCACCTGCATAGTTTGCCTCCTCGTGCACGCTCGCTGATGATTCGTGATCGATCAGGGGTGCGGGACTGACACAAGTTTCTTCCGCGTGCTCGTCTCTGCTGAGACGGCGACAGTCATCACTCCTGGACGCACCCCGGTCACCTTCCTACGCGGGCTCAACGGCACCGGCTCCAGACCGACCTCGTGTGACCGACCATGGACGAAGATTAGCCGATTTTCATCCCCTTCGCTGACCGCGAGGTCATCGTCCTTCCTATGAACGCACTGCCGAGCGGCGAGGCTACCGCAACGGCTCCAAGCCCCGCCAACTAAACACCCGCGTCGGGGCACTGACCTCGCAGGTGCCCCAGGATCGCGACGCCGCCGTCTCCACGCAACTCTTCACCCGTTATCAACGCTACGAGAAAGCGCTCGTGCTGGCGCTCATGGAGATGTATGTCGAGGGTGTCTCCACTCGGAAGGTGCGCGAGATCACCGAAGCGTTGTGCGGGACGAGTTTCTCGGAGAGCCTCGTCTCGGAGGACGAAGAGTCAGACGCATGGCGGCACCGGTCATTACCGGAGACAACCTATCCCTACCTGAGTGTAGATGCACGCTACGAACACGTCCGGCAGGACGGTCGGATCGTGAGCCAAGGTGTCTTGATTGTCGCGGGCGGGCGGGCGGACGGGCATCGGGAGATCCTTGCGGTCGCAGTGGCCGATACCGAGAGCGAAGCGACATACCACCAGTTGTTTCGTGAGCTCAAGGCACGCGGCCTCAGTGGCGTGCGGCTGGTGACGAGCGACGGCCACGCGGGATTGAAGGCGGCGATTGAGCGGCATTTCCAAGGCGCGAGCTGGCTACGGTGCCAAGTGCACTTCGCTCGGGATCTAGTCAAGCTGGTCGGGGCAGGGCGACGCAGAGAGCTGGCAGCTGATCTTCGAGAGATCTTCGCGGCGACGACGCGGGAGCAGGCGATGACCATCGCGGAAGCAATGGCGGCACGCTGGGAAACGTCCCATCCGGCGGTCGCACGGCTTGTGGAAGAAGGGATCAAGGATTGCCTCGCCGGTCTCTTATTCCCGTTAGCGCATCGCTCCCGGATACGCACCACGAATGGATTGGAGCGTTTGTACGAAGAAATCAGGCGCCACACACGGGACGATTTCGCGCGTAACTCTCTCTCCGCACACTGTCTCGAGCTGCCACCGCTCCCGACCCGTCGCACGACCGGGCGTTCACCACCGTCTCAAGGCGGGTTTCGGGGTGGGGATGAGCGGCCGGCACCTCATGTCCATCAATAACCGTCGCGGTCTCACTGTTCCGATCGCGCCCAAAGATGCTCACCATGTTGCGAAGGTGCTCGCCCCCAGGGCATGAGCACCTTTGGCATGCGATGAGCACCTTTGTGCATCGACCGGTCGAGGCGCCATCGGCCTTCCTCGTCGCACGAAGCGCCCGCGGGCGATTGCCAACGATGCGTCGGGTCCCCAGACGCCTCCGGCAGTTACACCGCGCACCGCCGTCGCGGGCCGGTCGCTCCCCGCCCGGACGGAGGAAGGATGACCGTCGGATGTGCCGGCGGCGGGATGCCGGGGGGCCGGATGCCGTCGCCCCTTCGTCGTCGCGGTGCTGATACCGCTCAGGGAACGCATGGCAAAATATCGGCGCGATCGCCGAACGGGGATGCGCCTGTACTCCCGTGGCCGCGACGGTGGGGACGTCGACGCCGGCCTGTCTCGAAGCGCCGCGCGGATGCCCTCATGGCGCATCCTGCGCCTCGCGACGGCATTTCCATGCAGCGCCCGTATTCCATGCTCCCACCGCCTGATAGACTGCCGAGCATCGCGGATGGGGTACCGCGCCGCCCATCGATGAATGAACGGTGCGCACGCCGCCCGCGCCCGATGGCATCCGACGGGCAAGCGTGCCGGGTGGCGAATCAAGGAGACGTGGATGTGGGGGTGGAATCGTGGGCATCGATGGCGGCAGCCCGCCGTCCTCCCCGCGACGCAGTTCGCGGCATGGGCGGCGGATGTCTGTGCGGTGATCGCCGCCCTGCCGGTGGAGATGATTCGCGGTGTGGACGGCGAGGGCGACCCGGTGATCACCGCGGATCTCATCGCCTTCAGCGGCAATCGTCGCTACCGCGTCTCGTGGGATGACGACCCCATCGCCGTCTATCGCGACCCCGCTCGCCTCGCGGCGTACCGGACGGACGATGCCGTCGATCATGACGCCCGCTCCGGTTTCCGAATCGCGCGGGTCGTCGACCGTCGAGCGATCGTCCCCGAGGACGACGAGTCATTCGCCGGTAACATTGCTGCGGACGACCTGCCGATCGACATCGCCGCCGTGGCGGCCCTGATCCTCTTCGCCGCCCATTTCGGCGACATCGTCGGCGTGTTTAGCGACCACTGCACCGATCACTGGCTGCCGGGTCTCGCCCTCGCCGAGCGGCTCACCGGGCGCGCGCTGTCCTTCCCGCACCGGGTGCACGGCTGGATCCGCCCCCTCACCTTCCCGATCGAGGGGTTCGCGGCGTGGAAGGACGACGTGGCGCGGGTGATCGCGGCGGCAGACTGCCCGATCACGGGGCCGGACGGCACTGGCCCCCCGGTGCTCACCGATGCGCTCGTCGCCTTCAACGCGCCGCGCGGGGACGGCTATCGCCCGCTGCGCCTGTCGCGGGAGTACGACCCGGCGTTGGGCGAGTGGAGGATGGGCATGGGCGACTGGTTCCTCGGCACGCTGCGGACGACGCGCGACGGCGGCACGGGGTATGACGCGGTCGTCACGGCGACGCTGATCCTCCTCAAGTACCGGTCCCCGGCGAGCCCGTGCTCCACGTCCAACCGGTCGGGCCGGTCGGCGCGGTCGGCATCTGGAGCCACACGGGCGACGCGGGGTGGGTGCCGGGGCTCTCCCTCGCCCGGCGGGCGACGGGCCTGCGTCTGGCGATCCCGGGACGCTGGGGATAGCAGCCATGAAGCAGACGCACCAACGCATCTCGGAACGCCGGTGTGCGCCGTTCCCGATCCGCCCACCACCCCTCACCCGGTCGCAAGTACCGTAAACCGAGGGCCAAGACCGTACGTCGGGGAAGCAGGAAACGGCCCCCTTTGGTTTTTCACGCGTTGGTTGGCGTCCCGGAAGACAATTCGTGGGACCGCGCCCGCCGTCAGGGGTACCGTTAGCGTCCAAAGGTGCTCATGGTCGTCAACGATGCCCATGCGTAGGGATGCGCTTCTTTGGCAGCCGATGCGCATCTTGAGGCGCCGATCCGATGCGGCCATTATCTTCATCCCTCGTCGCACGGAGCGCCTGCGGGCGATTGCCAACGATGCGTCGGGCCCCCTCGGATGGAAGAAGACGTTTCCGGGGCGCTGCATCGTCGCGACGTCGCGGGCTGGAATGGCCATTTCGGCGACGGTCGGGTGAGCGCCGCGAGACTCGGCCACACGACAAACCGCCGTCGATCGCATCCGCCGGATCGTTGCATGCGCGTATGTCCCACTGGCTTACCCCTTTCCAAATAGGAGTTGCGTCGGTCCACCAACGTAGACGTAAACTCAGGAGGGGGTCACTTCGGTACAGGTACCCCCCTCTATAAGAGAGGGGGGTACCAAACCGAGACCAGGACCTTCTTTACCAGAGAGGGGAAATGCACCCGCCTGTGTCCACCCGTGTCCCCTGGAGAGGAGCATCGTGCAATGCGACCGCGCCAGCAAGGCATAAGCGGTGGCGTCGGGGTACCACGTCGACTTTCCCACCTCAGCGGAAGGTGGAGGGCATAAGAAGTGAGCCGGGTGCAGTCTCGCCTCCCAGAGATGCCTTGCACACAGCGCACCGTGCGAGGCGCCGCAGGGCGGGCCGGACGCTCAGCCCTCCCCGCATCCCGTCGTGGGCGAGTCGCCGTCATTCGGCCCGAAGTGCCCCTGCCTGCCGTGGTAAGGGTGGGTCGCGCTCGCGAACCCGTGCTTGCCCAGGTGCTCGCGCGCGTACCGCTCCGCCTCCGCCGTGTCCACGAACCAGTCGCGCCCGTGCTTCTCCGCGCGCAGCACCCCCCGGCGGATCTGCATGCGCAGGGTGACGGGGCTGACGCCGAGGCGGGCCGCGAGTTGGGGGATGGTCAGCAGGTCGTCCATGGCCGACAGCGTAGCGGCCGGAGCGGCGGGGCGCAATACTTGATATTCACAATGTATGAATCTATAATAGAAGGGCGCAGGGCGATGCGGGAGCAGGCGAGCACCACATCGGCATGGGCCGTCGTCGCGGCGGCGGTCGGTATAGCGAGAGGAGACACAGCGATGAATGGCACGATCGACAAGCGCACCGGCCCGCAAGGAACCTCGTACCGGGTGCGGGTGGAATTGTCGCCCGATTCGGTCACGGGCAAGCGGCGCTACCGCGCGGAAACGTACCGGACGAAGAAGGAGGCGGAGAAGCGGCTGCGCGAGTGGGTGACGGAGATTGAGCGCGGTACGGCGGTTGACAGCACGAAAATGACCGTCGCGGAACTGGTCACGCAGTGGCTCGCGTTGCAACGCCCCCGCATCAAGCCGCGTACGTGTGAGCACTACGAGTTTACCTTGAAGCGGCATATCGCGGCGCACATCGGCGCAACGCCCGTGCAGAAAGTGCGCCCTGTCACGATTGACGCGCTGTACGCACTACTCCGGGACGAAGGGCTAAGTGACCACGCCGTACACCGCACGCATCAGCGCCTTCGGCAGATATTCGATTACGCCGTCAAGCGGTACATTATCGCGGTAAACCCGATGCAGCATGTCGAGACGCCCACGATGCATTCCGCACCGCCGACCGTCCTTACTGCGTCGCAGATTCAGCGGTTCCTCTCGTTCGCACGGTACGATGCCCATAACCCGGTGTGGCTCCTGCTGTTGCAGACAGGCCTGCGACGGGGGGAGGCTTTGGGGATTCCGTGGCGCGATCTCGATTTGGAGCGCGGCAAACTCACGGTTCGGCAGTGCGTAGAGTCGCTGAGAGGGTTGCCGCACATCCAGACCCCAAAGACGGCGGCAGCGATGCGGACGATTAGCCTGTTCCCTGAGAGCGTAAAGGCACTCCACGACCACCGCAAACGACAATTACACGCGCGGCTCGCGGCGACGGACTGGGAAGACAACGACCTCGTATTCTGCACAAGCAACGGCAGGCCTCTCGCGCCCACAAATGTGTTACGGAATCTTCACGCTATTCAGGTAAGAGCGAACGCGGCAGCGAATGCGGATGAAGCCGAACTGCTCCCCCGCTTCGATATTCACGACTTGCGCCACTCGCACGCCTCGCATCTCCTGCGAGAAGGATGGGACATCGTGCGCGTGTCGCGGCGACTCGGTCACGCGAACCCCAGTATTACCATGAAGATCTACGCGCACCTAATCACCGACGTGCGAGATGACGACCTTGTTACTCCGGCGGCAATCGCATACACAGGGACAGATTGAGAGCGAGCGCGTCCAAATCGCGTCCAAACGAGTAAAAACATGAAAGCCGCCTTCGGGCGGCCCGCTTTTTATCTCATTGGGAAGCGAGAAAACTGGTAGCGCGTACGGGATTCGAACCCGTGATCTCCACCTTGAGAGGGTGGCGTCCTAGGCCGCTAGACGAACGCGCCACGTCGCATCTCGCGAGGACGGAGTATAAAGCGTCAGGTGTCTGCTGTCAATTTCAGTTCGATGTTTGGGAGAAAGGCCCATGTGTCGCTGAACATCGAACATCGAACTGCTCATTGGTTCTTCTCATCCGGTGGTTTCTCATCGTCGGGGTCGTTACGCCCATGCAGGAAGTCGTTCATCGTGCGGCGGAAGCGGGAGCCCATACCCCGATTCGTCGGTGTGCCGGTGAGGTTCGGACCACCCCGCTCGGCAAGTTGGCGTTCCAGTCGCTCGGCGTATGTGCTCGTCTGGAAGAGCGTCCGTTCCAGTTCATTGATGCGCTCCTGCAAATCGGCGGCGATAAAGCCAGGTACGCGCGATCCCTTTGTCGGCTGGTGGCAAAAGGCAACGAGCGGCTGTGCGACGGTCTCCCATGTGAACGATTGCCCCAGCGTATGTCCCCGCGCGGCGAGGAGCCGCCGTTCGTACGGGTTGTCAATCAGATTCGCCAGCGTGACGGCGAGCGCGGCATCATCCCCCGGCGGCACGATACGCCCCGCGTCATAACCGCGCAGGAGATCCGCCATCGTGTCACCGTCACTGGCGACAGGCACGATCCCCGCCCAGAGTGCGTCGAGGACCGACGTGCGGAAGGCGAAACGCGCGTCGAGCGATGGCTGCTGGAGGCTGATGCCCGCGTCCGCTTCCAGCAGATATTCTGCTCGTTCGGCGGACGAGACCGGGCCATCAGGGAAGAAGACATGCGTACCCGTCAATCTCAGTTCATCGCTACGCTGACGGACGATGTCCCGCAGTGAGGGGGGCGCCGATCCGCCGTCCAACGTGGCGGGTGGCGGCGTGTCAAGCAAGACGGTGCGGATCGGGTAGTCACTGTCGCGTAGCCGGGCTGTTGCGTGGACGAGCGCGAGCGGATCAAGGCCGTGCCAGAGGCCACCACCCCAAAGTGCGACAAAGTCGTTCGGACCGATGCCCGGCATGACGCCCTTCAGCGCCTTCGCCTGCTTCGGTGGCGGCTGCGCGGGAATGCCGTACGGCACGACATCAATCAGCGCCCGGCCATCCGGCGCGCGGCTGTAGACCGTTTCCGTCAGCCGCCCGGTATGGGCGAGCGCGCCAAGCCAGAAGGCACGCTGCGTTTCCGCAGGGCAGATGAAAAAGTCGCCTGCCGCAAGCAACCCGTTAATGGCGATGAGATCGCGCGCCAGCCAACTCTGCTCGTCGGCCGGTTCCCGTGCGTGATGCGCTTCCAGATGCTCGACGATCCATGGGCGGCAGAGGTCCACGACGAGATACTTCGCTGCCATCTCCCCGGCGGGAAGTGCGGGGAGCGGGAGCGCCTGCGCGACGATTATGTCGTGCGCGCGGATCAACTCGGTTAGCGCCGCGTATCCCTCGCTCGCGGGCGGGATGGCGGCGATAAAGAAGCCGGGGCCGTCCGGCAGTACCGGCGCAGGCGCCGCGAGCGTGGTGCGGAACTCCCGCGCGAGGACGGTGGCGAGCTCCCATGCGCGCAGCGCCGTTTCACCCATTAGCGGGCCGACCGATTCGTCGGTAATAATCAAGAGTCGCGGGATAGACGCGGTCATGGTGATATCTCAGTTCGTCTGTTGCGGCGACGCCGTGTCGTGCGTCCGTTCCATCGTATTCCTATGCGCGCAACACTACACGTTTCGTGCCGCTCCGTCACGTCGTCAGCACTGGCATCACGATAATATGCGCGCAAACGTGTGAAAAGAGGCCAGTGAAGAAACCTTTCTCGCCTTTGCATGCAAAGGGAATGTGCCGGACTCCGATAGATGGTTTCGTACATAATGCACTTGTGGCAGCAAGCGGGGCAGATGATACTACATACGGGTCCGCGCCAATCATGGCGGTGACGAGGGAAAGAAGCGTTCGCATGCCCGCATCGCGTGTGCCCCGGTTCAGCATCATTATCCCACTTTTCAATCGTGTGCTTTTCACGACGATCTGCCTCCGTGCCCTGCAGTCAGTCGCGGATCATTGGGAAGAGACTGAAGTGATTCTCATTGATAATGGCAGCCATGACGGGACAACGACGTTTCTCACGACGCTCGGCGCGCCGTTCCGTGTCATCAGCAACGAACGGAACATGGGCTTCGCGCATGCCTGCAATCAAGGGGCCACCGCCGCGCGGGGCGAATACCTCGTGTTCCTCAATAATGACACCGTGCCGCAACCCGGCTGGCTCACCGCCCTCGCCGGGGCGATCACCGGTCCGCGTGCTCCGGTCATTGTCGGCGCGCGGCTTCTCTTCCCGGATGACACCGTCCAGCACGCGGGCCTCGGCTTTAACGCCCGGTACGAGCCGGTCCAGTTCTCCTATGGCGAACGAGCGGACGGTACGGCCCGTGCATCGCGCGCCGTACCGGCAGTAACTGGTGCATGCCTGATGGTTGAGCGCGCGCGGTTTCTCGCCTCAGGAGGTTTCGATGAAGAATACGTGAACGGCTTCGAAGATCTCGATTTCTGCTGCCGGTTGCGCAAGGAGGGCGGCGCCGTCTGGTATGAAGCGGAGAGCGTTCTCTACCACTTCGAATCGGCCTCCGATGGTCGGTATCGTGCGGATGTCGCGAACTACGATCGGTTCCAGTCACGCTGGGCAGACTGGCTCAGGACTGATCCCCTCGCACATGAGGCCACTGTTACGGCACAGATACCCGTCCGTCTGACGCGGAGTTATGCCACGGGCGCGGACATGCGCCGCGAACTGGAACGTGTCATTGCCGACGCGACGGCATATCAGGCGGAGTTTGAGCGGCTGCGCACGGCGCACGATCAGCAGACGGAGGAATTCGCACGGCAGGAGGACTGGGCCCATTCGCTGGAGCAGGATGCCCAACGCATCCGGCATCGCAACCGCCTCCAGCGCCTCGTCGGCACACTGCTTCACATGTAGGGACAGAGGATGAACCGCGAAGGCGCGAAGAACACGAAGGGAAGAAGGAGGACAGAACGACGTTCGATTCTCTTTCCTTTCTTCGTATCCTTCGTGCCTTCGCGATTCAAAAATGGATGAGGGGGAGATTATGCGGATCGCGGTGACGGGGGCGAATGGGCAGGTAGGGCAAGCGCTGCAAAGAGTGGTGGCGGAAGCTGGCACGGATGAAGTGATTCCGCTCGCGTCGGCGGCGCTCGATATATCGGATGCGGGCGCAGTGCGCGATGCGCTCGTTCCACTCGCGCCTGATTGCATCATCCATGCGGCGGCCTATACGGATACGGATGCCTGCGAGATACAGCAGGAGCACGCCTATGCCGTCAACGCGCTCGGCACAGGCTACGTCGCAGCGGCGGCGGCAGAGATCGGTTGCCCACTCATCGCCATCAGCACAAACTACGTCTTCGACGGAGAGCGCGACGCACCGTACGACGAGTTCGACCTGCCACACCCACGTTCGGTCTACGCGCGCAGCAAATGGGCGGGGGAAGTCGCGGCACAACGATCAGGCGCCCATCTCCTCATCGTGCGGACAGCGATGATCTACGCTGAGGAAGGACGGAACTTCATCCGCACGATGCTCGCGCTTGCCGAACGGGGCACGCCGCTCCGGGTTGTCGCGGACCAGTGGGGGCAGCCAACCTACGCGACCGACCTGGCGCGCGGCCTGCTCGCCCTCGTCCGCCAGCCGCTACCCGGCGTCTATCATCTCACGAATTCTGGTACGGCGTCGTGGTATGAATGGGCCTGCGCGACGTTCCGAATGGCGGGGATGACGCCGGAGGTTATCCCAATTCCCGCAGCGGAATTCCCACGTCCCTGCACGCCGCCCGCCAATGGCGTCCTCATCAACCGCGTCGCCGCTCACCTCGGCATCACGCTCCCACCCTGGCAAGACGGCCTCTATCGGTGCCTCGCCTCCATGGGACGGACGGCCCCACCCGATCGCTCCAACGATATGCGCGCGAAATAGCACGCTGGGCTTCGCGGGAAGGAAGCCCGCCATCCCGCCCCGTAGCGATTCTCCCAATGTTGCATCCGATGGATGTCTGGGGATAGACTGGCGGCTGTATTCTTGCGTTATGTCAATGCAAGGAAGTGCCACGGACCGTTTGTCCGAATAGACGAGGGGCATATGCAGGTATACAACGGTGATATACATGCGACAGAACCACTAATAGCGTAATCAACAAGATGTGTCCAGGTAATCATGATAACACCAAAAAACTTACTGCAACCAAACCGTCCCTGCTTTCGGCGCTATTCGCATACGACTTTGACGCAATCAAGATGCATGGGTTGCATGAATAGGTTACATACGACAGTACAGAGCGTGATTTTTACGGCCATCGTATGCCCTTCCGCACGAGCGTGACCAGACGCTGCACGGGCGTGTTGCGGATGCGCCCCCCTATCACCGAGCGCACGGTTGGTGTCGCCACCGTACGCTCGAGATGGGCGATATAGGCCTGCGTACGGAGATTATACTCATCACGCGTGGCGACTTCCCGCTCCAGTCGCTTCGCGTAGCCGCTCGTCTCCTCGATCGTCGCGCGCATTTTCTTCACTTCATCGTAGACTTGCATCGCCCCCATCCGGTCACCCTGGGCGCCCTTCCACGGCGCACGACAGAAATCAATAATCGGCTGGCTGGCAACTTCCCATGTATGCGATGACGCGAGTGCCCGACATCGTACGGAGAGCGCCTGCCGTTCCTCAGGGTGGTCAATCAGATCGGCAATCGTCTCCGCCAGCGCCGCATCATCACCGATGGCTACTACCCGCCCAACGTCGTTGTCACGCACGAGTTCGGCGATTGTATCGCCATCATTGACGACTGGCACAAGCCCGGACCAGAGATAATCCAGGACACGGGTGCGGAAAGCGAACCGCGTCTCCAGCGTTGCGAGATGCAGGCTAAGGCCAATATCCGCTTCGAGCAGGTAATTAACCCGATCGTTATATGCGACCCACCCTTCCTTGAAGAAGACATGCATTCCCGTGAGGTTGAGATCGTCGCTCAACTGGCGGGCCATGGCGAGCATCGTCGGACGCATCGTCGCCGCCTCGGTGACCGACGGACGCTGCGTCCCGAGGAAGAATGTTCGGATCGGGTAGCCGCGATCGCATAGCCGGGCTGTCGCGCGGATCAGCGTGAGCGGATCGAGCCAGTTCCAGATGCCGCCACCCCAGAGTGCCACGAAATCGTCTTGCCCGATGCCCGGCGCCACTCCCTTGAGGACCGGCGAGGTCTTCTTTGGGGTTTGCGATGAAAGGCCGAAGGGAACAATATCAATGAGCGCCTTGCCATCCGCGTCCCGCGCGTAGACGTCTTCCGTCAGCCGCCCGAACAGTGAGAGTGCACCGAGCCAGTACGCCCGTTGCGCGTTTCCGGCGCAGACAAAGAAATCGCCATGCAGAAAGAGGCCACTCATCGCTTCGAGGTCTCGCGCCATCCATGCGGGATCGTCGTGCTTCTCCAACCGGTAATGTTCGAGGTTTTCGATCAGCCACGGGCAATAGAGATCAACGATGAAATATTTACCTTTCAACGCGTCATCCGGTAGGAGGTAGAGCGGCAATGTTTGGGCAATGATGATGTCATGCTCGCGGATTAATTGCATGAGCGCCGCCTGCTCGATCTGCTCCAGTGGCAGTTCCGCCATCGCGAAGCCCGGAGCATCTACAGGAATCGGGGGCGGCGCGGCAAGTGTCGTTGGGAAGCGCTGGCCAAGCACGCGCGCGAACTCCCACGCGCGGATGCCCGGCCCGGCCATCGCGGGCCCGATCACATCATAGGTAACGACGAGAACACGTGGCAGCGTGGTCATGTCATTTTATCTTTCATCGTCGAGCGGATGGATCACCACGGCGATAGGGATCGGCGGTACGAGAAAAGGTTGGCATCCTTCCCACAGAGAAGAAATGGCAGGCTGGAAAACCTGCCATGAGAGATCAAGAGGTAGGCAACTCACGTTGCGGAAACGACAAGATCGGTGGAGAGAGCCTCCACGTTATCATTGTCATCTGCGTGGCTAGCGCTTGATTGCCGGTATTGGCGGCCGACATGCTCGCTGCTGCCGGCGGCGACTATCTGACCCTGATCCAGCCAGATCGCGCGGTCGCAGAGAGCGAGTACCGTCGGGAGTGAGTGCGAAACGAAAAGCATTGTTTTTCCACGGCTGCGGAAGTCGGCGATGATGCCATCACACTTCGCGCGGAAGGCATCGTCTCCGACGGCGAAGACCTCGTCTGTAATAAGGATATCCGGATCAACGTGGATAGCGATAGAGAACCCGAGGCGCATATACATCCCCGTAGAATAATGCTTGACAGGCACATCAATGAAGTGCTCGAGTTCGCTGAACTCGATAATCTCTGGCACGATCTGGGCAAGTCGCTTTTTAGAGAGGCCGAGGAATGCGCCATTTAGATGGATATTCTCGCGACCGGAAAGGTCCGGGTGGAAACCGGCACCCACTTCGAGAAGCGCGGCGATGGTGCCATAGACGGCGACGGAGCCGCTGCTCGGCTGCATCAGCCCGGCGATCAATTTCAGCAGGGTGCTTTTGCCGGAGCCGTTTCGCCCAATGATGCCGACGGAGTCGCCCGGGTAGACCGTCAGATTGATATCCCGTAGTGCCCAGAAATCTTCCCGTTGCCCTTTGTCGCGCTCCAGCGTGCGTACGAAGAGTTCATGAAACGTTCTCGGCCGCTCGTGATGGAGAATGAAACGGCGGGAGACGTCATGTACTTCAATAATGGGGTCTACCGTGGTCATCTGTCCTATCATATCCCTACTTCTCACCCTCGTCGGCTCATCGTTAGCCGCCGCGAGTATACTTCCCACCGATGATCTGTCAACCGCCCCATAGTACGGCCTCAGGGCTTATGCGTTCTCGTTGTTGGATACCGAGAGAGGCAGAAAGAACGCTCCTTTGCTACGATTTTCGTGTCTGAGGCGAAGATCAATCACAAAGGAGCGTCGCATGCAGTCTATGTCGTCGTCC
>JAABVA010000967.1_pt1 | contig 32464 bp, 29 predicted proteins | sample 5560331 | NCBI WGS metagenome assembly JAABVA01 (sample SAMN12812661, study PRJNA571458) | rock metagenome | isolation source: Antarctica rocks | place: Antarctica: Victoria Land, Mt New Zealand sud | collected 2016-01-07 | reverse complement strand
AGCGGCTTTCTCGTTTCGTGCGCAAGAGCCTGTCGTTCTCCAAATCGGATCGGATGCACGAGATTTGCCTGCGGCTCTTTCTGCACCGCTACAACCTCTCTCACCTCCCATGATTGAGCCACTACCAGAATAAGTAGTGGACCTCCCAAAGGTTAGTTACAGTGAGACGAATTTACCTTGGATACCTATCTGTTCGAGAAGGCCTCCTCTATGGTCGAGTAGGAGGGCAAAAGATAGACTAACGTCGAACAGGCGAGCTGTGGCGGACTTGGACATACAGTCTTCGACGGCTTTGACGATTCTGACACGCAGATCTTCGGAATAGGGTTTCATGGGTCGCATGGTCTCTCAGGCAGGCCGTCCGGGTCAACGGTTATACCGCCTGCTGTAAGACCTGCACTAGGGCGGAGACGACGTACTCGGCGTCTTCTGCGGTGAGGGCATTATAGAACGGCAAAGCTACGGTCTTGGACGCCACCTCCTCCGTCACGGGTAGGGTCCATTCACGGTACCCGATCATCTTCTGGATGTACGGTTGAAGGTGGATCGGTGAGAAATACCCGCGGCTCGGTACGCCCCTGGCTGCTAGCCCACGGATTACCTCGTCCCTACTCAGTTCCCCCTGGAGCTCGACCACGTACACGAAGTAGCTCATCTTCACGTCCGGCCGCACGACCGGGGTCCGTACACGAGGCTCATCCCGCAACAGCGCGTCGTAGGTTTCCGCGACCCGCCGGCGTTTAGCGATGAACTCTTCGATACGGCGCAGTTGTGAGGCGCCCAAAGCACCGGAGAGCTCGTCCATCCGATAGTTATAGCCGAGCCGGACGTGCTCGAGCCAGGCGCTCATCTCGCCTCGCCCCTGGTTGGCCATACTACGGCAAAGCGTCGCGACGTTATCCCGATTCGTGACGATCATGCCGCCTTCGCCGGTTGTTATCTGTTTGTTCGGGTAGAACGCGTACACCCCACCCACACCGGATAGGCCAGTCTTGCGGCCCCTGTACTCCGCCCCCATGCTCTCGCACGAGTCGGAGATGATCTCCAGGCCGTGCCGGTCGGCGATCTCCTCTATAGCGTCCCAGTCCGCCGGGTGGCCGAAGATGTCCACCGCGAGAATCGCCTTCGTGGCCGGGGTGATCGCGTCTTCTATCAACGCGGGGTCGAGGTTGTAGGTGTCGGGTTCGATGTCCACGAACACGGGCTTCGCCCCTTCGTAGAGGAAGCAGTTGGTCGAGGCGACGAACGAGAAGGACGTCGTGATGACCTCGTCCCCCGGTCCCAGCCCCACGGCCTTACACAGGAGGTGTAGCCCGCTCGTCCCGCTGTTCACCGCAATCGCGTGTCTGGCGCCCACGTACTCGGTCGTGAGGCGCTCGAACTCGTCGACTTCAGGCCCGAGGGCGAGCCGGCCGCTCTGCATCGCCTCCAAGAGAGCTCTCTCGTCGGATTCGTCGAGATCCGGGCTGGCCATCGGTATCCAACGCGCTTCCAACGTTACCGAACCTCCCTGACCGCGGCCCTGGGACCGATCTCCCTGGACGGCACCCCAACGTAGATCAGCCCCGGCTGCGTGTCTCGCACGACCACCCCGCCCGCCCCGACGGTACACCACTCGCCTAAAGTACGGTTCGGAGTGACCACCGCCCCTGCCCCGACGAAGACGCCCTCCCCGAGCGTGACCGTACCGGCCAGCACGGCGCCGGGCGCCACGTGGCAGAAAGCGCCGATCTCGTTGTCGTGGTCCACCCGGCAGCCGGTGTTGAGGATGGCGTGTCGCCCGACCACCGTGTCGGGCTGTACCACGGCCCCCGCGAAGACCACCGCACCCTCCTCCACGCTTGCCTCCGAGGATACCGTCGCCGCCGGGTGAACGACCGAGGCCCACGAGAGGCGTCCGTCGAGCCCGCGAGCGATGTCGCGCCGGGCGGCGTTGGATCCGACAGCGATAACCGCCCGCACGCCCGGCTCAAGCTCCTCGGGCGGTCCCAGGTGGGGCAACCCGAAGACCGTGTGGCGCGAATCCCTCCTGTCCGCCGTCCCGAGGACCGTCCATCCGGCGGCCCAACAGGCGTCCACCACGACCTTCGCGTGGCCTCCGGTCCCTATCACTACGAGTTCCAAAGACAAACCTCCGCGCTCTTCATGTCCCGCATGCTACTGACGCGGCGTAGCATCGGTGATGCTATCCGAGCCCGTGAACTTCGGCATCGTCGCGTGCCCGGCGGCCGAGATGCCGCTGCGCTTGAGCACTTTGAGGAGCGTGATATACAGGATCTTTACGTCCACCCAAAGCGTCCAATTATCCACGTACCACACGTCCATCTTCAACTTCTCCTCCCAGCTTATAGCATTACGGCCGTTGATCTGTGCCCACCCCGTCACGCCGGGCTTTACCCCGTGCCTCCGGGCCTGCTCCTGGCTATAGAGGGGTAGATACTCGACCAGCAGCGGCCGCGGCCCCACCAGGCTTATGTCGCCCTTGAGCACGTTGAAGAGCTCGGGCAACTCGTCGAGGCTGGAGCCGCGCAGGAAACTTCCGAAGGGGGTGAGCCTCTGATCGTCCGGCAGGAGCCGCCCATGCTCGTCACGCTCGTCGCTCATAGTGCGGAACTTGTAAATCTCGAAAATCTTGGCGTCGAGCCCCGGACGCTCCTGCACGAACAGCACTGGCCGCCCGTGGAATTTCCACACGAGAAGGCCGATCATGGCCAGAAGGGGCGAGGCGACAACGAGGACGAACCCCGCCCCGAACGCATCGAAAAGACGTTTACCCCTTCTCAAGATCACCCCGCGCGGCCAACTCTTCTCTGTAGAACCTCAACCATTCCTCCCAGACCGTCTCGTTCGAGTAATTCTTCAGCACACGTTCCCTGGCAGCCGTGCCCATCCTTGTTCGCAGAGCCTCATCGTCCAGCAGCCGGATGAGGGCCTTCGCCAACGCGCCACTGTCCCCCCTCGGCACTAGAAGCCCGGTTATACCATCAACTACCACGTCCACCGTGCCCGTCACCGCGAAGCCGACGACGGGTACACCGGCTACCCCAGCCTCGAGTGGTGCGTTCGGGAAGCCTTCCCGGCGCGACGGGAACGCGAGGACATCCATGAGGTGGTAGCAGGGGGCCATGTCCGGCACGGCGCCAGCCCATATCATCCGCGGGTGGTCCTCCAGCTTCCTGGCGTAGGCCGAGGAGATCGGGTCCCCCTCTTCGAGCCATCCCAGCAGTAGAAACCGCGTCTCTGGGAAGACCTTTAGCACCTCTTCAGATGCATCGAGCAGCTCCATGATGCCCTTGTCCCGTGTGCGACGTCCCACGAACCCTACAACGGGGGCGTCCTCTGGTATACTCAGCCGCCGGCGAAGCGCCTCGGAGCGGCGGAGGTTCTCTTCGGTGGGCAGAAAGCGTTCGGCTTCCACGCCATTGCCCGAGCCCTTGCCGAGCACCAAGACCTTAGAGGCCGGCGCCAAGCTGCGGCCCGCGTATACCTGGCGGAGGCTCACGCTCACGCTCACCACTCGGCCGGCGCAGGCCGAGGCGATCCTTTCGGTGAGGCCCATGACGAAGCGTTTGGGCCCTTTGAGGGTCTCGAGGCGTAAGCCCCGCAAGGTATACACGCGGACGGGCACCCGGGCCATCCTCGCGGCCAGCATCCCCAAAAGCCCCGCCTTGGGCGTGCCGGCGTTTACGAGGTCGGGCTTCAGCTCCCGCAGGGTCTTAAACAGCCTCCAGAGCGAGACCAGGTCGTGAAGCGGACTGATCTCACGCCGCATGGGAACTTTGAGCACTTCGACGCCCTCCGCCATGGCTACCATCTCAAGCTCCTCGCCGGGCGAAGTTACGACGATCACCTCTAAGCCGTGCTCTCGCATGTATCGCAACTGGCCGCGCAAAAGCGCGTGCGCGCTCAACGGCACGGTGACGATGTAGACGAGCTTCGGTTTTCTGGAGGTGCTTGCGTACACGAGGATAATCTAGCAGACAGCGCATGATGCGGTCACCCTACTCGGGCCTCTCGATGTCCAGGTCCTCGGCGTACCAGCCCACAGCCTCTGAGAGCCCCCTTTCCACGGAGTGGGTCGGGGCATAGTCGAGCAGCCGGGCCGCTTTACTTATGTCCGCCAGCGAGTGGCGCACGTCGCCGGGGCGGAACGGTCCATGGAAAGGTTCGAGATCCGCTAGCCCGATCAGGTCGGGCCTCGCGCGCACGAGATTATCGCGGATGAGGACGTAGAGCCGGTTCAGGGTGGTGCTGGCACCGTAGGCGACGTTGTAGACCTGGCCTAACGCGTCCTCGTTCTCGACGGTCGCGGCGAGCAGGTTGGCCTGAACGGCGTTGTCTACGTAGCAGAAGTCCCGGCTGGTCTCGCCGTCGCCGTTGATGCTACAGGGCCTGCCATGCAGCAGGTTGCCGATCCACTTGGGGATCACGGCGGCGTACGCTCCGTCGGGGTCCTGGCGAGGTCCGAAGACGTTGAAGTAGCGCAGGCCGATCACCTTCATCCCGTAGGCTCGTGCGAAGACCCCGGCGTAGAGCTCGTTGACGTACTTGGTCACCGCGTAGGGCGAGAGCGGGCTCCCTATCCTATCCTCCACCTTCGGCAACGCCTCATGGTCGCCATAGGTGGAGCTCGAGGCGGCGTAGACGAAGCGCGCAACCCGGGCGTCGTGCGCGGCGATTAGTATGTTTAGAAAGCCGGTGACGTTGCTCTCGTTGGTAGCGATAGGGTCCTTGATGGAGCGCGGCACGGACCCGAGGGCGGCGTGGTGCAACACGAAGTCTATCCCCTCGCAGGCCCGGCGGCAGTCCTTCAGGCTCCGAACGTCGCACTCGATGAACGCAAAGCGGCCCCACCTCTCGCCGGAGACGCTATCCCGCACCTGATCCAGGTTGTACCGGCGGCCCGTGGAGAGGTTGTCCAGGCCCACCACCCTCTGGTCCAGCGCGAGCAGCGTCTCCACCAGGTTGGAGCCGATAAACCCCGCCGCTCCGGTGACGAGCCAGGTCCTCGGCGCCTCCCCGAGCCGGGCCCTCGCCTCCTCGTAGGTGAGCGCCGCTCCGCCGCTCACGGGATCCCCCTCACAGGCGCCAGACCCGCACGCCCGCCTCCCGGAGGCGGTTGGCGTCGAAGACGCCCTTCACGTCCATGAGGACCGGCTCTCCGTTGAACAGGTTCGCCAGGCGCTCGGGAGAGAGGTCGCGGTAGGCGCGGTGCGACACCGCCACGACGACGGCGGCGGCCGGCTTCAGGTCCCTCCACGGCTTGAGACCGATACCGTACCCGCGCTCGGCCTCGGCGGGGTCCGCCAGCTCATCGTGCACCTGAACCTCGACGCCGTAGTCCTCGAGCTCGCGGACGATGTCCACGACCTTCGAGTTGCGCAGGTCCGACACATCCGCCTTGAAGGTCAAGCCGAGCACCGTCACGGTGCTCCCCAGGACGTTTCGGCCGGCTTTGATCATCTCCTTTATCGTCCGCTGCGCCACGTACTTCCCCATACCGTCATTGATGCGCCGTCCGGCCAGTATGACCTGCGGAAGGTAGCCCAGCCGCTCGGCCTTGTGCGTCAGGTAGTACGGGTCGACCCCGATGCAGTGCCCGCCGACGAGCCCCGGCTCGTACTTGTGAAAGTTCCATTTCGTGCCGGCCGCCTCCAGCACCTCGCTGGTCTCCACGTCCATCCGGTCGAAGATCAAGGCCAGCTCGTTCATGAGCGCTATGTTCAGGTCCCTTTGGATGTTCTCGATAACCTTGGCCGCCTCGGCGGTCTTGATGCTGGACACGCGATGCACGCCGGCCTTTACCACGGACCCGTACATCCGCGCGACAACCTCCAGCGTCTCCTCGTCCTGCCCCGAGACGACCTTAACGATCCTGTCGAAGGTACGCTCTTCGTCGCCCGGATTGATCCGCTCCGGGCTGTAGCCTACCTTGAAGTCAGGGCCGCACTTGAGACCGGACGTCCGCTCCAGGATGGGCACACACTCTTCCTCCGTGGCCCCCGGATAGACCGTCGACTCGTACACCACGATATCACCGGGCTTCAGCGCCTTGCCGACGGTCTTCGACGTCTCCAGGAGCGGGCTCAGGTCCGGCTGGTTGGCAACGTCTATCGGGGTCGGCACGGCGACCACGTGGAAGTCGGCCTGTCTGAGATCCTCAACCCTGTCCGTGAAGAGGATCTCGGTCGCCTTCAGCCGTTCCGGGGCCACCTCATGGGTACGGTCGAAGCCGCTCTCAAGCTCGCGTATCCGGTCGGCGTTGACGTCGAAACCAACAGTTCTATAATCCCTGCCGAAGGCGACGGCGACCTGCAAGCCAACGTAACCGAGTCCTATCACCGAGACAGTGCGGTTCCCGTCAAGCATCGCTACAAACCTCGCGGACAATACCCGAACGGGGTTCTCCCCGGCTCATCGGGCCTCCTCCAGCCACGCCTGGAACGTCAGCACGTCCCACAGGTAGCACTGCCGGTTGCGCTTGCCGGACAGGCCCTCGATTCGCTTCTTTCGGATCGTACGCGGGTCGGGAAGCCTTTCTGAGGGAGGAGTCGATGCCCTTGCCTCCCTTGGTCTCACCCTTTGCCTCGTCCGAAGCCCCTGTAGAGGAGGCCCGCTGCGGCGGCGGCTTTGGGATCGTAGGTGTTGCGGCCGTCCACGAGCAGCTTCGGGGCCTCCATGAGCGCGGCGGCCCGGCTGAGATCCAGGGCGCGCACCTCCTCCCACTCCGTGACCACGACCGCCGCGTGCGCCCCCGAGAGGGCCTCGTAAGGATCGAAGACGACCTTGAGACCCGGCGAAAGCCCGGCGACCTTCTTGCCCGCCACCGGGTCGTAGCCGACCACCCGGGCGCCCAAGTTGTCGATAGCGTGGGCTATCTTCAGGCTTGGGGCCTCCCTCAGGTCGTCGGTGTTCGGCTTGAAGGTGAGCCCCAAGAGGGCGACGCGCTTGCCCTTTAGGGTGCGCAGGTCACGCTGGAGCTTGGCGACGACCTGCTTGCGCTGGCGCTCGTTCACGGATGTCACGGCGTCGAGGAGGACGGGCTCGTGGTCGTACTCGCGGGCCACCGCGCGCAAAGCAGCCATGTCCTTCGGGAAGCACGATCCGCCCCAGCCGATACCGGCGCTCAGGTAACGGCTGCCGATGCGGCCGTCCAGGCCGATGCCGTGCGCGACGCTAGAGATGTCGGCGCCAACCAGTTCGCATATAGCGGCGACCTCGTTGACGAAGCTGATCTTGGTCGCGAGAAAGGCGTTGGCGGCGTACTTGATCATCTCCGCGCTCGCGAGGTCCGTGGTTACGACCGGCACCGCGGCCTTGGGCCTCGGGTCCATCTGTGTCGGGAAGCTCTGTTCGATAATCGGCTCGTAGAGCGCCCGCATGGTGTCCAGAGCGTCCCGCTCGTCCGCCCCGAGCACGATCCTGTCCGGGAACAGAGCGTCGTATACCGCGCTCCCCTCCCTCAAGAACTCAGGATTCGATACCACCCGGTAGTCCACGGAGCCGTCCGCGGCACCGCCTTCGGCAGCGCCCTCCTGGATGAGCATCGAGACATAGTTCCCCGTGCCGACGGGCACGGTGCTCTTGTTCGCCACGACGAGCGGACGCATCCTCTCGACCTCGGAGAGTACCCGTCCCACCTCCCGGGCGACCGCCGCCACGCTCGACAGGTCCACCGAGCCATCGTCTCCCTGCGGCGTGCCCACCGCGACCAGCAACACGTCCGCCTCACGCGCGGCATCCGCGAGCTCCGTCGAAAAGCGCAAACGCCCCCGGGCGGCGCTCCCGGCTATGAGCTCCTCAAGGTCGGGCTCGTAGATCGGAACCCGTCCCTCCCTGAGCCCGGCGATGCGCTCCTCGTCTTTGTCCACGCACACCACCCGGTGCCCGACGTGCGCGAGGCAGGCTCCCGTGACGAGCCCCACGTAGCCCGTCCCGACGACCCCGACGCTAAACTCTTCAGCCAAAAACCTCGCCTCCAAAACCCGTGTCTCGGATCGCTCGCGGACGGGTAACCCGAAACTCCATCCTCCTCATCCGCATAGCTTACAAGAAAGAGCGTGACGATTGAAACGCAACCGGTGAGACCATGGCAGGCAGCGAGCTGCTCTGAAACGGGGGCAGAAACCCAGAGCTAAGGTCTTCACGGCGCCCCCTTCTCTACCTGGATCAGCTGCCGCAGCCATTCCACCTCGGCCCGTAGACCTACCTGCAGGGTGGCGCGCGGCTCGTATCCCAGCCAATTTCCGGCGCGGGAGAGATCCGCCTCCGTGCGATCCACGTCGCCTTTCTGCATGCCGGACCGCTGCAAACGTACCCGCTTCCCGGTTAGATCCTCCGCCAGCGAGATCACCTCGTTCAAGGTCGCCCGGGCGCCTCCTCCGACGTTGATCGGCTCTCCAAGAAACGGAGAGAAGTTCGCCTCGGCCCCCGTGAACAGGGCGGCCAGATTAGCCTGGACCACGTCGGTTACGTAGGTAAAGCTCCGAGATTGGCTGCCGTCACCGTACAGGGGAAAAGGCTCATCCAGCAGGAGACCACGGACGAGCCGGTGAAAAGCCATGTCGGGCCGCTGGCGCGGACCATAAACCGTAAAGTACCGAAGCGCTACGGTGGGCACCCCGTAGTTGAGATAGTAAAGCCTCGTCAGGTGCTCGGCGGCCAGCTTTGTGACCCCATAGGGCGAGACCGGAAGGGTAGGGCCATCTTCACGAAGGGGAAACACGTCGGCCTGGCCATAGACGGACGAGGAGGAGGCAAAGACGAAGCGCCGCACGGGGGCCTCCCTGGCCGCTTCGAGCAGCCGCTGAGTGGCCAGAACATTGTGCCGGGTATAACCCTCGAACTGCCTGCCCCAGCTACTCCGTACCCCCGCCTGCGCTGCCTGATGGCTGACGAACGGGTATTCGCTCAGCCACTCCCGGAGCAACTCGGTTTTTACTTCAGAGATATCCGCCTCGATGAAGCGAAACGATGATGACTCCTCAAGCTGTCTCAGGTTCGCTTCCTTGTAACGCCTGGGATAAAAGTCCACGAAACAATCGACGCCCAGAACCTCATGACCATCTTGGAGAAGGGTTTCGGCTATCCAGGATCCGATAAAACCCACGCAACCCGTGACAAGTACCCGCACAAACCGCCTTTCGCTGAGATTGCCGGGCATCCTAAGCTAACGTCAGGATCTCTTGCAGCCCGGCTTAGCTTCCGTTCTCCTCCAGCCACGCCTCGAACATCAGCACCTCCCAGAGGTGGTACTGCCAGTTGCGCCTACCGGAGAGGTGCTCCGACCACTTCTCGCGGATGGGGTAGGGATCGAAGAAACCTTCATCCGAGAGCCGCCTCTCGCTCAACAAGTCCTCGGCCCACTCCCGTAACGGACCGCGCAACCAGGAGTCTATCGGCACGCCGAAGCCCATCTTGGGGCGTTCGGTCAGCTCCCTGGGAACGTACCTGTTCAACACCTGCCGGAGGAGCCACTTGCCCTCGCCGTCCCTGATCTTCATCCTCATCGGGACCCGCCAGGCGAACTCTACCAGCCGGTGGTCGAGGAACGGTATCCGCCCCTCCAGACTAACGCCCATGCTAGCCCGGTCTACCTTGACCAGGATGTCGTCCGGGAGATAGGTCACCGTGTCCAGGTACATCATACGCTGGATGAACTCCGGCAGGTCCGCCCACCTGCCCGGATCGGTCAGGGTCGTGGGCGGTTCAGACCCGCCGGCGACCATAGAATCGGGACGTTTCCAGTGGGAGACCAGGCTCGTGTACATGACCTCGGGGTTCTTGACGTTCAGTATCCCGGCCAGCTTGTGCAGCCTGTCCCCCGGCATGCGCTGGCGGAGCTTGCCCGGCAGTACCGGCCCCAGCCTCTTGAAGACCCGGTCCCACCCCCGCGGAGAGACGGCGGTCAGGGCGCCGGCGGCGGTGCCGCGGAGCCCCGGCGGCATCCAGCCGATCTTGTTCCAGATGCTCCTCCCCCAGAAGTAGCGGTTGTAGCCACCAAATAGCTCATCCCCGCCGTCCCCGGAGAGGCTCACGGTGACGTGCTTTCGGGCGAGCTCCGAGACGAGGTAGGTCGGGATCTGCGAGGAGTCGGAGAAGGGCTCATCGTAAAGGGCAGGCAGCTTGGGGATGACCGACATGGCCTCCTCCGGCGTCACGTAGAGCTCTGTGTGATCGGTGCCCAGGTGCCGGGCCACTTCTTTCGCGTAGCCGGCCTCGCTGTACTCGTCCTCGTAGAATCCGATGGAGAAGGTCTTTACCGGCAGGTCGCTCTGAGCCTGCATCAACGCCACGACGGTGGAGGAGTCTATGCCGCCGGAGAGGAACGCCCCGAGCGGCACGTCGGCGACCATCCGCATCTGGATGGAGTCGCGGAGCAAGCCGTCGAGCTCGTCCACGGCCTCGGCCTCCGAACCTCCAAAGGGGTTCGCCACGCCGCGCTCGGCGGCCTCTCTCGCGGACCAGTAGGGGACGGGATCCGAGGCGTTGCCTGCTTCGTCTATGGTTATCCGCGTTCCTGGGGGGAGCTTGCGGATGCCTTCGTAGATCGTATAGGGGGCCGGGACGTAGTTGTGGCGCAGATAGAGCGTCAGGGCGTCGCGGGAGATCTCACCCTTAAAGCCGGAGTTGGCTTTGAGCGCCTTCAGCTCCGAGCCGAAGAGGAGGACGCCGCCCATCCGGCCGTAGTACAGAGGCTTCTCGCCTATCCGGTCGCGGGCGAGGTGCAGGGAACGTTCTTCCCGGTCCCAGAGCGCGAAGGCGAACATGCCGTTGAGGCGCTCCAGCGCCCCTTCGAGCCCCCATTCCTCAAAAGCGGCGAGCATCACCTCCGTGTCCGAGTGACCCCGGAAACGGTGTCCGCGCCCCTCCAACTCCACGCGCAGCGCCCGGAAGTTGTAGATCTCGCCGTTAAACGCCAGCACGTAGCGGCCCGAGGCGGAGTGCATGGGCTGGTGCCCTTCGGGGGAGAGGTCCACGATGGCCAGCCGCCGGTTCCCCAGGGCGATACCGGCCCGAACGTCCTCCCACACGCCTCCGTCGTCTGGACCGCGGTGGACGAGGGTGTCCGTCATTCGCCAGATCGTCTGCTCCGGCTCTTCCCTCGTCCCGCCCGGACTCAAAAATCCAGCTATCCCGCACATAAAGTCCTACCAGCCCCCACTTTGAAGGTTTTTGTCTTTCCTCGGGTTTCTCATGCAGAAGGCGGCGTTGAAGAGATGAGTCACACCAGAGTGGAGTTTATCACCCTCGACGAGCCGCATAAGGGCGCCGAGCCTGGCCCCGCCGGTCCCCTTGCCGGCTATCAGCAGGTCTATTTTGGCTCTGACAAACGCGCCGGTCTCGACCTCGCACGCCTCGAAGTAGTGACTCGATACGGAGGCTATTTCGTTCAAAAAACGGTAGAACGTCTCTTCTCGCAAATACCTGTCCAGCTCGACGGCTCTCTCCGAGGCCGAATGCCCCTTCTTTTCAAACCATCCCAAAGCGCACCAAAGCTGCAGATACCTGACGCGCGCCGCGCCGGGCGGGACCCAGTGAGCAAAGGGTATCTTCAGGTGTCCTTCGACGGGATAGGTAGCCAGAGGGAAGTTGATCAAAAGGACCCCGCCCGGTCTGAGAACCCTCGCGCATTCGAAGATCATCTTGTCGAGAAATCGGACGTGTTCGAAGACCTGGTTCGCGTATATGACATCGAAAGAGCTATCTTCGAAAGGTATGGTCCGCTCGGACCTGGTCACCTTGATGTGCTCATCGTACGAGTCGCCGAAGTACGGGGCCAACCTTTTTCGGCGAGGCTCGTCGTACTGATCCTCGTAGCGAACCAGGTCGTAGCCGTACAGATCGTAGCCGTAATCGGAGAGGTACTCGAGGGTCGTGCCCTCCCCGCAACCCATGTCGAGCACGGATATCCGCCGGTCGCCCGAGATCTCTTGCAACCTCCTCACGATATACAGCGTCGTAGCCGAGTTCCACTGTTTGTCGGTCGCCTTTATCACCTGCGCGCTAGTCCCCCAAGCTCTTCTCGCGTTGATTCGGCCAGCAAAGCAGGTAAACAGGCGGTTTTCAAGAGGTAGGTTCGACGACGACCGGCCGATGGTTGCTCGAAACATCCGAACGGTGCAGGCGCCTGTATCCGGAAAGACCGGGAAACCTGCTACATAGCACGGCTATCTTCTGTAACCCGATGCGCACCAGTAAGGTGGGCGATCGCTGAAGGAGATCTTCTCCAGACCGGCTCGTTCCATCATTCCGCGGATCTCGTCTTTAGTGAATCTCTTCTCTAACTTCGTGCCGAACCGATCCAAAGCGTCTGTCCGCAAGATGTAGAAGTCCCTGTCTCTGTAGAAAGAGAGCGGGACGGAGTCAACGTCGAAGCCGAGCTTCTCCAGCAGCAACGAGAACCTGGAGAGCGGAAGGTAGACGGTTAGAGCGATGACCTGGCTGAGCAAATACCTGATGGGATAGGGCGCGCGCGAGATCAGCGACCGGCCGATCTCACTGGTTCGCCACACCAGCCTGAACCACCAGGGCCTGTTGTCGAACTTGTAGTACAGGTAAAGCAGAAAAGGCGCGCCTCTCTTCAGCTTGGATGCGCAAGACTTTATACCCGTCTCGGTGTCGGGGATATGATGCAGCACGCCGAGCGAGTAGCCGAAGTCGGCCGAGCCGTCGTCCAGGGGGATGTCGTCAACCCCCGCCACGTGAAACCGGCAATTGGGTCGGTCTTTTAAATTGATCTTGGCGATGTTCAAGGCGGCGGCGCTAGGGTCTATACAGTGCAGTTTGCCGACCCTCGGTGCGACCAGCATCGCCCAGCGGCCGCTGCCGCACCCGAGATCAAAGCCGACAGCGTCCTCCGGTAGCATCTCCCAGGGAAAAACAGAAAAGTACGCCTCGAACAAGTTCTCTTGGTCTTGTCGAGAGAGGCCAGATTGGTCGAACCTGCTCCACTCGTCGCCGAAGCCCTCGACGACTCCTTGATCTAGGTTAGATCTCATATAGCTGTTCTTCATAGACCCTCTCATATTGCCGAACTATCTTCTCGATCGAGAACTGGTCTTTGGTTCGCTGACGCGCTCTCGCGCCGAGCTTGCGCCGTGCCGCGGGTCCCATCTCGACCAGCTCTAGCCACGCGCTGCACAACGCCTCCGGGTTTCGCGGCGGCACCACTCGTCCGGTCTCCCCGACGATCCAGGCCGAGTCTCCCACGTCCGTTACCACGCAGGGCACGCCGCAGGACATCGCCTCGCCGACGACGTTCGGAAACCCTTCATCAAAGGCCGAAGAAGAAGAAGCGATATCCAGGGCGGCCGTGACGCGCGCCATGTCGCGTCGCTCGCCGAGCAAATGCGCTCGCCCGGCGATACCCAGACCGCGAACCAGCTCACCAAGAGCCTGATTCTCCCAGGCAACTCCCCTACCGGCAAGAACAAAATGAACGTCCGGGCGGCTCTTCAGCAGCGACGCGGCGGCTCGAAGAAAGTTGGCGTGGTCTTTCATCGGGCTGTAGCGACCGACGAGCCCGATCAGGACGGCATCTTCGGCGACGCCCAGCTCCAGGCGAATGCTGCCGCAGGCCTCCACCGAGGGTGCGAACAGTTCCGTATCAAACCCGTTGGGGAGCACTAGAGTTTTGTCTGCCCGGTATCCAAAATCCTTGTGCTGAACTGCGCCTATACTGGAGTTGTAGAGGATCTGCGCGGGCAGGCCCGACAGCCGGGCGCCCAACCTGGTGACGGCCCTCGTCAACGGCTTGTCGTGCTCTAGCGAGTAGAGCGATCTACGAACGTTCCACAGAACAGGCGCCGGCCCGGGCACGAACGCGCCCGCCAGCAAGGCGGCCAGGTTACCGTGAGACATCCAGCCTTGAACGAGATCGGGCCTGAGCCGTCGCGCCAGACGCATCAGGCGCCAGGCCGCGGCCGGGGTCGGCATCCCGGGTTTCATGCCCACGGCGTAGACGGGGACGTCCAGGGCCTCTATGCGAACACCCAGCGCGCCCCGATCTGTCAAAGAGATCACGGTTAGATCGAACTTCTCCCTACTCATTCTGGACAGCAGCTTGTAGAGCATCATCTCGGCGCCACCAACGGAGAGGCCGGTGATGACGTGCAGCACCCGGATCAAATCAGCCAGCCGCCTTCGCTCTGTCGAAGCGGATGCGTACCTGCTCTATGCCAAACGCTATGAGCGTCCATAACAGGGGCATCATGAAGACCCGCGACCTGGTCGAAAACTCGCCCTGAAAGGCTACGTACACCAGAACTACCAGGAATGCCCAGAGCAGGATCACCAACAGCTCGGGAGAACCGCGTGCAAGCTCGGAAGACCCACGTATAAGGAGACGCCACAACGCGACGAAGAGAAAGGGCAACCCCATGATCCACATCACCGTGCCGGGGTAGAAGAGCTCGATGCTGTTGTAGTTCAGCTCGTTGAAGAGCGGCACCCAGGGGTAGGGAGCAAACAGCGTGTGGGCCGTCGTCTTTGCGAGAGATAGAATCGGGTCCTCTCTGAAAGCCTGGAGCCAACTGAAGGTCGTCTGATCGCTGTAAGACATAGTTTGTACGGCCTCGGCGCTCTTTTGAACCGACGCAGCCTCTGCCTGGGAGATGGGATCGAGAAACGAAGAAGGCGTATACAGCGCCATGGAACCGACGAGAGACAGGGCGAGCACCGCGAGTAGTCGTCTGGTTCCGCCACGGTAGTAAACCATGACCACCACGGCGACGGTCACGGCCAGCCAGAAGACCGCCAGTACGTGATAGAGCAGTGGGGATAGACCACCCAGCAGCGCCGCGGCCAGGACTACCAGGGCCACGACCGGGTAATAAGCCCTTCTCTCCCCGACGACCAGCACCGCCACTCGCCAGGTAGCCGCCACGGCGAAAGTGGCGATACCCGCGGCGAGCGCGAAGCCCATCAGGCCGGGGTAGAACATGGCTAAACCAAGCAGCGCCGCGACCAGGCCTACCAGGGCCAGGATCGGGTAGTAAGCCCTTCGCTTCCCGACGATCAGCACCGTCGCCCATAGAGCGATCGCCGTCGAGAAAGCGGCCAGAGAGTCTTTCAAGAGCAATAGCGCCATGGAGCCGATGCAAAACGGCAAGAGAACCGCGAGTAGCCATTTAGCTCTGCCATGGTAGTAGGTCAGAACCAGGACAGCGATGACTACGGCCAGCCAGAAGGCCATCAGAACGTGGTAGCGTAACAAGGATAGACTTAGCAGCGCCACGACCAGGACCACCATCGGATAGTAAGCCCGCGGCTTCCTGATGACCAGCACCGTCATCCACAAAGCGATCGCCATCAAGAGGGTGATCAGGGAATCCCTCAGGAGAAATGCGCCCACGGCCGCGAAGTTCGGATCCGCCAACACGAGAGAGGCCGCCAGGATACCGATCCTTCTACTGTCGAACAGCAAGTTAGACATGTTGTAGACCGCCGGCGCCAGGGCCGCCAGAAGGACAGTGTTGCTGAGTATAACCGTGGTCTGCTGCGGTCCGGCCAACAGGTAAAAAGCGCCTACGTAAACCTGGTACAAGAAGCTACGGGAGCCGAAGACGCTAGCGTACCCGAACCAATCCGTCGGCAGCCATGCGTTCTGGAGCGCAGCGAGACCCAGCAGGTAGTAATCCTCCGCGACGACCTCCAGACCCCGCCAGTGATCGACCAGCGCCTGGGCGTTGAAGTCGTAGAGCATGGTGTCCGGGGGGACGTCGGCGTAATTGGGGAGGGTTTGGATGAACATTATCTCGACCACGCGGAGCGCGAGGCCGCCAAGAAACAAAAACATCGTCGGCTTCCAACGAGCTCTCTCAGAGAGAGAGAGGAGCAGGCAGAGCACCACCGCCGCCTCGACGATCAGGATCGCGAGGCCCGCAAACGACGCCCGCTCCAGCAGCAAGCCCGCCAGCCATGTGGCGATCAGGAACGCTGCCAGCAGCCACGAGCCGCGCGCCCGAAGGCCGCCTCCGATCGAGTACTGGTTACTACGCTCAACCATCGGGCTTCAACGCTTCGGCGGTCCGCTCGATCATGTGGTCGAGCGAAAAATCGTGGACGACGCGCTCTCGTAAATCCAGGCCGATCGCGCTCCGGGCCTCTGGAGCTTTTTCGATAACGTCTTGCCAACGCGCCGCAAGCGCCTCGGGGTCGCCCGGCGGGACGACCAGCCCCTGGCCCCCGACGATCCAGGCCGAGTCTCCCACGTCCGTCGCCACGCACGGTACCCCGCAGGCCATGGCTTCGCCGATCACGTTTGAGAACCCTTCCCCGTAAGCGGAGGAGGAAGTGGCGATATCTAGCGCGTTGTGTACAGCGGACATATCTTCGCGCGCACCGGCCCAAATGAGACGTCGAGCCAATCCCAACTCCTCACCTAGCGCGCCTAGTTCTCGCCGATAGTCCGCGGGCCCATCACCCACGCAGACGAAGCGCACGTCTCCTCGCTTTTGCGAAAGCATGGCCGCCGCCCTGAGAAAGGTTGGGTGGTCCTTCATCGGGTCCAACCGTCCAACCGCGCCGATGAGCTTCTCGCCCTCCGCCAGCCCCCATTCTGCTCGAACCCGCCGCCGTTCCTCGGGATCGGGGCGAAACCGCCCGGTATCGATGCCGTTCGGAACAACCATCATTTTGTTCTTCGGGAAACCGTTCGCGACGGCGTAGTTCGAGCCAGCGCGGGAGTTCGCGACGATCAGGTCGGCGAAACGCGATAGCCGGCGCTCCACCCCGTAAGACAGGCGCGAGAGCCAGTCGTAACGGTCGAGGTCCACGTTCGAGGCGCGAACCCCCCATACCATGCGGGTGCGCGGGAAGATCGGCTTCAAGAGCACCGAAAGGATGTTAGGGCTCGCGAGAAAACCGTACAGGGTGTCGGGTTTCTCCTCGCGCAGAAGCCGGACCAAACGCAACAGGAACCCGAGGAGATCCCAGCGGCCCCGTTTGTCCAGCCCCCGCACTCTCACCCCGGCCTCGCGCAGCTCCCTCTCCAGCGGCCCGCCGGAGTAGAAGACGGCGACAGTTACGTCGTGCTGGCGCTCGTGCAACCCCCTGGCAAGGGCGACGAGCTGGCGTTCGGAGCCGCCGTAATTGAGGGAACGGATGAGGAAGGCGATCACCAACTCCGGATCTCCACGGCCCACGCGCCTATCGCTTGGTGAAAACGAACTGGTTGTTTCCAAGCCCGCCTCCGGCGGTTATCAACTTGTCCAGCACGAACCCTCTGTCCCGATAGAACTCGAAGATCACCTCCGACTTCGCGACCTCGAAAGGATAGCCGCCCAGCCAGTCGAACCAATCGTGGACCACCGACATACCTCTGGATCTTTTGTACTCGGTGTAGCGGGCTACCGGGTTTCGACGCCTGAGAACGTCCATAGCCAGCCCGCCGGAGACGAAATAGGGAACGAAAACAGCGGAAACCAGGCTTTTGCCCAGAGGACCCGACAAGTAGAAGCGCTTGACTTTACGCCAGCGCCTCGATTTGCCACCCTGGTCGTTGTAGATCGCGATAAACAACCGACCGCCTTCGGCGACGGGCAAGGCCACATTCTCCAACGCTCGCCACATGTCTCCCGTATGGTGCAGCACGCCCCACGAGTAGACGACGTCGAACATCCCGAGCGACCTCACGTACCCCTCGTCCAGAACGCTGCCTTCCTCGATCGACCAGTCGGCGTCCTCAGGGAAGTAACGTCTCCTGAGCTCCCTGGTGGACGCTACCGACTGGGGGTCGTAATCGAAGGAGTAAACCCGGGCGCCCATTCGTCGAGCCGCCAGGCTGAAGAGACCGCTCCCCGAACCGATGTCCAGAAAGGTCTTACCCGTGAGGTCGTCGACCTCCAGCATCTCTTTAAGAGATTTCTCCGCCTCGAAGATCCGCTCTTCGTTCAGGACCGAGAGGAACCGGCTCCAGTTCTCCCCGAACTTGAACCTCTCGCCCCGAGCAACTTCTGTTGCGTGTTCGCCCACTTTGTTCTCCTCGATCATGACCTACAAGTCCTCCCACATGCTCATCGCGCCAGGTTGGCTAAGAGCGGTTTCAAGCTATCGTCTCTTGGCCATCACCACAAAACCACCGGCCTGCGTAAGCGCCAGAGCGCGCAGCCACGGATTGCGCTTCAGTTTATCCAACAGGTTCAATTCATCCAGCAGAAGAGAACGAAGCCTATTTTTCGCGACGGGAGGATCTTTCTTCTCCAGCACGTCCAGTATGGAATAGAACTTGTAGAAGCCTGCCTGCCTCCCCAGCTTGCAAAGATCCGCATAAGAGTACCAGTGTACCGCCGGGCGCAAGGCGTAGTTCGCCAGGCTCGGGTCGTAGTGAAGGTGCCGAAAGACGAAGCTTTCTTTTACGACGTCCGGGAGCCAGTTGTAGTAACGGACGTTGAACTCGCCATTGTGACCCTTGAGCGAGACCTGCTGGCGGTTGGTCGTTATGATGCAGGCCACCCCGCCCGGTGCCAGAACGCGGAAGATCTCGTCGAGGCTCTTCGTGGGCGACTCGACGTGCTCGAGTACGCTCTCGCAGATCACCATATCCTGCGAGCCGCTCTCCAACGGTATATCCTCGGCGGCCCCTTCCAGTACCCTGTCGGTAGTGTCGAGGTACTCCCTAGCCGATCGGACGAACGACGGGACCGGCTCGACGCCGACCGTTCGGTAGCCCCTCTGGGCCAGCATTTCGAGCGTCTTCGGCTTCGGGCCGCACCCCAAAAGCAGCACGTTCTCCGGCTCATCGAGCTCCACCAGTTGCTCGGCGCAGCGCGAATAGAGATCCACGAAGAAGGTGCTCTCGGGAAGCGCCTCCAGCATGGCCATGTATCTCTCGAGCGCGAGATCGTCGTGACCGGGGTACCCCTGAGCAAGTTTTCTGTTCGCGTACAGCTTATCCATAGCACGGTCTCATCTCTATCAGCATCTTCTTTCTGCAATTCGCCGGTCCATGCCTCGGCCCGGAGGCAGGAGGCCGGCGCCTATCATCTCGATACATCCTCTATAACCCTCTCCCACGTTTCCATGACCTTCTCCACCCCGAAGCGCTGCAAAACCTCCGGCGCTCGCGAGGCCAGCCGTTCACGCTCGCTCTCATCCGACATCATACGTCTCATGGCCAACGCCAGCTCATCGACGTCTTCCGGGGAGACCAAGACGCCATCCACCCCGTCGCGGACTATCTCCGCGGGACCGCTGGGACAGTCGAAGCTCACGACCGGTGTCCCGCACGCCATTGCCTCCAGCAGGGCGTTGGGGAACCCTTCGTAGCGGGACGGCAGCACGAACATGCCCGCGCCACGGAGTACCGCGACTGGTTCCCGGACCACCCCGGGCATCCGCACGCGGTCTTCGATCTCCAACTTCGTAGCAAGCTCCGTCAGACGTCCTCGTTCTTCGCCTTCTCCGAGTATCACCAACGACCAGTCGGGGTGCTCCGCGGCGCACTTTTCGAAAGCGCGCAGCAAGAGATCAAAGCCCTTCTCGAAGCCCAGCCTCCCCATCGCCACCACCCAGGGACCAGGCGGAGAGGAGACGGTGTCCGCAAGGGAGGCAGCGGGAGGCGCAACGGGGTTTGGGATGATGTACACCCTATCTTTTCTAACGATCATCTCGGCCCAGCGGCGCATCGCGTCCGACTGCACGACCACGGCGTGCGCCTTCGGGTAGAGCAGCCGCCGCAGGGTGGACCAGAAGGGACCTATGCGATGCTTCCTCACGTCGCTGCGTTCGGAGACTAACACCGGCACCCTCAGCCCGGAACCAGCCAGCAAGGTCAGCATGTTCATCCGGTGTATGAAGCTGATCACCACATCGGGCTGTGACGCCCGGATCTCCTGGCGCAGATGTCTGACCCAGCGCAGGTTGTTCCTCAAGGCCAGCCACGGACGCCTTCTCAAGGCTACCCAGGGTCGTCTTTTTATGGTTGCCCGGGGCCGCTGGGGGGCCACCGCACCCATCCCAACTCGCTTCACCCCCGGGTGGAGGGCATAGAAGTCAGTCGTCTCCGAGTCGACGGTGATGAGCGTAACCTGTGCGCCGCGTCCGGCCCAATAATTGGCCATGATGGACATAACCCGCTCGGCGCCTCCAGCCGAAAGGGAGGAGGTAACGAGGGCTACACGCACGCTACTTTTTTGAACATTTTGGCGAGCAAGACAACATTTCCAACACAATATGCGAATATTACAGCAAAGCTTCGCTTATTTCGCAGGGCTTCTAATGGCTCACTGTCTGCTACTCGTTCAGGGTCTTGCGAGATAGAAGCTTTCCTAGCTGTCTGTCCAGAGTTCTGTTAGACGTCAACAATTTCATTGTTAACCTTGTCTTTACCTCCATATTACTGTCACGCAAGATACTATCGTAGAAAGTAGAAGGCAAAGCTTTTTTTAGCAAGTGCAAGTAACGCGCCCGCTGCCTAAGCGGGGAGAGACGAATTTGTTCGGCCCAGAACTCGATAACAGGGATCTTTTCTCTCTCACAAATATCCAGGATGTCTTTGGTGATCAACTCGGATATCTGACTAAAATTTCTATCATCGGTTTCGGGTAGTCGGAATTTATGTTGCTGCATACCAACGCGGTAGTAACCCCCCACCCAAGGTAAGCTCAATACATCACCATGCAATCCCATCTCGGCCAACAGAAGCCGATCCGCCCACCATTGATAAGATTTCCATAGCTCGCAGCGACGATAAACATCGTGTTGAAACACCGCTCCGAGCACCGAAACCGGAACACTAACTAGAGATAAGGCCAACCATTCGGCTTTGCCCCAAATGTAAGGTCGGCTATACGATGTCTGCGCGGAAGCTCTCAAGAGCATACCCTGCACCGAGCTCTCCGGATCCCCAGGGTATCCCTGAACCATTGTTGGCGAGCAGACCAGGACAGCTCCCTCATGTGCCTCTAATGCCGAGAGAGCACGGCCCAGTTGCCCTGGAGCCACAAGGTCGTCATCGGGGTGGAATACGAGGTATGGCGTATCGCATAGTGCCAGGGCAATGTGCCAATTCTTTTTCATACCGACATCCTCGGTGTTTCTGTGATAGGTAAGCTGAAGCCTATCCTGATACTCCGCTACGACATCGGGAGTTTGATCGGTGGAGCAATTATCAGAGATGGCTACCACATACTCGTCGCGAGAAAGACCTTGATCACACAAGCTATCCAGCGTTTGGCGAAGAAGGTGCGCCCGATTATAAGTAGGAATGCAAACGGTGATTCTCGCTGTGCTCAACAGGCTACCTCCACTTTATGGTTAGGCACAGGGGGGATTTGTTGCTGCGGACGTAGCAGACGCGCTCGTCAGCCAGCTCGCGCGCGGCCTCTTCAGAGTCGTTCGTCGAGTGGTATCGCTGACTGGGATCTCGTAGAAGGTCTGAGACAGGGCGCTTCGTAGGGCGGGCCGTAGCAGGCGGACCCGCTCGCACGTCAGCATCGTGGCAGAGAAGAGTGGCCTATTCGTATAGGAGTTCGGAGATGCCATCGACTACGATCTCCTTCTCAGCCAGGCATCCGGCCAGTGGGTAACGTTCTCGGTCAACCCGCTCTCGTTGAAGGGCCAGACCGGCTGCTCCAGTATAAACTCCGGATGCCTTTTGGCGAACTCGTTCGCCGCAGCGGCGGGGTTGTCCCAAGTCCACCCCGGGTTGCCCTGCGGCATATCGTGAAGATCCTTCATGATGCCGTCCGTCGCAACTATGTAGGAGCCGGGAGTGACGATCTCCTGGTAGGCCTCCAACTCGTCCAGAACGTGCTGTCTGGTGTGGTTAGAATCGAGGATTATCAGCACTACCTCTCCGGGCTTGATCAGGAATTTTACGTGGTCTACTACTTCCGGAGCCGTAGAACTGCCCTCCACCAGCGTGATCAGGTCAGACATCTCGTGGACCTCTATAGCCTTGCGGTTGGGCGGCCTGATCTCAATGTCGATGCCAATGACCCGCCCATTCTCCATGGCCTTGCACAGGCTGGCGTAGTAGATCAAGGACCCACCGTGGGCGATACCGGTCTCGACTATAACGTCCGGCTTAACCTTGTAGATCACCTCCTGCGTTCGAACCATATCTTCGGGAAGTTGGATGATGGGTCGTCCCATCCAACTAAACCCGTAGGAATACTTCTGGTCCCAGCCAACCTTTACCCATACATCAGATATTAGTTCGAAAGCCTCTTTCGTACAGAGTCCCAGCATGCGCGTCTCGCCTTCGATCTCCTGGGTCAGGGTCTTCTCGGTTGTATCGATGGTTAGCTTCATACTCTCTGCACCAGACGAGTATCTATGTTTGACTCCCGCAGCAGGTCTAGATTTTCGCTGTGATAATTTGGGTTCATCAGGATAGCCACTGTTATGCTGCGGTTCTCAAGCTCCTGATAACCCACGATTGGATGCCCGGTCCCCGGAAGGTAATGTCCCTGTTTCTGAGGATTCAGATCGACGATACAGTGTATCCATTCGCGCTCAGCATCAATCAGATTTGCCAAAGTCACTCCTTTCGCTCCCGCTCCCCAGAGAGCGACTCTCTCTTTAGCGGCCAGCTCTCGAGTCCTTGCTTCCCACTCTCTTTTTAGCTCCCTCTCCGAGACGGCGAACTGCTTGGCTAATTGAGGGATGGATCCGGAGCTCTTGGTCAGCCGCGGTCTTTCATTCGAGACCACCGCTTCCAGCCACAAGTACTGCCCTCCGAACACATTCCGCACGCTCTCGACCGCGAATCCGGCGACCTCGAACGCCGTGGTTAGTGACTCCGGGGTGAACAGAGAACAGTGCTCGTAGAAGAAGTCCCATATAACCTGATTACGTAATATCCACGTCACATCCGGCGTCTCGAAGAAGACCCGCGCGTGAGGGAAATCCACCAAAGCCTGTCTGATCGTGCGGAGCAACTCCACAGGCTCCGGAACGTGCTCTATTACGTGGCGACAAACTACCATATCAGCGGGGATGTCGGCTGACTCCGGCCCATAAAACCGCTTCTCAAACCTGAGGCGTCCCTCCAAGTCTACCTCCGGACCGACGTAACTCGGATCGAATCCATAGCCGCTGTTACCAGCTCCTTCTGTTTCGACCAGCTTCCTCAAAAACGTGCCCTTGCCGCATCCTACTTCCACGATGCGGCAGTCCCGGATGTCCCTCTCGTAGACCAAGTACTCCACAAGGTCGTTGACATACTCGTTGAAGGCAGGGGAACACGTCTGAGTGTTATCGTAGTCTTCACGATAACTAAGCTTCGAGAGATCGAAAGCCCGATTGAAGACGAAACCGCACTCTTCACAGAAGACCAGATCCAGGTCTCCACGGGCTATCTCCACAGCGGCTTCTTGATCGTTTATTACAAGGTTCTGGTGAACGGGCACCCGCTCCCTGCGCAAGAACCCGGTTATCGACCGAGACCCACAGACGGGACACTTATCCACCCGACTCCTCCTTTCGACCGTTCTTGCAGAGTTGCTTCTTCCACCAGCTTATTGTTTCTTCCAATCCCTGGTTCAGATTGTATCCAGGCGACCAACCCACTTCGTTACTGAGCCGGCTAGTGTCAGCGACTAGCAGGCCTGGCTCGTTCTCCGGGGCCGGCAAAGCGCCAAGCCGGATCAGGTCTTGCCGACCTGCTTTCTCGGCAATTTCATAGATGATGTCTTTCAAAGCTACAGGGCGTCCGGAAGCTATATTCACCGGACCCGAAACGTCGCTCTCCAACAGCGCGACGAAAGCGTCGGCAACGTCTTGCACGTAGAGGAAGTCCCGAACCTGCCGGCCGTGCGAGCAGGGCGCGGGCTCGCTTTTCAAGACCGAGCCGATAACCGAAGCCACCAGTCTCGTCTGATATTCGCCGGGACCGTAGAGAAAGAAAATACGTCCCCAGGCCGCGCTCAGCCCTGTCTGTCTCGCAAAGGACTCGAGCATTATCTGAAGCGAGTGTTTACAGGCGCCGTACAGGGTCGCGGGCAAGAGAGGAGTAACCTGCTCGGAACAGTAACCGTATCGCCAATCGTACTCCGCACAGGAGCCGGCCGCGACTATGCGCCGCCCTCCCCGCGACGCGAACACCTGTAGCAGATTCAGGCTCGCCTGGACCCAGCGGAGGTTCTCCGGAGAGGTCCAGTACTTTCTCGGGACGGCGTACCAGGCCAGGTGCAGAAGATGGGTAGGCCGCACCTTGTCCACCAGCTCCGCGGCTCGTCCCGGCTCCAGCAAATCCACTTCGTGCCAGCGCGCTCCAGATCGGTCTTCCGGAGCCGCTTTCGAGGAGACAGCGTGGACCTCGTAGCCGTTCGCCAACAACGTTGGCAAGCAACGCCGCCCGATAAAGCCCGTTCCCCCGGTAAGCAGAACCTTCTTCACGAACCGAAGTCGGAGAATTGCAGATCCCTTGCGGAGATCGTTCGTTCGCTGGCCGGCGGCCACTCGATGCCGAATGCCGGATCGTCCCATCGCACCGCGCGGACGCTCTCGGGAGCGTAGAACTCGGAGATCTGATAAAAAACCTCCGTACCGGATTCGAGGGTCTGAAAACCGTGGGCAAACCCCTCAGGCACGTAGAGCATCCGCATGTTCTCGGCCGTAAGTTCCACGGCCACCCACCGCTTAAATGTAGGCGAGTCGGGACGCAGATCAAGAGTCACGTCGTAGATGGCGCCCCTGGTGCAGCGCACCAGCTTAGCCTCTTCGTGCGGGGCGGCCTGGTAGTGCATCCCGCGCAGGGTGGCCTCCCTTTTGTTGAACGATACGTTACACTGCGCCAGCCGCGGGTTGAGCCCTCGCGCCTCGAATTCCGAAGGGTCCCAGGTCCGGGCGAAGAAACCGCGTTCGTCCTCGATCCTCTCGGGCTCTATAACGAACGCCCCCCCAAGCTCCGTCTCCGTGAAGATCATACAACCTTCAGCTCCGGGATCGGGATGATGAAGCGGCCTCCGCGCCGCCGGTACTCCTCCTGCTGGGCCAGGATCTCCTCGGCGAAGTTCCACGTCAACAAGAGCACGTAGTCCGGCATGTCCTCAAGTAGCTTCTCCGGCGAGCAGATAGGCAGGCGTGTACCGGGGGTATAGAGCCCCTGCTTGACCGTGCTGCGGTCCGCCACGAAGTCAAGCGTCTCCCTCCCGATGCCGAAGTAGTTCAAGAGCGTGCTACCCTTCGCAGAGGCGCCGTAGACAGCGATGCTCCTTCTCTGGGCCTTCAACTCACCCAGCAAGTCGAGTAGCTCTCCGCGCAGCCTCTCTACCTTCGTACCGAACCTCCGGTAAGCCTCGAACCGGTCCGCGCCCCACCCCGCTTCTTCTTCGAGCAGACGATCGACCGAGGGCGACCATTCATTCCCCTTACCGGCGACGACGCGAATCGAGCCGCCGTGAATAGGGAGGCGCTCCACATCCTCGATCATCATTCCGTGGCGTCCGAAGAGACGGTCCAGGGCCGTCAGCGAGAAGTAGCACAGATGCTCATGGTAGATGGTGTCGAACTCGCGGCCGTCGATCATGTCTTTGACGTAAGGCGTTTCGATAACGGCGACCCCGTCGTCCTTCAACAGCAGGCTGATACCCTCCACGACCCCGTTCAGGTCGGCCACGTGGGCGAGGACGTTGTTCGCGTGGATCACATCGGCCCGCCGACCCTCGCCGGCGAGCTTTCGCGCCAACTCCTCGCCAAAGAACTCGGTTAGGGTGGGGATACCGCGCTCCTCCTCGGCGACCCGAGCCACGTTAGTAGCCGGCTCTATGCCCAGGACCGGAACGCCCGCCCGCTTATAGTACTGGAGCAGATAACCGTCGTTGCTGGCGATCTCCACCACCAGGCTCTCGCTGCCCAAACCCCGAGACGGCACGAGGCGCCCCACGACCTCCTCGGCGTGGCGGAGCATAGTGTCGGAGAACGACGAGAAGTAGAGATACTCCCCAAACAGCTTCTCCGGCGGCACCGTCTTCGTGATCTGCACCAGAGAGCAGCGCGGGCAGAAGGCCAGATCCAGCGGGTAGTTCTCCTCCGGCCGGTCGAGCTGCTCGCGATTGAGCAGCGCGTTCGCCAGCGGCGTGTGGCCCAGGGAGAGGACCTCTTCGAGCCCGGACTCGCCGCACGAACGGCACGACTTATTCTCGACGCTCACGCAGCCGACCTGAGAAAGTCCTTGTACCACCCTATCGTCCGCTTCAAGCCCTCGTCCAGGGTAAAGCGCGGTTCCCAATCCAGCATCCGACGTGCCTTCGAGGCGCTCAGATACTGGTGGCGGATCTCGTGTGTAGCTTCGTTGCGCACGTCGGGCTTAAGGTCGTTGCTCATCAGCGCCAGGATGCCCTCCACCAGTTCCAGCACGGTGACCTGAAGCTCGTTCGAGAAGTTAAAAGCCTCGCCGCCGAGGTCCGGATTTTCCGCCAGCCGTTCAGCCAGGAGTAGGTTGGCGCCCACGCCGTCCTCGACGTAGAAGTAGTCCCGGATGTATTGCCCATCCGAGCGGATGATCGGCCTCTGGCCTCGCAGGACCGAGCGAACCGTGCCGGGCACCAGACGATTCCAGTTGAGGTCGCCTCCCCCATAGAAGTTTCCGCAGCGGGTAACGGCGACCGGCGTGCCGTAAGTGTTCGCGTAGGATTGTGCGATCAGGTCGGCGCAGGACTTGCTCACGTCGTAGGGGTGCCTGCCCCGCAGCGGCGCCTCTTCGTCGTAGGGCAGCTTCTCGTGGTCCCCGTAGGCCTTATCGGACGAGGCCAGGACGATCTGCCTCACCGCTGGGCTGCGCCGGCACGCTTCGAGGAGCGCCCAGGTCCCGCCGATGTTCGTCTCGAAGGTCGAGACGGGGTTACGGTTGGCTATCGGTACTATGGTTTGCGCCGCCAAGTGAATAACCGTGTCGACCTCGTACTCCCCGAGCACGCGCTCGAGGAGCGCCTGATCCCGCACGTCCCCGCGCGCCACCCTAATCTTCTCGACCAGCCGAGAGCGCACGAACTCGCTCTCAGGGACCCAGTCCCGAACCAGGCAAACCACGTCCGCCCCTAGGTCCACGAGGCGCCTCACCAACCAGCCCCCCAACAACCCCGTGGAGCCGGTGACGAACGTGGGACGATCGAGCCAGAAGTTGGTCACTCCCACATCTTCCACGGTGCCTGTCCCTTACCCCAAAAGCCTTCCAGGAGCCGTTTGTCGCGCAGAGTGTCCATGCACTGCCAGAAGCGCCCATGGCGGTAGGCGACTAGCTGGCGGTCGGCAGCGAGGTGCTCCAACGCATCGGCCTCGAGGCTGGAGTGATCGCCTTCCAGATAGCTAAAAACCTCGGGCTCGAAGACGAGAAAGCCACCGTTGATCCAACCCTCGCCTATCTGAGGCTTCTCGGCAAACTCGGCCACCAGGTCCCCGTCGAAGATCAACCCCCCGAAGCGGGATGGTGGACGAACGGCGGTGACCGTGGCGATGCGACCGTGGGAGCGATGGAACTCAAGCAGATCCCGCAGGTCCACGTCGCAAACGCCATCACCGTAGGTGAGCATAAAGGTGCCGTCCTCTAAGTAAGGCTCCAACTGCTTGACGCGTCCCCCCGTGTTCGTACCCTGTCCGGTGTTCTTTAAGTGCACGATCCAGTCCTCATGCTCTTCGCCTTCCGTCTCCATCTCGCCTCCGGAGAAGTCGATCGTCATGCTTCCACCCAGGCTGTAGTAATCTAGAAAGTAGCGCTTGATCACCTCTCCCTTGTAACCCAAAGCGATGAAGAATTCTTTCATACCGTAGTGGGTGTAATGCTTCATGATGTGCCACAGGATCGGCTGCTCGCCGATCTCCACCATCGGCTTGGGCCTAACCTCAGTCTCCTCGGCCAGCCGCGTACCAAACCCGCCTGCGAGGATGGCGACCTTCACGAGGTGCTCCCATCCGGGTTGAACTCCGTGGTCCATTGCAGAAGCGGCCTCACGACCCCCGGCAAAGGCCCAGCAAAGTCGCCACGCGCCGAGTCGCCCTCCAAACTATCTATTACCTGGAAAGCGACCGCATCGCGCTCGTAGAAGTGGACGGTAACAGGGTTCATGGTGCTGATCGCCGCCCCGACGAAGAGCGTACCCTCCGACAGGAGGTTGCCCGGGATCCAGGCTGTACTTATATAACGACCCTCCGGTCGAGGCTTCCCTCGCCAAGCGGGAGCGTAATCGCCGACGGTGAAGGCGTAGATACCTTCCTCGTTGTAAAAGTGAAGGTTCGGCACCAGCACGTGGCCGGGCTTCAACACCTGGTACTCCATCTCGATGCCGACCGGCCTCCGGATGTCCATGGCATCTGCCGTGCGGCCGTCTTCCGTGCGGACACGCACCATGCATAAGCGGACCACATCGTTGCCGGGCGCTTTGCTCGTGTCGGGCCACTCGCGGGCTGCTTTCGTGCCGAAGCCAGAATTCAGATACGCGTTGACGACCTGCTCCGATGGGCCATCCTTCAACACCTTGCCTTCGTCCAACAAGATCGTTCGCTGGCAAATGCGCGTTATCGCCGGCATGTTGTGAGACACGAAAAGGACCGTGCGGCCTTCCTGGCTCACGTCCTGCATCTTGTTCAGGGACTTCCTCTGGAAATTGGCGTCCCCCACGGCGAGCACTTCGTCCACCACGAGTATCTCCGGCTCCAGGTGAGCCGCGACCGAAAAAGCCAGGCGCATATACATACCGCTGGAGTAGTGTTTCACCTGCGTGTCGAGGAACTTCTCGATCTCGGCGAAGGCCACGATCTCGTCGAACTTGCGCTCGATCTCGCTTCGCTTCATTCCTATGATCGCGCCGTTGAGGTAAATGTTCTCGCGCCCGGTTAGCTCGGGATGGAAGCCGGTGCCGACTTCGAGAAGGCTTCCGACTCGCCCGTAGAGATCTATCCGGCCGGTGGTCGGCTCGGTAACGCGGGACAAGATCTTGAGCAACGTGGACTTGCCCGCCCCGTTGCGCCCGATGATCCCGACGACTTCGCCAGGCATCACCTCGAAACCGACATCCTCGAGCGCCCACAACGTCTCGTCGGCCGAACGCCCCTCGCGCCTTCGTAGGAGCTTGAGCGGCGTGTGAACTGCTTCCATAACCATTTCGCGCAAGGTTTTGTAACGCGCTTGTTGCTGACCCAAGCGGTACTGCTTGCTCAAATTCTCGGCTTTGATGATCGGCTTCATCAGTGTACCCACTCTAAATGATGTCGGCGATAGTCTTCTCTAGGCGCTGAAACGCATAGACAGCGTACACGAGTAGGCCCAGAGCGACAGCGGCCGAGATGGAGAGCGTCGTCCAGTCGAACTCTAGCCCGAAAAGCGAAGCGCGAAAGCCTTCAATGATCCCCGCCAGCGGGTTCAGGGCGTAGATCCACTGCAACCTCTCGGGCAGGAGGCTCGTCGGGTAGATGATCGGCGAAGCGAACATCGACAACTGGACCAAAAACGGCAGCGCGTAACGTATATCTCGGTACCTGACGTTCAGCGCCGACATCCACGTCCCGAGGCCCAACGTGAGCAGCGCGGTCAGCGCGACGAGCACCGGCAGCATCGCGATGCTCCAAGTCACCCCTATGCCATAGTAGGCCATCAGCGCCACGAGGACCGTGGACGCGATGGCCAAGTCTACCAGCCCGGCCCCAACCGCCGAGCACGGGATGATGATATGAGGAAAGTAGACCTTGGTAATTAACTTGGAGTCCGTGATCAGACTGTTGGCGCTGTAGGTCACGGCGTTGGCGAAAAACGTCCACAACACAAGCCCGGAGTAGACGAAGAGCGGGTAGGGAGTCTCGTCGGAGGGAACGCCGGTCAGCGCGCCGAAGACGACCGCGAGGATAAAAGTCAAGAAAAGCGGCTGGATAATGGCCCACGCCGCCCCAAGCAACGTTTGTCTGTATCGTAACTTCACGTCGCGCCACATCAGAAAGTAGAGCAACTCTCGGTACGCCCAAAGCTCGCGAAGGTCAAGCGGTACCCACGACTTACGCGATTCGATCGTGACCAACGGTTCGTCCGGCAAGGGGAACGGTGCCTGTTCTTCCGCAGCCGCGGAAGAAACCGCCCTTGCAGGGCCTCTCAAGTTATCTGCCTTCCGAGAGTCAGATCCATAAGCTTATTGAATCAGAAACTGACGGCCATAGCAAAGTCGGGTCTCTAACGAGGTAGCGCTTCAGCATCCACTTCTCGCTATTCCTCAACACGGCAATTGAATTCTTAGTTAGGCGCATTCTGTCGTCTACTTCTACTTGCTTGAGCAATCAACCTGAGCAGTAAATACTTCAGCGGTTCGTGCTTTGATGGACAATTGCCTTTCAGTCCTCAGCGCCAAACAGGACGTGTCCCGGCAGGTGGATCTTCTGTACAACCGACGGGCGCGATCTTAGGAGAACTATTGTAAAACGCCTGATCATCCTTAGAATCCCGACCTATATTCGCATATGGTTTCCTATAGTAAAGTATTTTCGCTTTGTCTGAAGACGGCGTGAAACTAAACAAGAAGAACCCGAGCAATAAGAAACGGCCCCCTAATGACGGCCAAGGGCGCCACAGCTCCAACGTAGCGCGGGGGCTCGAGCTCGGGGCCCTCGCCATCGCGGCGGCGATCTTCGTCATGGTCCCCGTCGTTTTGGACCCCAGCAAAATATTAGTAAATGCAGACGTAGCTTACTACCCGCTTAAGCTAGAGGTGCTTATGGGGCTCTCCGCGGCGCTCTTGGTGGCGGTGCTGGGCGTCGTGGTTTTGCGTAGAAAACCTTTTTTAAGAGTGCCGGTTTTGATCCCTGCCCTGGCTTTCCTGGGCGTCTCGGCCTTGAGCACCCTTTTCTCGGATAACCCCTGGTACAGCCTCTTCGGGGACCGCTACGACGGGCTGCTCTCTTTGGCCGGGGGAGTCTTGCTCTTCTACGCGCTGACGAGGGTCCTGAACTCCCCATTGCGGGTGCGAATCTTCCTGGCGGCGGGGGTCGCAGCGGCGGTTCTCGTCTCCGTCTTCGGCATCTCCCAGAAGTACGGTCTGGACATGATCTCGGGGTGGGGGCTCCCTGGTCCGTGAACCTCATCGAGAGGTCCTTCTCGACCGTCGGGAACCCCATCACCCTCGCGGCCTACCTGACGCTCATGACGGGGGCGGCCGCGGCGCTGTGCTTCAAGGCCGGCTCTTGGGCAGGACGGGCGCCCTGGCTCTTTGCGCTGGCGGTGATCGGGGCGTGCTGGCTCTACACCGACACGCGAGGGGCGATGCTGGGCGTCGGGGTGGCCTTGCCGGTGATCTTGTCGGTGGGCCTGCGCAGGATGGGAACGGTGCGCCCGTTGCTGGCCCCGCTTGCCGCCCTGCTGGCGGGAATGGCGGCCGCGATAGTGGCGGCGGCGGCGGCGGTCGGCAACCTGGCTCTCCACGCTCTTCTCGCAGCCATCCTCGCGACCTGCCTGGCCTTGATAGCAGGGATGGGTCTGTGGCTTTTTCAGCGCGGTAAGAGGAAGGCGCGGTTATTGCTGGTTCCGCTTGCCATCCTGATAGTAGCGGGAATAGCCGCGGCGGCATACGGTAACTCAACCCTCCCCGACCGCCTCACAACCAGCCTCGCCAGCGACCCGGACGTGCAGGTCCGGCTGCTCAGCTGGCGCGACGCCATCCCGATGATCCTGGAGCGTCCGCTGCTGGGTCACGGCCCGGACAACTTCGCCGCGCCTTTCTTACCCCACATAAGCGAGGATCTCGCGGCCGTCAGCACTGGGAGGATAGATAAAGCGCACAATGACTTCCTTCAGGTCGCGGCGACCACGGGACTCCTGGGGCTCGCCGCCTACCTCTGGGTCCTCGTCGCCTACTTCCGCAACGTCTACCGGCGTGGGGGGTGGCCCCTGATCGCGCTCTCCGGTGGGGTGCTCGCCTACATCCTCCAGCTCCAAACGGTCTTCCCCTCCATCGACACCAACGTCGCCTTCTGGGGCGTCCTCGGCGCCTCGGTCGCGGTGATGCGCCTCCACGACCGTGAGAGCGAGGAGGAGCCGGAGACGCCGCCGGGTGCCGGAAGCATCGGGGCGGCCCTGAACACTGAAACGCCCAAGAAGACCATATACGAGCTTCTGGTCGTCGTGATCGTCGTCGGGCTCCTCCTCGCCATCGCCGTCCCGACGTTCCTAAACCAGCGGGCAGTGGTCGCCACGTTCGAGCAGGCGAAGGTGACTTCCAACATCAGACAGACCGTTTCGGTTTACGAGCAAACCAAGGCGCAGTACGGGACTTACCCCGATGCCGGGGTTTACTACCAGGGCAACCCTGTCAAAGTCCAGGATGCCGCGCTTGTCTACCCGTTCCAAAACGTTGTGATTACTACTACCACTACTCCCAAGGATGGTTTTACGGTCGAAGGAGAGAGTGACACGCTGGTAGTGGGTCAATGTAGAATGACATCCGCATTGTAACGGTGCAGGAAGAGCTTCAGACAGACCTCGTGCATCTCGTCGGACTTGGAGAAAGACAGCGTCTTTCTGACAAAGCGTGCCAGACGCTGG
>JAABVA010000966.1_pt1 | contig 32468 bp, 34 predicted proteins | sample 5560331 | NCBI WGS metagenome assembly JAABVA01 (sample SAMN12812661, study PRJNA571458) | rock metagenome | isolation source: Antarctica rocks | place: Antarctica: Victoria Land, Mt New Zealand sud | collected 2016-01-07 | reverse complement strand
GGTCCTGGAGCCCGCGGGGTACTACGTCCGTGACATCGGCGCCCTCGATGGGAGCCGTCGCCAGCCCCTGCGATGGTGGGTCTGAGGGTGGATGAGCGAGGGCGAGGCGGTCGGGAGCCGCCTTGCGGGCGGCCCATTTCGGGGCTTTATGAGCGGGTTTGAGCGGGATGGGTATATCGTGGTGGCACATGAGGCGCGTCAGCCAGAAAGACAGGGGCCGGTAGATGGTGGGTTTAGGAAACCCCCTCCACCTTGTGCTTATCGCGGTGGTGGTTCTCATGGTGTTCGGAGCAAAGCGGCTTCCTGAGCTGGGCCGTTCCCTTGGTCGCGGGATGCGGGAGTTCAAGGAGAGCGTGAGCGGGGAGGAGCGCCCGTCCGAGCTCGACACCGGTAGTGACGAGGCCCCCTCCCGCCCCGCTAACGTCGAGTCCTCGACGCCGAAGCCCGAGCGTTCGTCGGTGGGCGCTCCCGCCGAGGAGCCGCGCCCCGCTGCCGAGCAGCAGGCCTCGCCCGCTCCTGTCGGTCCCGCTGCTCCGCCTGCCGCGCAGTAGCGGGCCCGTTCAACGCCTCCCAGCTCGCTCAGGCCTGGACGACCGCGGCCCGGCCGCCCTTCGAGCGCACGAGTCCGGCGCCGAGGCAGTAGCTCCAGAGCGCCTGGACAAAAGTACGCGGCGACACGCGTGGTGCCGGTTGCGGGCAGCGAGGATGGAGCTTTCAAGAGCGCGGATGGTGGGGCCGCAGGCCCTTGCCGGGTGTCCGGTCAAAACCGGGTCCCCAGCACCGGCAGCCTCTGCGCTGACACGGGCTAAATCGTTGGGCGCGATCCGCTGGGGGTGGGTATACAAGCGCACGGTGACCGGGCCGCCGCCTTATCGGGGGATGCCACCGTGCGGGCAAGTCGACCGCGCCACCCCCGATCACGCCACGCCAGTTCGGATCGGTCCCGCTCGCGCTGGCCGCCTACAACGCCGGCCCGGGAGCGGTCGCGCGCTGTGGCTGCATCCCGCCCTACCCCGAGACCAGGGCTACGTCGCCCGCATCCTCGGGCTGCTGCACGGCGCGGGGCAGTCGGTGGCGGGCGACTCGGGGCTGGAGGTGCGCTTGCTTCGGTGAGAAGGGCAAGCGCTCAACTCCACCGGTTTGGGCGTACCGGGCGCTCCGCGCGGGTAGGCCGCGGGTCATGCGCTTCCTGCGTGGCTTCCTCCTTCGCCGACTCCTCCGTCGCTCACGACGGCGGTACGGCTACCGGCGCGGCGGTACGCGGGTGCGGGTGACGGGCTGCTGCCTTCCGCTGCCGTTCGGCGCGCTGTCGGTGCTCGTCGCCGGGTGGTTGGCGCTGAAACGCGCCTGAGCCGCTGATGCGGCATGCGGCGGCGCACCACTTCGCGGGGCGCTGATGCCGGTCCCGCCGAAGCTCGTGCGCCGCCTCGTGATCGCGCCCGCCGCGGCCCTTCTCGCCGCGCTTCTCATCCTCGCCTCGCCCCTCCTCCTCCTGCTCGCCGGATTGGCCTCCCCGTTCCTCGGCGGATGGCGTCCCGTGCGGATGCTCGCCGTCGTGATCGTCTACGCGGGGCGTCACCTCGGGGCGACGATCGCGTGCCTCTGGCTCTGGGTGGCGAGCGGGTTCGGGCGCACGCTGGGCTCCGAGCGCATGCAGCGCGCCCATTACGCGGTGCTCGGCTGGTTCGTCTCCGGCATCTACCGCACCGTGGTGAGGGTCGCGCGCGTCGAGGTCCGCTCCGAGGAGTCCGCGGAGGCGGAGGCGTTGCTCTCGGCCGCGCGCCGGCCGGTTCTTGCCCTCAGCCGCCATGCGGGCGAGGGCGACTCCCTGCTCGTGGTCGAGCACCTGCTGTGCCGCTACGGGCGCGAGCCGCGGCTCGTGATGCACGACGCCCTGCGCCTGGACCCGCTCATCGACGTCCTGGGCGAGCGCCTGCCGAACCGGTTCCTCGACCCCCGCGGGGGGGACACCGAGCAGGAGATCGCCGCGATGGCCAGCGAGTTGAGCGACGCGGCGGCGGTCGTGATCTTTCCCGAGGGCGCGAACTTCTCGCCGAGCCACCGCGAGCGGGGCATCGAGCGCCTCGAGCGCGCGGGTTACCCCGCTCAGGCCGAGCGGGCGCGCGCGATGCGCTACCTCTCGGCCCCCCGTCCCGGAGGCACGCTGGCCGCGCTGGAGGCCGCGGCCGGCGCCGACGTCGTCTTCATCGCCCACGTCGGCTTTCCCACCGGCTTCCGGGAGCTCTGGCGCCTGCTCCCGGTCGACCAGACCGTCCACGCCCGCATGTGGGTCCTGCCGGGTGAGGAGGTACCGGCGAGCCACGGCGAGCGGATCGAGTGGCTGTTCGAGAGCTGGGAGCGGCTCGACCGCTGGATCGGGAGCCGCCAGCCTCGCGGGGACTGATTCGGGGCCGCGCGGCGCACTCGAGCAAGGCCCCCCGCGGCCGCCCCTATCCTCGATTCGAAGCCATGTCCTCCACCGCCGAGCAGCCCGAGGAGACCCGCGAGGCGCGCGTGGCCGACCAGCGGCGCAACCTCCCCGACCAGCCGGGCGTCTACCTCTTCCGCGACGCCAACGGCCGCGTGGTCTACGTCGGGAAGGCGAAGTCGATCCGCAAGCGCGTCGCCTCGCACTTCACCAACCCGAGCACCAAGGCCGGGCTCGACCTGCTGCCGATGATCGACCGGATCGAGTCGCTCGTGGTGAGCACGGAGGCCGAGGCGCTGCTCACCGAGCAGAACTTCATCAAGCAGTACAAGCCACGCTTCAACGTCAAGCTGCGCGACGACAAGTCCTATCCCTACATCGCCATCTCGCTCGACGAGGACTTCCCCCGGGTCTACTTCACGCGCGAGCGCCACCGGCGCGACCGGGCCTACTTCGGCCCGTACTCGAACGCCAAGCGAGTGCGCGAGACGCTCGACCTGCTCGGCAAGGTCTTCCTCTTTCGCTCGTGCGACGGCGCCGAGCCCGGCCGGCGCAGCGGCTCCCCCTGCCTGGACTACTACATCAAGCGCTGTGAGGCGCCGTGCGTCGGCTACGTCTCGCGCGAGGACTACCGGAACGGGATCGATGGCGTGGTCGACTTCCTCTCCGGTCGCTACAAGGCGATCGAGAAGGTGCTCCAGGGAGCGATGCGCGCCGCCGCGGCCGAGCAGCGCTTCGAGGACGCCGCCCGCGAGCGCAACCGCCTGGGCGCGGTGCGCTCGCTGCTCGAGCGCCAGCGCGTCTCCAACGTGGCGGTGGGCACGCTCGACGCGATCGCCGTCGCCGTCGACGGGATCGAGGCCAACGCCCAGGTCTTCCAGGTCCGCGACGGAGTCCTCGCCGACCGCCAGAGCTTCTACCTCGACAACGAGGCGGCGGGTGAGCTGGCCGAGGTGGCGGAGGCCTTCGTGCTGCAGTACTACGGCTCGGCGATGATGATCCCGGCGCAGGTCGTCGTCCAGCGCGAGGTGGGGACGGCGAGCACCGCCGACGCGCTCGCCGAGGCGCTCGCCGCACGCCGCGGTGGCCCCGTCGAGCTGCGCGCCGCCGAGCGCGGCGACAAGCGCCGCATCCTCGAGCTCGCCGAGCGCAACGCGCGCCTTGCGCTCGACATGGAGAAGATCAAGGCCGAGCGCCGGCGCCAGTCGCGGGTCGAGGCGCTCGACGGGCTGCAGCGCGCGCTCGGGCTCGACACCGTCCCGCTGCGCATCGAGTGCTTTGACATCTCGAACATCATGGGCACGCACGCCGTCGCCTCGATGGTCGTCTTCGAGGGCGGCGCCCCGAAGAAGTCGGACTTTCGCCGCTTCACGATCCGCTCGAGCACCGAAGGCGTGCCCGACGACTTCGCGGCGATGGCCGAGGTGCTCTCCCGCCGGCTCGCGCAGTGGGAGCGCCAGGCCGACCGCTCACCGCACGACAAGGACTTCGACCCGAGCTTCGCGGCCCTCCCGAGCCTCGTGGTCATCGACGGCGGCAAGGGCCAGCTCTCGGCGGGGCTCGAGCCGCTGCGTCCCTTCCGTGAACGCGGGGTCGTGGTGGTCTCGCTGGCCAAGCGGATCGAGGAGGTCTTCCTTCCCGGCCGCGCGGCCCCGCTCGTGCTCGACCACCACACCCCCGAGCTCCAGCTCCTGCAGAGGGTGCGCGACGAGGCGCATCGCTTCGCGATCGCCCACCACCGGATCCGGCGTGACCGCGCGATGACCGAGTCGATCCTCGACGGCCTTCCGGGCGTCGGTCCGGCGCGCAAGCGCGCACTGCTCACCCACTTCGGCTCACCCGAAGCGGTCCTCGACGCCTCGCGCGAGGCGCTCGAAGCCGCGCCGGGCGTCCCGGGCAAGCTCGCCCGCGAGCTCTACACCCACCTGCACAAGACCGGGCACTGAGCTCCCGGCCGCGCGGCCGGAGGCCCAGCGGCTCGAGGCTTCAGCGCGCGCGGCAGATGATGTCGGCGTCGCGCACGAGCTCCCCGGAGGAGTACGTGGCGCGAAGCTGCACCGGCCACCGGTGCGAGGCCGGGCACCGGCTCGGGTTGCGTAGCAGGGTGTAGGTGCGCCGCACGGTGCGGGTGCGGCCCCCGCGGCGCACCTTGACCCGCACGGTGCGGCGAGCCCCCGTGCTGAGCCTGAGGCGGTCGACCGTGACCTTGAGCCCCATCGGCACCCCGTTCGTCCTCGGAATCGTGAAGCGAAGCTCGGAGCCGAACCGGCCGCGCGCGACCCGCACGAGCTTGCCGTGGGCCGATCCGGTCATGCCCGCGGCGCTCACCACGACCTGGACGTCGCCGATGTCGCCCGCGCTGCGGGGGGCGAGGAAGACGCCGATGTCGGCCGTTTCTCTCAACACGGTCATCCCCGCCGCGTTGGTCACGTGGAAGTTCGCCGTGCCCCGGCCGGCCCGGCTGCCGGGCGGGCAGGCGTTCTGGTTCGCCTGGCCGTCGGTGCAGCGCCGGGCCACCGCGCGGCCGTCGAAGCCCAGGCCGCGGGTCAGGGCGAGCACCACCTTCGACGGGGTCTCGTCGCTCTTGAGCGCCGCGGTGGAGCCCTTGGCGTCGAGCTCGAGCGTCGAGGCGCGGCCCGCGATGTTCGGCACGGCCCTGACGGTTCCGTCCGGAGCCCCGTCGGCGGCGAGGGCCACGCCGGCGGCGGAGAAGGGCAGGACGGCGAGGAGGGCGAGGAGCGGGCGTCGGATCATGGCGGGCATGGTAGGGACCCCACGGCGCGCGTGGCTCCGGTTCGCTCGAGTCCAACCGGCTCTTCACACGTGCGTCCGTGCGGGTGGGCACACTGCAGGCCATGGGCGTCTCGCGCTCCGCGCGAATCGGGGACCGGCTACGCCGCTCCCGCCGCACGGGCCATCGTGGCGGCGCGGGGCCCGGGCCGGCGCTGCGCGACCTCGTCGTCATCACCGGATTCTCGGGCGCGGGGAAGTCCACCGCGCTCGCGGCCTTCGAGGACGAGGGCTACTTCTGCGTGGACAACCTCCCGCCGGAGATGATCCGCTCGCTGGCCGAGCTCTTCGTGCACGAGGGCTCGAAGGTCGAGCGCGCCGCGGTGGTCACCGACGCTCGCGGGGGCGCCTACTTCGAGAGCCTCAGCGCGGTGCTCGAGGAGCTCGACCGTGCGGAGGTCTCGGTTCGCGTCCTCTTCCTCGACGCGGACGAGGAGACTCTCATCACCCGCTTCAAGGAGACGCGCCGGCGCCACCCGCTGGCCGCGTCGGGAAGCGTCGCGGCGGCGATCTCCGAGGAGGGGGCGTTGCTCGAGCCGCTGCGCGAGCGCGCCGATCTCTCCATCCACACGCGCGGCCTCAGCCCGGGCCAGCTGCGGCGCCGGATCGCCGGCGAGCTGCTCGAGCGCCGCAACCCAGGCAACCTCGCGCTCACCTTCACGTCCTTCGGCTTCAAGCACGGGCCGATGCGCGACGCCGACCTGCTCTTCGACGTGCGCTTCCTGCCCAACCCGCACTACGTCTCCGCGCTCCGACCGCTCACCGGACACGACCCGGAGATCGTGCAGTACGTCAACCGGGGCGAGGAGCTCGAGCGCTTCTACGCGCGCCTCGAGCCCCTGCTCGACTACCTGCTCCCCCAGTACGTGCACGAGGGGAAGTCCCACCTGGTCATCGGCATCGGCTGCACGGGGGGACGCCACCGCTCCGTGGTGATCGCCGAGCACCTTGCCGCGCGCTACCGCGAGTCGGGCGAGTACCTCGTCGAGGCCGCCCACCGGGATGTGGAGCGCCCGCAGCGCGGCTGAGGCGAGCGCGCACCCGCTGATAGGGTTCCGCCGCCGCCGGGCCTGACGGTCTGTCACCCGCGCCGCCTGATCGACGTCAGCGAACCAAAGGACGCATGCGCATGCCCGTACGGGTCGGGATCAACGGCTTCGGCCGCATCGGCCGCAACGTCTTCCGCGCTGCCCACGAGGCGGGCGCCGACATCGAGTGGGTGGGAGTCAACGACCTCACCGACGCCACGACGCTGGCGCACCTGCTCAAGTACGACTCGGTCCTCGGCCCGTTCCCCGGCGAGGTGAGCGAGAGCGGTGGCGGCGCGATCTCCGTCGACGGCAAGGAGCTGCGCGTGCTCGCCGAACGCGATCCCGCCGCCCTGCCCTGGGGAGAGCTCGGCGCGGAGGTGGTGATCGAGTCCACCGGGCTCTTCACCGACCGCGAGAACGCGGCCAAGCACCTCGCGGCCGGGGCCCGGAAGGTCATCATCTCCGCTCCGGCGACCGACCCGGACGTCACGGTGGCCCTCGGCGTCAACTTCCATGAGGCCTACGACCGCGAGAAGCACGACGTGATCTCGAACGCGTCGTGCACGACCAACTGCCTCGCGCCGGTGGCCAAGGTGCTCCAGGACTCGATCGGCATCCGCCACGGGCTGATGTCGACGATTCACGCCTACACGGCCGACCAGCGCCTCCAGGACCTTCCGCACAAGGATCTGCGCCGCGCCCGCGCCGCGGCGATCAACCTCATCCCCGCCTCGACCGGCGCCGCGAAGGCGATCGGACTGGTGCTTCCCGAGCTCAAGGGCAAGCTGCACGGCTTTGCGGTGCGCGCGCCCGTTCCCACCGGGTCGCTGCTCGACCTCACCGTCGAAGCCAGCCGCGAGACCTCCGTCGAAGAGGTCAACGGCGCGCTCAAGGCCGCCGCCGAGGGACCGCTCCAGGGCATCCTCGAGTACACGGAGGACCCCATCGTCTCCTCCGACATCGTCAAGAACCCGCACTCCGCGATCGTCGACGCGCAGCTCACCGCGGTGATGGACGGGACGATGGTCAAGGTCGTCGCCTGGTACGACAACGAGTGGGGCTACTCCAACCGCGTGGTCGACGTGGTACAGCGCGTCCTGTGAGGACGCTCGACGAGCTCGATGTCGAGGGAAAGCGGGTCCTCGTCCGGGTCGACTTCAACGTGCCCGTGGACGCGGGCGCCGTGGCCGACGACACCCGCATCCGCGCGGCCCTTCCCACGATCGAGGAGCTGCGCCGCCGCGGCGCTCGCATCGTGCTCGCCTCACACCTCGGGCGCCCCCGGGACCGGGAGGCCGAGCTCTCCCTGCGTCCGGCCGCCGACCGGCTCGCCGAGCTCACCGGTGCCACCGTGACGCTCGCCCCCGGCGTGGTCGGGGAGGAGGTCGCGGCGCTCGCCGAGCACCTGAAGCCCGGCGATGTGCTCATGCTCGAGAACCTGCGCTACGAGCCGGGAGAGACGCAGAACGACCCCGAGCTCGCGCGCAACCTGGCCGCGCTCGCCGAGGTCTACGTCGACGACGCCTTCGGCGCCGCTCACCGCGCGCACGCGAGCGTCGAGGGCGTCACCCACCACGTCGCCGAGCTCGCCGCCGGTCGCCTGCTCGAGCGCGAGGTCGCGACCCTCACCCACATCCTCGCCGACCCCGCCCGACCGCTCGTGGCCGTGGTGGGGGGCGCCAAGGTCACCGACAAGATCGGGGTGATCGACCGCTTCCTCGAGGTCGCCGACGCGGTGCTCATCGGCGGGGCGATGTGCTTTCCGTTCTTCGCGAGCCAGGGCCACTCCGTCGGCGCCTCGCTGTGCGAGGAGGAGGGGATCGCGCCGGCCGGCCGCGCGCTCGAGGCCGCGAGCGACGGCGGCGACGGGGTGCGCGCGGCGCTCGAGCTCCCGCAGGATCTCGTGCTCGGCGACCGCTTCGCCGCCGAGGCCGAACGGCGCGAGCTCGGCGGGGTCGATGTGCCCGAGGGGTGGATGGGCCTCGACGTCGGCGCGAGAACCGCCGCCCACTACGCCCGGGAGATCGAACGCGCGGGCACGGTGTTCTGGAACGGCCCCATGGGCGCCTTCGAGCTCGAGCCCTTCGCTGCCGGCACACGCGCCGTGGCCGAGGCGGTCGCGCAGTCCTCCGCCACCACCGTGGTGGGAGGAGGCGACTCCGCCGCCGCGCTGCAGCGCTTCGGGCTCGGCGACCGCGTGACGCACCTCTCGACGGGCGGAGGAGCGGCGCTCGAGCTGCTCGAGGGCCGCGTGCTGCCCGGGGTCGCGGCGCTCGGATGAGCTCGGGGCGCACGCCACTGCTCGCGGGCAACTGGAAGATGCACAAGACGGTCGCCGAGGCCGAGGAGCTCATCCAGGCCCTGCTTCCGCGGATCTCCTCACTCGACGGCGTCGACGTGGCGATCTGCCCGCCGTTCCTCGCCCTGCAGGCGATGGTCGACTCCACTCGCGGCTCGCGCGTGGAGGTCTACGCGCAGACGATGCACGAGGCGGCCACGGGCGCCTTCACCGGCGAGGTCTCCGCTCCCATGCTCTCCGAGCACGACGTGCACGGGGTGCTGCTCGGCCACTCCGAGCGGCGCCAGCTCTTCGCCGAGACCGATCGCGCCTTGCAGCTCAAGCTGCCCGCGGCGCTCGACGCGGGCCTGACGCCCGTGCTGTGCGTGGGCGAGACGGAGGAGGAGCAGGAGGCGGGCGACACCCAGCGCAAGCTCCGCCACCAGGTGTGGGAGGCGCTCCTGCGCGTGCCCGAGGAGCGCCTCTCCGACGTGGTGATCGCCTACGAGCCGATCTGGGCGATCGGCACCGGGCTGACGGCCGGCGCGGAGCAGGCCCAGGAGGCGATCGCGTTCGTGCGGGCGCTCGTCGGCAATCGCTCGCGCGAGCAGGCCGAGCGCACGCGGATCCTCTACGGCGGCTCGCTCAAGCCCGAGAACGCCGCCGAGCTGCTCGCGCTCCCCGACGTGGACGGTGCCCTCGTGGGCGGCGCGAGCCTCGAGGCCGAGTCCTTCGCGGCGATCGTCTCGGCGGGCGCCGCCGCCGGCGCCGCCGCGGGCTGATGGCGCTGGCGCGAGGGCCGGGCGGGCTTCCGGTGCCGCGCGCCTGCCTGGTCGTGCTCGACGGCTGGGGCCTCGCGCCGGCCGGCCCGGGCAACGCCGTCTCGCTCGCCTCGACCCCCGTTTTCGACGCCCTCTGGACGAGCTACCCGCACTCCGTGCTCATCGCCTGCGGGACGAGCGTCGGGCTGCCCGAAGGCCAGATGGGCAACTCGGAGGTCGGGCACCTGAACCTCGGGGCGGGCGCGATCGTTCCCCAGGACCTCGCGCGTATCGACGCCGCCGCCCGAGACGGGGCGCTCGCGGAGAACGCCGTCGTGCGCGCGGCGCTCGATGGCGGTGGGCGCGTCCACCTGATCGGCCTCGCGTCCGACGGCGGCGTGCACTCCGGCCCGGAGCACCTGCGCGCGCTGATCGCGCTCGCCGGCGAGCTCGGAACGGAGGACCTCGTGCTCCACGCCTTCTCCGACGGACGCGACACCGCGCCCACCGCCGGCGCGGGCTTCCTTCAAGGCGTCGAAGGGTGGATGCGCGAGGCCGGCGTGGGACGGCTGGGCAGCGTGATCGGGCGCTACTTCGCGATGGACCGAGATTCGCGCTGGGACCGGGTGCAGCGCGCCTACGACCTGCTCGTCCACGGGCGCGCGGAGCACCGGGCCGCCTCGGGGGCCGAGGCGCTGCATGCCGCCTACGCGCGTGGCGAGACCGACGAGTTCGTCACGCCGACGCACGTGGGGGGGGAGGCGCGAATCCGGCCGGGAGACTCCGTGCTCGCCTTCAACTTCCGCCCTGATCGGATGCGCGAGATCACGCGCGCGCTCGCCGAGCGCGGCTTCGCCGAGCTCGAGCGGGGCGGCGCCGAGCCGGTGGAGCGCTACGCGACCCTGACGGAGTACGAGGAGGGCTGGCCCTATGCGGTCGCCTTCGCGCCCGAGCGCCCGGCGGTCACGCTCGCGAGCGTCCTGGCCGAGGCGGGAGAGCGCCAGCTCCACGTGGCCGAGAGCGAGAAGTACCCGCACGTCACGTACTTCTTCAACGGCGGGGAGGAGGCGCCGTATGCCGATGAGCGACGCGAGCTCGTGCCCTCTCCGCGCGATGTCCCGACCTACGACTTTAAGCCCGAGATGAGCGCCCGCGAGGCGGCGCGGGCTTTCGTGGAGGCGTGGCGCGCCGACGAGCCGCGCTTCGCGATCATCAACTTCGCCAACCCCGACATGGTCGGCCACACGGGCGTGATCCCCGCCGCGGTAAGGGCGATCGAGACCGTCGATGAGTGTCTGGCCGAAGTGGTCAGCGCGGTCCACGAGTCGGGCGGCGCGTGCGTGGTCACCGCGGATCACGGGAACGCCGACCACATGCTCGAGCCCGACGGGAGCCCGAACACCGCCCACTCCCTGAACCCGGTGCCCGTGGTCGTGACCGTCGCGGGAGCCGCGCTGCGCCCGGAGGGGATCCTCGCCGACGTCGCTCCCACGGTCCTCGAGCTTCTCGGCATCGCTCGGCCGCCGGCGATGACCGGCCGCTCGCTGCTCGCGAGCTGCGACGCGCCGGCCGTTGCTATGGTCGTTGCGCGCGCAAGGAGCGCGCGGTCAATGAGCTCGACCGCAACACGCACCTCCTCCCGCACGACGCTCAGTCCCGTCGAGCTCGCCGCCTGGCGCGGATTTCTGCGCGTCCACTCGGCGCTCCTAAAGGGCCTCGACACCGAGCTCGAGGCCGCGCACCGGCTTCCCGTCTCCTCCTACGAGGTGCTGATCAACCTCGAGCGGGCGCCGGAGCAGCGGATGCGCATGCGCGACCTGGCCGATGCCGCGGTCCTGAGTCGCAGCGGTTTGAGCCGGCTCGTCGACCGGCTCGAGCGCGACGGGTTGATCGTCCGCGCCTCGTGTCCGTCCGACGCGCGGGGCGCTTACGCGGTACTCACCGAACGCGGCCGCCAACTGCTCAAGGAGGCGCGCCCCGCGCATCTCGATGGGGTACGGCGCCGGTTCCTCTCCCGCTTCACCGAGGACGAGCTCGGCGAGCTCGCCTCTTACTGGGAGCGCGTGCTCCCCGGTGCCGCGGCGAGCTGAGCCGCTTGCGCCGGGGCGCGGGCCCGTCGGCTATGTAGGGTCGGGCGGTGGCCGCGCTGCTCACCGTCTCGCACCGCGACTCCGGCTCGCGGGCGCGGTCCGGCCGGCTCGCGCTCACGCACGGAACGGTCCAGACGCCGGCCTTCGTGCCGCTGGCCACCAAGGGCGTGGTTCGTGGCCTCACCCCGAGCGAGGTCGCGGCGCTCGGCTTCGAGATGGTGCTCGGCAACACCTTTCACCTGCTCCTCCAGCCCGGGCATGAGCTCGTCGCCGCCCAGGGCGGTCTGCACGAGCTCATGCGCTGGAACGGCCCGATCATCACGGACTCCGGCGGCTTTCAGGTCTTCTCGATGGGCCACGGCACGGTGGCCGACGAGGTCAAGGGCCGCGCCCCGGCCGGGCGCGCGCGCGCGGGCGCGGGCGCGGGCGCGATCCTGGGCATCGAGGAGGAGGGTGTGCGCTTCCGCTCCTACGTCGACGGCGCCCCGCGCTTTCTCTCGCCCGAGATCTCGATGGAGGTGCAGGCCGCACTCGGGTCCGACATCGCCCTCGCCTTCGACGAGTGCACCCCGTTCCACGTCTCGCGCGACTACACCCGGCGCTCGACGGAGCGCACCCACCGCTGGCTCGAGCGCTGTCTGCGCTGGCACGCTGAGCAAGGTCCGGAGGCGCAGATCCTCTACGGGATCGTCCAGGGAGGCGTCGAGGAGCCCGATCGGCGCGCCTCGGCCCAGGAGGTGGCCGCGAGCGGCTGTGCGGGCATCGCGGTGGGAGGCTCGCTCGGCCGGGACAAGGCCGAGATGCACGCGGTGGTCGGTTGGGCGACGGAGGAGCTCGAGCGTGCGGCGCCTGAGCGCCCGCGGCATCTGCTGGGAATCGGGGAGATCGACGACCTGATCGCGGGCGTCGAGCTGGGCATCGACACCTTCGACTGCGCGATGCCGACCCGGCTCGGGCGCCACGGGATGGCCGTCGTGCCCGATCCCGCGCGGCGCTGGCGCCTCGACCTGACCGCCGCTCCCCAACGCGAGTCGGCCGAGCCGATCCTCTCCGGGTGCTCGTGTCCCGCGTGCGGACCGGGATTCTCGCGCGCCTATCTCCACCACCTGTTCAAGCTCCGCGAGCTGACCGCCCTACGGCTCGTCACGCTCCACAACCTGCACTTCGTCGCCCGTCTGATGGACGACTTGCGCGAGGCGATCGCCGCCGGCGACCTGGCCGAGCGGGCGCGCGCGCTGCGCGGCGGCGAGGCTCCCCGCCGGCTGTGAGCCGACCGGGCTCCTAGCGCGTGTTGTCCTGAATGAGCCGGCGCAGCCCGTCGTAGGCGGAGTTGAAGTCGCGCGCCATGATCCGCTCGATCCGAACGGCCTTCTTGCCCGTGCTCGAGGCCAGCACCGCCACGCCCACCCCGAGGGCGGCGAGCAGGAGGATGAGGAGCAGCGTCACCGTACGCCTGATCGCGCGCGCGCCACCACCACGGCGCCGAGCGGACGGAGCGCCGACCGGGCGACGGGAGGGTCGGGCACCGGGCGCCCCACAGCGAGCGGGCGGAGCGCTCGAGTACGGGACCCGCTCGCCCCGGGGCGCCGGAGCGGGGGCGGGCCGCGGCTCGCGGCGGCGCGGGGCACGCGGCGCCGTGTCGATCCCGCCGGCGCGGGTGGCGGCGGTCTCGTCCGCGTCGGGCTCCTCCTCGCCGTAGCGGGGAGCGGTGGGAACGGTGGTGGCCCCCCCCGTGGGGACGTCGGGCTCGTGGCCCTCGGCGCCGGCCATGAGCGCGTCCTCGAGCGCGAGCGCGCCGTCGGGGCGTGCGGCGGGATCGAGCGAGAGCGCGAGGAAGACCGCGCGGGCGAGGGTGGGGGGAACCTCGGGGTTCAGGTCCTCGAGCGGCATGGGCGCCTCGCGCTGCTGCTTGAGCGCGAGCTCCGAGAGCGAGGTGGCCTCGTAGGGGAGGCGGCCCGTGAGGAGCTGGTAGGTCACCACTCCGAGCGAGTAGAGGTCGGCGGCGGGACCGGCCTCCTCCCCGCGCGCCTGCTCGGGGGCGAGGTAGGCGGCGGTGCCGAGCACGGAGCCCACCTGGGTGATGCTCGACTGCTCCGTGGCCTTGGCGATGCCGAAGTCGGCGAGCTTCACGCCGCCGTCGGAGGAGCGCAGCAGGTTTCCGGGCTTGACGTCGCGGTGCACCACGCCACCGCGGTGCGCGTAGTCGAGTCCCCGGCAGGCCTGGGTGACGACGTTGACCGTCTCGGCCACGTCGAGGTGCCCGCGGTCGCGCAGGAGCTCGGCGCACGACTGTCCCGAGACACGCTCCATCACGATGAAGTGATGGCCCGCGTGCTCGTCGAAGCCGAAGTCGAAGACCTGCACGATGTTCGGATGCACGAGGCGCGCGGCGGCGAGCGCCTCGCGGCGAAAGCGCGAGACGAAGGTCGGATCCTCGGCCAGGTGCTCGGCGAGCAGCTTCACCGCGACGTAGCGCTCGAGGCGCTCGTCGAAGGCGAGCTGCACGGTCGACATGCCCCCGATCCCCAGGCGCTGCTCGAGCCGGTAGCGCCCGACGATGCTCGTAGCGCTCGTCACTTGCCGGGCCCCGTGGCGCCGCCGCCGGTCGAGCCGCCCGCGCCCGCCCCGCCGTTGCCGGGGGAGCTCTGCGTCTTCGGGGGAGTGGTCGGGGTCGACGGGGGCGGCTTCGGCTTCGGCGTCGAGCGTGGCGTGGTCGGCGTGGAGGAGGTGGTGGAGGGCGTCGATGGAGTCGAAGGCGACGTGGTCGGCGGAGGCGTAGACGTGGAGGGGGTGGAGGTGCTCGGTGCCGTGGTGGAGGTGCTCGGGGTGCTCGTGCTCGCCGGGCGGCAGTCCGAGCGCGCCCGGCGCTGAACGGTGCGCGCGCCGTCGCTCAGCGCGCGCTTGAGCTTCGGGTCGACGCTCGCGGGCAGCGACGAGATCTTGCGGGTGAGCTCCCCGCCGGCGCTGCGCGCCTGGCGGCACTTGCCCGCGTCCACGGCGGAGGAGACCGCGTCGAGCTTGGCGCCGAGGTCGCCGCCGCGGTCGGAGGGAAGGAGGCCGTTCGAGTCGCCGCAGGCGACGAGCAGCGCCGCACACAGGCCGAGCGCGCCGATCAGGACGGAACGGAGCAGCGTGGTCATCGCCGTCTGATCCTACTGGCCGTACTCGAGGCGCTCGGCCAGCGAGTCGGGCAGCCGGGCGGCCCGGATCGCCCCGGCCGCGCCGGCCACGTCGTAGGGGACGCGGCGGTACTCCGCCCTCCAGCCTTCGGTATCGAGCTCGAGCCACGCCGCGCGCGGGTCGCCGTCGCGCGGCTGGCCCACGCTGCCGGGGTTCAGCAGCCACTCGCCCTCTCCGAGATCGAGCCGCTCACCGGCCGAGCGCGTCTCTCCCGTGGCGGGCTCGCCGGGCGCGCGCGAGAACGAGAGCGCCACGTGGGAGTGCCCGACCAGGCAGATCCGGTGGCGCTGCACGTCGAGGCAGAGCTCCGCCTGAAGAGGGGAAAGGACGTACTCCCACACCGGGTCGCGCGGGCTCGCGTGGTAGAGCCCGACGGCCTCCTCGAGGCGCTGGGAGTCGAGGCCGCGCAGGTAGGCGAGGCAGTCGGGATCGATGTTCTCCCGCGTCCAGCGGGCCGCGAGCTCCGCTCCGCGCGAGAATTCCTCGAGCGAGAGGTCGCCGCGAACGGCGAGATCGTGGTTGCCCACGAGGCACAGCGAGGCGTGCTCGCGGGCGAGGGCGACGCAGGCGTCGGGGTCGGCGCCGTAGCCCACGAGATCGCCGAGGCACCACACTTCCTCGACCTCGGCCGCATCCACCGCGGAGAGGACGGCCTCGAAGGCCTGACGGTTGCCGTGGATGTCAGAAAGGACGGCGATGCGCATGAGGTGTGCCTAGAGTCCGGACCCGTGCGAATCCGACGCCTGGGCTGGCCGGTCGCGCTCGCGGCCGCGCTGCTCGCCACCGAAGCCGTCGTGCTGCTCCTGCGGCCACGAAGCGGCGTACTGCCCGTGGCTCCGGTGAGCGCACGATCCTACTTCAGTGCCGCCGACATCGAGCGGGCGCGTGCCTACGGGCGCCCACAGCTCGCCCTCTACGCGGGGCAGCTCGCGCTGCAGGCCGGCCTGCTCGCCCTTCTCGTGGTCCGCCCGCCGCGGCGCCTGGCCGGCGCGTTCCGCCGCCCGCTCCCAGCCGGCGCCGCGACCGGCGCGGGGTTGGCCGTCGCGCTGACGCTCGTGACCTTGCCCCTCGGAGCGGTGGCCGAGCAGCGCGCGCGGGACTTCGGCCTCTCCACCCAGAGCTGGGCGAGCTGGGCGGGCGACCAGGGCAAGGGACTGGGGATCGAGGTGGTGCTCGCGGGCGCCGGCGCGGCCCTCGCCCTCGCCCTCATCCGCCGCTTCCCCCGGCGCTGGTGGCTGCCGGGGAGCGCCGGGGTGGTGGCGATCGGCGCCGCGTTCCTACTCGCCGGCCCGCTGCTCCTCGACCCCCTGTTCAACTCCTTCCCCCCGCTGAAGCCCGGGCCGGTGCGCTCCGACGTGCTCGCCGTCGCCCGCCGCGCCGGCGTCCGGGTCGACCGGGTGCTCGTGGTCGACGCGAGCCGGCGCACCTCGGCCACCAACGCCTACGTCACCGGCCTCGGCGCGGCCAAGCGCGTCGTGCTCTACGACAACCTTCTGCGCGACTTCTCGCGCGACGAGGTTCGCCTCGTCGTGGCCCACGAGCTCGGGCACGTCCACTACCGCGACGTGCCCCGCGGCCTGCTCTTCCTCGCCCTCGTGGCTCCCTTCGGCACGCTCGCGGTCCAGCGCCTCTCCGAGCGGCTGAGCCCGCAGCGGGGGGCTCCGGGAGCGCTGCCCGCGCTCGTGCTCGCCCTCACGCTCGTCTCCATGCCGATGACCTGGCTTTCCAACGGGCTATCACGCCGCGTCGAGGCCCGCGCGGACTCCTTCGCCCTGCTGAGGACGGGAGAGCCGCGTCCCTTCGTCGGCTTCGAGCAGCGGATCGCCCGCACCAACCTCGCCGACCCCGATCCTCCGGGCTGGCTCGTCTTCCTCCTGGGCACCCATCCGCCGAGCGTGGAGCGGATCGGCGCCGCAGTGGCCTACGAGCGCGGCGCGCGCTAGCACTCGCCCGGGAGCGGCTAAAGGTTGCGGTCGCCGACCCGCTGGAGCACGGGGAGAAGGACGCTGCGCGGGGTGAAACGGCCCATGGTCGCCGCGACCTTGTCGCCCGCCCGGGGGACCACCGTGCGCCGGCCGCGGACCATTCCGTCGATCCCCGCGCGGGCCACCTGCTCGGGGGTTCCCCACAGGAAGTCCGGGCCTGCGCCGTTGAAGCGGCCCATGCCCGCGCGCTCGGCGAACTCGGTCTTCACCGGCCCGGGCGCGAGCACGGTGCACGAGACGCCCGTCCCCGACAGCTCGGCGTGCAGCGCCTCGGAGAAGGAGTTGACGAAGGCCTTGGTGGCGGCGTAGGTGGCGTTCATGGGCTGGGGCTGGTAGCCGGCCACCGAGCCCGTGTTGAGGATCGCGCCCGATCCTTGCTTCACCATTCCGGGAAGGAAGGCGCCGCACAGCTCGTGCAGGGCCTGCACGTTCAGGCTCACCTCCTCGGCCTCGCGGTCCTTGGGAAGCTCGACGAAGCGTCCGAAGGACCCGAAGCCCGCGTTGTTGCAGAGACCCACGACCGCGCGCTTGCGCCGCTGCACGCGCCGGATCAGCTCGGCGCGGGCGGCGGGATCGCCGAGGTCGCAGGCGTCGACCTCGACGTGCACGCCGCGGCTCGCCCCGATCTCCTCGGCGAGCTCGCGCAGGCGCTCCTCGCGCCGGGCGACGAGCGTGAGGTCGTGGCCGCGCTCGCCGAGCTGGCGGGCGAGCGCGGTGCCGATCCCGGCCGAGGCGCCGGTGAGAAGGACGGTGGTGTCCGGCGCGGGAGGGAGAAGGGCCATGGGGTTAGGCCGCGGGGCCGGTGCCGCTCGACGGAGGCGGCGGAGGAGGCGGAGTTGCCCCGCCGCCGCCGAACTCGGGGAGGTTCTTGATCCCCTCCCGGGTGTTCCACTTGGAGTAGTTGTCCTCCATCGCGTCGATGAGCTCGCGCATGAATCGCGCGGAGAGGTTCACCCGCGAGACGACGACGCCGGGGATCTCCTCGTCCTCCACCTCGTGGTCGACCCGCGCGAAGGTGACGGTGAACTCGTAGTCGGAGTGCGAGACGTTTGCGAAGTTCGCGTAGACGCCCGCCATGATCTCCGGCGAGAAGTGGATGTTGATGTGGCGCTCGGGAGGTTCCGCGCTCATAAGCCTCGGCTTCCGGGTGGGGGCCGCTTAGTATCGCAACGGTGCGGATCGTCGTCCTCGCCGTGGGCCGCCTGCGCCCGCCCTACGCCGACGATGTCGAGCACTACCGTAAGCTGCTGGCCGGTCACGCGCGGGTGGAGATGATCGAGGTCCGCGAGGACGCGCAGGTCGCGCGGCGCCTGCCCCGGGCACCCGCGGGCGGAGCCCACGGGTCGGGGGCGTTCGTCTCGCTGCTCGACCGCGACGGGGAGGCGATCGACTCGCTCGGCTTCGCCCGCTTCCTCGAGGAGCGCCGCCAGGCGGGTCGGGACGTCTTCTTCGTGATCGGCGGTCCTTACGGGCTCGAGCTCGATGAAGTCGACCACCGCTTCTCGCTCGGCCCGCTCACCCTTCCCCACCAGCTCGCGCGGGTGGTCCTCCTCGAGCAGCTCTACCGCGGCCACAAGATCCTCGCCCGCGAGCCCTACCACTATTAGAGCCGTGCCCGATCGCTTCGACCGCTTCGACCTTCTCTCGCGCAGCACGCCGCTCTCGCCCGCGCTGCGCACGCGCGACGAGCTGCGCTCCTTTCTGCGCCGCCTGGCGGTGCTCGGCGGGCTCATCCTCCTGCTGCTCGTGGCGGGCACCGCGGGCTTCGCGCTCATCGAGCACACCTCGGTGGGCTACGGGTTCGTGTGGACGCTCGACACGATCTCGACGCTCGGCTCGATCCCCGACCCCGGCTCCACCGCCGCGCACGTGCTCAAGGCCCTGCTCATCGTCCTCGGCGTCGGTACGCTCTTCTACGGGCTCGTCACCGTCACGGAGTTCTTCGTCGCCGGGCACCTCAGCGGGCTCCTCGCCGAGCGCCGGATGCAGAAGATGATCGACTCGCTCACCGACCACTACCTGATCTGCGGCTTCGGGCGGGTCGGTCGGCAGGTGGCGCGCGACCTGCGCGCCGCGAACGGCCGCTACGTGGTCATCGACTCGAGCGCGGCCAACCGCGAGCTCGCCCAGGGGGTGGGGGTGCGCTTCATCGAGGGTGCGCCGTCCGACGACGAGGTCCTGCGCGCAGCGGGGATCGCCCGGGCGCGGGGGATCATCGCCTGCGTCGACTCCGACGCGGAGAACATCTTCATCACCCTGACCGCGCGAGAGCTGCGGCCGGACATGCTCATCGTCGCGCGCGCGAGCGTCGAGGACTCCGAGAAGAAGCTCCTGCGGGCCGGCGCCGACCGGGTGATCTCCCCGTACAAGGCCAGCGGCGCGGAGATGGCTCGGATCGCGCTCCATCCCCAGGTGGCCGGGGCCGTCGATGTCGATGCGGAGTACCGGATGGAGGAGATCGGCGTGACCGAGGGGTGTCCGGGCGTCGGGCGCTCGATCGGCGACATCCGCGGCGGCTCGGTGATCGTGGTGCTGCGCAAGGCCGACGGGACGATGTCTCCCCAGCCGCCCGCCGAGGCCGTTCTCGAGGCCGGCGACCGGATCGTCGCCCTGGGGACGCCGCCGGCGCTCGACCGCCTCGAGGCGCTGTTCGAGCCGGCGCGCGCCGCGACCACGTGACCCCCCTCGACGAGCTGCGCGCCGCCGTGGGCGAGGCGGCGGCGGCGCTGCGCCCGCGCGAGCAGGGGAGCACGGTGGCGCGCGCCGCTCCCGCGCTCGAGCGCCCCAAGCGCGAGGGGTTCGGCGACTACTCCACGAACGCCGCGATGCTCCTCGCCGCCGTGCTCGGCGAGCCGCCCCGAACGATCGCCGAGCGCCTCGGGAGCGAGCTCGCCGGCCGCCTGGGCGAGGCGCTCGCACGCTTCGAGGTCGCCGGCCCCGGCTTTCTCAACCTCGTGCTCGCCGACGAGTGGTATCGCGCGGCGCTCGCCGGGGTGCTCGGCGCCGGCGCGGGCTTCGGGGGGGGCGGTGCCGGCCCGGCGTCCGAGCGGATCCTGATCGAGTTCGTGAGCGCCAACCCGACCGGCCCGGTCACCGCCGCGAGCGGCCGTCACGCCGCCTACGGCGACGCGCTCGGACGCCTGCTCTCCTTTCACGGTCACGCGGTGCAGCGCGAGTACTACGTCAACGACTTCGGCACGCAGGTGCGCAAGCTCGGGGAGTCGATCCGGGCCCGCGCGCGCGGCGAGCAGGTCCCCGAGGACGGCTACCAGGGCGCCTACGTGGCCGATCTCGCGCGCGAGATCCCCGGCGCCGCCGAGGCCGAGCCCGATGCCCTCGCCGCGCGTGGGGTCGAGCTCATGGTGGGCCGGATCCGCGCCACCCTGCACGCCTTCGGCCTCGACTTCGACACCTGGTTCTCCGAGCGCAGCGTCCACGTCGGCCGGCCGAGCCCGGTCGACCGGGCCTACGCGGAGCTCGAGGGTCACGACGCGGTTTACCGCTCGGAGGGCGCGCTGTGGCTGCGCACCACCCGCTGGGGCGATGACAAGGACCGGGTGCTCGAGCGCTCGAGCGGCGAGCACACCTACTTCGCCTCGGACATCGCCTATCACGAGCACAAGCGCGAGCGCGGATTCGACCGGCTGATCGACGTCTGGGGCGCCGACCACCACGGCTACGTGCCGCGGATGAAGGCGGCCTTCCAGGCCCTCGGCGGCGATCCCGAAGGGCTCGAGATCCTCATCATGCAGATGGTCAACGTGCTCGAGCGCGGCGAGCGCTCGGCGATGTCCAAGCGCCGGGGCGACTTCGTCACCCTCGACGAGCTCGCAGCCGACATCGGCGTCGACGCCGCTCGCTTCTTCCTCCTCTCCCGCTCGCACGATACGACCCTCGACCTCGACCTCGACCAGGCCCGCGAGCAGGGCAGCGAGAACCCCGTCTACTACGTGCAGTACGCGCACGCGCGGATCGCCTCGATGCTCGCGCGCGCCGGGGAGGAGCGGGTGCGGGCCGCCCGGGAGGAGCTGGGCGAGGGCGCGGCACCCGCCGGCGCCGCGCTCGAGCCCGCCGAGCGGACGCTCGTCAAGAAGCTCCTCGCCTTCCCGGAGGACGTCGCCGAGGCGGTCGCGCGCCGCGCGGTGCACCGCATCGCCGGCTACGCGCTCGAGCTCGCCCAGGACTTCACCGCCTTCTACCGCGACTGTCGCGTGGTGGGCGCCGAGCCGCGCGAGCTCGAGTCCTTCCGCATCGCGCTGTGCCTCGCCACGCGCGACACGATCGCCCGGGCCCTCGACCTGCTCGGGGTGAGCGCGCCCGAGGCGATGTAGGCGCGGCTCCGTCGGCGGGTTCTGCCTCCGGCCAGGGCGCGAACGTCCGTGCACTGTCACTGGGGTGGCGGTGGGGGGACGTTCGCGGGGAGGCGGGGGCGCGCTGGCCTACTTGCGCCTCGGGTCGCCGCCCCTCAGCGCTCGAAGCGCGCGAGCTCCTCGTCCAGGCGGAGTGCGTCGACCGGGTTCATCGTCTCCGGCGCGTCCGGCGTCCCGGCTGGCGCAGGGTCACGGCGGGCACCCCGCCGTCGCCAGCGCGGGGCGAGCAGGGCGAGCGTCAGCACGCCGGCGAGCACGGCGAGCACGGGCACCATGTAGGCCGCGAGGGCGAACCCGCGCGCCTTGGGGAGGGCGAGCACGTCGTTGCCGTACTGGGCGACGAGCTCGCGCTTGATCTGCTCCTTGGTCTCGCCGCGGGCGATGCGCACGTTGATGAAGTCACGCTCGCGCGTGGCGAACGGGGCCTCGCCCGCTTCCTCCAGTGGGACCCCGCAGACGGTGCACATGACCTCCTTCTCGATGTCGGGCAGCGTGGTGCGCGCGGGCGGCGCGGCGGTGGCCGGCGCCACAAGCCCGACGGCGAGCACGGCGAGCACCAGCGTCGAGGCGATCGCGCGCCGGATCACGACTTCGCCGCGAGCAGCGGCGGGAGGGTGCGCAGGAGGAACTCCCGGTCGATCGCCCCGCGGCGGATGGCGGCGATCCGCCCGCGGCGGTCGATGACGAAGGTCTCGGGGACGCCGTGGACGCTGAGCGGTCCGGCGACCCGTCCGTCGGGATCGCGCAGGATGGGGTAGGAGAGCCCGAGCCGGCGCGCGAACCGCGCCGCGTCCTCGGCGTTGTCGTTGTAGGTCACCCCGAGCACCGTGGCGCCCTGCGCGCTCAGCGAGCGCTGCTCGCGCTCGAGCGCCGGAGCCTCGGTCGCGCACGGCACGCACCACGAGGCGAAGACGTTGAGCACGACCACCCGCCCGCGGAAGTCGGCCAGCGAGCGCCGGCCGCCGTCGGCGAGCATCGGAAGCGCAGGCGTGGGCGCTACAGGACGCTGGCCGCGCGCCACCTGGTCGTCCAGGGTGGCCGACTGACCCTGCGTCGCCACCCCGAAGACCAGGAGCGCCACGAGCGCCAGCGCACCCGTGGCGATGAGTCCGGGGAGCGCGAGCCGCCTCACCCCTCCAGGGTAGAGACCGGCCCGAGCCGGTCTAGACTGCCGCCCCACACGCGGACGTAGCTCAGTTGGTAGAGCGTCGGCTTCCCAAGCCGAAGGTCGCGGGTTCGACCCCCGTCGTCCGCTTAGAAATAGCCTGCACAGCGGCCTTTTCGGTTACGAACGTTTCCGTTCAGTTCAACCCGTGTCCCCAATGTGTCCCGAGAATGGCGTAGGATGGATGCATGTCGCCGCCTTTTCGGCCACCGACGGGCCACGTCTTTCGTAGCGAACGGGTGCGCGGGCCGGCCTGGTACGCGAAGTACCGACTGCCTGACGGCCGCCAGGTTCAGAAGAAGCTCGGCCCCGCATGGACTGGGAGGGGCCGCGCGCCGGCGGGCTACTTCACGAAGCGCATTGCCGAGGACTGGCTGCGCGACACGCTGGATTCGGCTCGTCGCGGGACGCTGCCCGGCCTCGTTCGGACAGGGGCGACATTCGCCGACGCGGCCGCCGAATGGCTGCGCTACGTCGAGCACGACCGCGACTGCAAGCCGTCCACGCTCAGCGACTATCGGTCAGTTCTGAAGACGCACCTGCTTCCCGCCTTCGGCGACACGCGCCTCGAGGACCTCGACAGCCAGCGGATTGAGGCGTGGCGCGCGGGCCTCGGGACGGACGGGCCCAGGCGGCTCTCCAACCGCACGCGCAACAAGGCGCTGACCATCCTGGGTGGAGTTCTCGAGCGGGCGCGGAAAGTTCACTGTCTCGCGAGTAATCCCGCTCGAGACGTAGAGAAGCTCCGCGAGCGCTACGACGCGACTCGCTTCGCTTTCTATTCGCCCGAGGAGGTTCACGCGCTTGCCCGCGCCGCGGCGTCCGAGCAGGACGGGGCGATCTTCCTAACGGCCGCCTTCACTGGCATGCGTCGCGGCGAGCTGATTGCGCTTCGTTGGCGCGATGTCGACTTCCCGCGGTCCTCGATTCGCGTGTCTGGAAGCTACGCAAACGGCAAGCTGACGTCTCCGAAGTCGGGCCGCGGTCGAGTGGTGCCGATGGTGCCCGACGTGGCGGCCGAGCTCGCGAAGCTGAGTCAGCGCGAGCGCTCGACGGGAGACGACGATCTCGTGTTCCCCGGAGACCTCAGCACCTACCTCGACGGATCCGCGCTGCGTCGTCGCTTCGCAGCGGCGCAGCAGCGGGCCGGCCTGCGCACGATCCGCTTTCACGACCTGCGCCACACCTTCGGCACCCTTGCTGTTCGCGGCGCCGAGTCGATTGTCGAACTGCAAGCGTGGATGGGACACGCCGAAGTTCGGACCACGATGCGCTATACGCACTACCAGGAGCAGCAGGACGCAGCCGAACGGTTGGCTGCGGCTTTTCGTCCCGCAGGTGTCGGAGCTGTCCACCGCTCTGGCGCCGACCACGAGAGCAGAGCGGGATAGGAGGCTGGTGCCGTACGAGCGCACCGTAGACATCGGCTTGACGCAGAACGTCACCGTACGATTCAGCCAGTCCGGACGTCCGGTGTCTCGCTATTCAGTCGCCTTGCTGCTGCTCGTAGACGGCGAGTGGCAGACGGTCCGCCTCTACGACAACCATCAGGGAACGCACCACATGCACCGATACACTCGGGGCGACGGAAAGCAGGATGCAACGTGGTTCCATTCGGGACCAACGAACGAGGCTATTCCCGCCGCGATCTATCATCTGAAGGCCCACTGGGGAGCGATCATTGAGTCATGGAAGAGCTAACCCGCAGCAAGAACACTCGAGGCACCGACGCCTCGTTCGACCTGCTCGCCGCGCTCGCCGTCAATGCAGATGGTCCAGACCGGTACCCCGACCGAACGATCCTGATCCCGTCGGATGCTCTCGACGCTTCCGTGCTGATCTCCCGTGCAATCGAGGAGCGGCGACCGATCGCGGTTGTCTTTCCGGATGGCTCAGATGTAGTCGCCCGCCCCCCGGAGGTTGCCGGGATCTTGCTCGCCTTGTTGCTCGTGGCCCTGTGGCTGGCCGACCGCGCCAGCAAGAAGCGAGACCGCCCGACTTTCGTGCCCCGCGAGTGGGTGACCGAGTTCCATGCAGCGCCTGCAAGCACGCCGGCGCCGCTACCGACCTAACGGTCGCGTCGCTCCGACGCGGCGCGAGATCGTCCCACCCTGCTTGTGGTCCAGGCGGTCGGGGGTTCGAGTCCCCTCGCTCACCCTCCGCTATAGCTAGGTTTGGCGCGGATACCTTGCCGGCCGAGCCAGAGCAAGGCATCAATGAGGCATCAATTGGTCGCTGAGAGCGTCCCTCTTCCGCGTTCGTGACTTGCCGACGACGCCATCGTCGGACGGGGCCGGCCGGGTCGCGGGTTCAAATCCTGTCTACCCGATAATTACGGCCAGCTCGCGAGGGCGCGCAACCGTCCGGCGCACCGGTACCCAGTGGCCTGGTCCCCGTCGGTGTTGTCAGTTCAGGCCGCGGGTGTTAGGTGGTCGTCGGGATCTTGCCAGATGGCCGCGACTTCGCGCGGCGTCTTGTAGTTGAGCCGGCTGTGGGGCCGGTGGTGGTAGTGGTCGATGTAGTGGCTGATCTCCTCGCGGGCCGCGTCGAGGGTCTCGAATTCTTCTCGCCAGATGCAGCGCTCCTTCAGCTTTGAGAACCAGGACTCGATGAACGCCTGGCTTTCGGGGTCGCGGTAGCCGCCGCGCTCGGGATGGCGTTCAAGCTGCTCAAGACCGCCGAGGAGCGCTGGCGCAGATTCAACGGCCACGAGCTCGTCGCCGACGTGCTCGCCGGCGCCCGCTTCGCCGACGGGATCCGGGTCCCCGACGAACACCCCAACCAGGAGGACGAGAAGGTCGCCGCCTGACGTCTTCACGCCACCTCATCCACAACTCTTGACAGTTGCTCGTTCTCGGGGCCGAGGCGGTGCTCGAGGGTGGCGCCGGTCTCGCGCCGGAAGGCGGTGCGCTCGGCTGCCGAGGTGCCCGGTCGGAAGCGCACGAGCACGCGGCGAGGATCGCGCCGCCCGTGCTTCCCCTCGGCTCCCGGCGAGGGTTCTCTGCGCCGCGCGGTCGGGAGGGCGGCCTCGCGGCCCGGTGCGCCCGCGGCCCGATCCCGGCGCGAGGGTGCCCGGCCTCGCGGCCCGGTGCGCGCGCGGCCCGATCCCGGCGCGAGGGTGCCCGGCCTCGACGCCGGTGTTCGCGCGGGGGCCGGGAGCATGCCCGACCCGGAAGCGCTGCTGCCCGGCTGCTCAGGCGTCGTGGCGGCGAGGCTCGCCGCGGTCAGGGCCAGGCAGGTGACGAGCACGGCGATCCTGGGCTTCCAGCGCTTTATCTCCCGTCCTCGCGCGGGCTCATCTGCTTCCGCTTAAACCCCGCAACTGCAGATCGGCTGCGCAAGCGCGGACTCCATGGGCGCCCGCTGCTGCCGCACGGTGACTAAGCGCGAGGCCGACTCAGCCGATGGCGGCCGGGCTTCGGCGGCGCTCGGCGCGCTGGAGGAAGAGCTCCTCGACGATGACCTGTACCGCCCCGGCGACCGGGATCGCCGCCAGCGCGCCGAGGATCCCCGCGACCTCGGTGCCCAGGACGATCGCGATGAGCACCGCGAGCGGCGAGAGCTTGACCGCACGGCCGTAGATGAGCGGGCGCAGGCTGTGGCCCTCGAGCATGTGGTAGACGAGGATGAGGGCGAGGACGATCACCGCCGTGGTCACGCTCTGCGTCAGGGCGACGGCCGTGAGGACGACGGTCGCGACCAGCGGACCGAGGTAGGGGACGAGCTCGATGAGCACGACGAACAGCCCGACGGAGACGGCGTAGGGGACGCCCGTGGCGAGCAGGATGATCGTGGCGACCACGCCCGCGAGCAGGCTGGCGAGCAGGTTGCCGGTGACGAAGCCGCCGACCGCCTTGTAGATCCCGGCGCCGATCCGCTCCATCGACCCGCGGTTCCTCTCGGGCAGGAGCTCCATGAGCCGCCGGCGCCACTCGGGCCCCTCGAGCAGCATGAAGAGGGTCAGGAAGGCGATGATCACCACCCCGATCGCGGTGGCGGCCACGCCCTTGACGATGCTCAGCGCCGGAGCGGCGGCCCCGATGAGCCCCGGCGATCCTCCTCCGCTCGTCGCGCTGCGCACCCGCTCGACCACGTGGTACTTCCGCTGAAGGGATCCGAGCGGTCCGTGGCCCTTGGTCATGTCAGCGACCAGGCTCGGGATGGCGTGCACGAACCTCGTGACCTGATCGACGAGCGGCGGCACGAGGACGAGCCCGAGAAGGGCGAAGAGCAGGAGCGCGAGCGCGAACACCACGCCGACCGCCAGCCCACGGCGACACTTGCGTCGCTCGACGAAGTTGACCGCCGGGTTGAGGGCCAGGGCGAGGAAGAGCGCGATGGCGATGAGTGTCAGCCCGGCCTGGGCGAGGAGCACGAAGCCGATGGCGGCGGCGCCGGCGACGATCACGCCGAGGACGGTCAGCAGCGAACGCAGGCGAAAGACCACCACGCGCTCCGGCATCTCCTCTCGCGGACGCGAGCCGGATTCCTGCGGCGGGCGCTCCTCGAGCAGAGGGGTCGACGTCACCGCCGCATCATCCCAATCCCGAGAAGCCCACGACGCAGGCCGACCGCCATTCGCGCTCGCTCATCGCGCGGGCCGAGGAGCCGCGGCCGGCGGCTGCGAGCGCTCAGGTCGTTCGATCCCCCCGACGTCTCGCCGCACCATCGCGTCGAGCTGGGTGCCGATGAGGAAGACGGCCGCCGAGAGGTAGAGGTAGCTCATGAGCACGAAGACCGAGGCGAGCGATCCGAAGATCGTGTCGTAGTCAGCGAGGCGGGACAGGTAGAAGCCGAAGCCGGTGGAGAAGAGCAGCCAGGCGGCGACCACGATGGCCGTGCCCATCGACACCCAGTGCAGCGGCTGCCTGCGTGCCGGGGCGTGTCGGACGAGCAAAGCCCACGCTGAGCCCGAGCAGGAGCGCCGCGAGCCCGTAGCGCACGAGGAAGGCCAGCACGGCGGCGGCCCCGCTCGCGTGGGCCAGCCCCAGCGCGCGCGGTCCGAACCGCCCGACGGCGAGGGCGCCCAGGAGGCACCCGCCGACGCCGATCGACAGACCGAACGAGATCGCGAAGCGCCGCCGCCGCGAGCGCTCCTCGGCCACGCCGTAGATGCGGTCGAGCGCCCCCATGATTGCGCGCACGGCGCCCGAGACCTCCCACAGGGTGAGCATGCCACCCGCCGTGACCCAGAACCCCTGCTGGTCGTGAAACACCCGCAACACGGCGTCGTTGAGGACGCGGAAGGCGTCAGGCGACATCGCGCTCCGCACCGCGGGCGCGACGTCCTGCCTCCAGACCTCGTCGAGGCTGAGTACGCCGAGGAGCGCGAAGACGAACAGAAGCAGCGGCGCGAGCGCCGAGAGCACCTGGAAGGCGATGGCGCTGGCGTAGGTGAGGATGTCGTGCTCGTCGACGGCGGCGGCCAGCTCCCTCACCACGTCGCGCACGCCGGACCAGGCGGCCGTACGGCGCTGAGCGGACGTGGCCACGCCGGTCCCTTACCCGATCGTGCCCGGGGGCATCCGAAGTGCCGGCGACTACGCTCGAGCACCGATGAAGCCGAGCCGCCCGATCCCGCGCGTGGGCCTCAGCGCCACGGTCCGCTACCTCGCCGTCGACGTGGCCGCCGTCGTCTCCGAGGTCACCAACGACGGCCACCGGGTGAGGGTCCAGACCGAGGAGGACGAGACGATCGAGTTTATGGTTCAGCGGCCATCAGTTCGGCGATGCGGCCGCGATCGCTCGTGCTGTGGCACTCGCCTTGTCGGCCGTCTCGGTCATCTGGGCGCTTACGCGGGCAGCACGAGCTGTCCAGCGACAGCTGCGCAGGCTCGCGGTAGGTCCCGGCCCCTCGGCAGCGTGATCGTCGGTGGATCGAGCGTGGTCGTCGCGGCGGCGGGGATCTCAAGACCTCGGGTTGTCGTCTCGGCCGGCGCTCTAACCGCCTTCGACGATGCCGAGCTCGCCGCGAGCGTCGACCACGAGCACGGCCACATTGCTCGCCGTCACCGCTTCGCGGTCGTGTTCGGCGAGCTCTGTCGGGCGGTGGGCCGGCTCGTGCCGGGTGCCCGTCGGGCGATCGAGGAGCTTGAGTTCCACCTCGAGAGCGACGCCGACGAATACGCCATTGCGCGGCTCCATGATCCGCTCGACTTGGCCAGCGCGATCTGCAAGGCGGCTGGGACGGGAGCCTCTCGCGGCGCGGTGTTGTCCCTCTACGGCAGCCGTAAGGTCACGCATCGAGTGCGGCTGCTCACCCAGGACCATGGCCGGATTTCGAGCGACTTCGTCAACCGTTGCGCGACAGCCGCTGCGGTCGGAATGACCACCTTGGTCCTGGCGCTGGTTGTGAGCATTCCGGCCGCCACCGCGGCCGGAATGAGCCGTGCTGCCGCGCCCGCTGACGTCATTTCTTGCCCCCGCTGAGGCGTCGTGGCGCTTGAGGCGTGCCCTCTACCGGGGCGAAGCCCACCCGCGCCTCAGGCGCGGTGGGCAGGGTGTGCGTGGCCGGCGTCGTGGTCGGCGACCCTCGCCTCCACTGGCCGTCCATCACCGTCCTCGCGGTCTTGGTCGTTCTCGTAGGCGTGCAGGCAGTGCTCCGAGCAGAAGTAGAAGGTCTGCCCGTCGAGCTCCTTGGTGACGGCCTTGGCGCGGTCGACCTTCATGCCGCACACGGGGTCGGTGACCCCGCGGCGGGCGGTCAGCCAGAACAGGGCGGCGAAGATCGCCACCCCGAGTACGTTGAGGAACAGTTTGTAGTCGACCTGGATGGAGCCGAAGATGTTGGCGCGGGTGGGTCGCGCGTGGGGGATGATGCTCAGGCCGCTGAACAGCCCGTCGATCACCAGCGCCGCGGCAACCATGGTCACGAACATCAGCGCGGTGATCCGCAGCGCGAAGCCGGTGCCGTAGTACTTGCGGTAGATCGCTAGGATCGGCAGGACGATGAGGTCGGCGAAGATGAACGCCATCACGCCGGCGAACGAAATGCCACCGGACCACAGCACGGCGGCGAGGGGCACGTTGCCGACCGAGCAGACGAATGAGAGGACGGCGATGACGGGGCCGATGAACGCGCCCCAGATCGTCTGGACGATTGTCGGGGTGCCGTGGAGGAACAGGCCGTTGAAGAACCCGTTGCCGAGTTGGGCGACGAACCCGGCGAGCAGGAACCCGATGGCGATCTCCTTGTAGAGCATCTGCCAGTCGCCGCGGAAGTTGTGCGCGACGTCTGACCACGCCGAGGCGCTCGTCAGCCGTTGGTGCCAGGTCATGCGCTCGCCGGCCATGTGGTGCTGGTGGCCGGTGTCGGCTTCCCCGGCGTGCTCGCGGGCTTGGGCCTCGAGCTTGCGGGAGACGAACAGCCGCAGCAGCACGGCCATGAGGCCGATCATGATCAGGCCGCCGAGGTACTCGGCGAGCGCGAACTGCCAGCCGATGAGCACCCACAGCACCAGGCCGAGCTCCCACACCAGGTTGGTTGAGGCGAACTGGAAGGCCAGCGCGGAGGAGGCCGAGGCGCCCTTCTGGAACAGGCTCTTGGCGATGGCGATCGCCGCGTAGGAGCAGGAGCTCGACGCGGCGCCCAGGCCGGTGGCCTTGGCGATGGGTTTAAGCCCGCTGCCGGACAGGGCGGCCTCGATGCGCTCGCGCGGAACCCAGGCCTGCACGATGGCGGAGATCGCGAACCCGAAGACCAGCGCCCACCAGACCTCCCACGCCATCAAGAAGGAATCTTTGAATCCGTGCCAGATAACGGTCAGTACGGTGGTCATGAAGTCCTTCCGGTTTGGTCTTGGTTCAAGCCTAGCATACCCCGGTGGGGTGTGTATACTGATGGGCATGAGCGAGCGAATGCCGGCTGCGCCGACGCGCGGCTACACCGCGAGCAAGGAGCAACTGCTCAAGCGCCTACGGCGCGTGGAGGGCCAGGTTCGCGGCGTGCAGCGCATGGTCGAGGAGGACCGCTACTGCATCGACGTCCTGACCCAGATCAGCGCCGCGCAGGCCGCCCTGGACAAGGTCGCCCTCGGCCTGCTCGACGAGCATGCACGGCACTGCATCGCGCAGGCCGAAGGCGAGGAGCGCCTGACCAAGTCCGATGAGCTCATGGACGCTGTGGGACGCCTACTTCGGCACGGCTGAACGTGCGCGCTCCGGTCAAGCTTGCGGTGGTGTCGGGCTCGGGAGTCGCCGCCGCGGCACTGTGGTGGCGCGCGCATCCCTCGGCGTGCCCGTACGGACAGCGTTTCTGGGTCGAGGCGCCGCACCCAGTCATCACCCGAAGGAGGCTGCGGGAGATCTTAACTCCCGCGCCCGGCGAGCGGATTCTCGAAGTTGGCCCTGGCACCGGCTACTACTCGCTCCCGGTCGCGCAGTGGCTCGACCCTGACGGCCAGCTGGAGATCTTCGACCTTCAGCAGGAGATGCTCGATCACACGCTCGGCGCTGCCCACCGGCGCGGACTGAGCAACGTCAACGCGACGCAGGGCGACGAGCAGAATCTGCCCTACGCGGACGCGAGCTTCGACGGCGCCTACCTCATCACCGTACTCGGCGAGATCCCCGACCAACGCGGAGCGCTGGCGGAGCTGCGCCGCGTGCTCAAGCCCACCGGCCGGCTCGTCGTAGGGGAGTTGCTCGGCGACCCGCACTTCGTCTCCGCACGGGCGCTTCAACAGCAGGCTGAGCAGGCCGGGCTGCGTCTCGAGTGGCGAAGCGGACCACCCGTTGCCTACTTCGCGAAGCTCACGCAGGCGTGAGCACCCCAGTGATACGCGGCACGATCAAGCGGAACGTGAGGCCGACATGCGCCGCTGGCCGGCGAGTCCGGTGGCGCTAAGTGCTTGTGCCCGCCTTCCTACCTAGCCCCACTGTGAATGGTTTTCATGTCGGTCCGATCTTCGTCCACGCGTACGGCCTGGCGTATGTCGTCGCGGTAGCGGCGGCGATCGCCCTGACGACGCGCCGGTGGGAGCGCCGCGGCGGCGCGCGGACGCTCGTTCACGAGGTCGCGTTGTGGGGCTTCCCCGCGGGTTTGGTAGGCGGGCGCCTCTACCACCTGGCCACGAGCTGGAACGAGGTCCCTCATCAATGGTGGGGACCGCTGGCAATCTGGCAGGGCGGCCTGGGCATCTGGGGCGGCATCGCGGGCGGAACACTGGCCGGGGTATGGGTGTTGCGCCGCCGCCACGTCGACACCGCCGCCTTCATGGACGCCGCCGCCCCCGGCCTGCTCGTCGCCCAGGCCATCGGTCGCATCGGCAACTACTTCAACCAAGAGCTCTTCGGTGGTCCCACCACCCTCCCGTGGGGTCTTGAGATCGATCCTGCCCACCGTCCGGTCGGCTATGAGCGCTTTGCGACCTTCCATCCCACATTCCTCTACGAGCTGCTGTGGAACCTCGCGCTGGCCTCTGTGCTCATCTGGCTCGGCCGACGCCAGCGGATTCGCGCGCCCGGGCTGTTCGCGCTCTATGTCGCCGGATACTCGCTCGGCCGGATCGGTGAGGAGCTCCTTCGTGTCGATCCCGCTCACCACCTGTTCGGACTGCGCCTGAACCTGTACGTGGCGAGCGTCCTCTGCGTGGCCGGACTCGGGTGGTTCGCGCGTATCCAGCGGCTCAACGTGCCGTGGCGGCGTGTACGGTCCCGACCATCGGCGCTGTTGCTGGCCGGCGGCATCGCCGCCGCCCTCTGCGGCTGCGGTCAGCGAGCAACGACGACCAACCGAAAGCCGCAGTCGGCGCAGAGCCCCATGGTCCACGTAGCGCTCGCGGCAGCGAATCGCGCAGGCAGCGATCTGCGAGGAAAGCCGACGTAAGCCCTCTTCGCTGTTCGGCGGCGTGTCTCTGGCGCGACCTCAACGACGGCTCGCCGTCGTCCTGGCGTTGGTGTCCGGGGCGCTCGCCCGTTATGTCTATGAGCCACCCGCCAACCTGCGCCGCTCGCGGCCGGCCTCAAGCCCAACAACGAGAACGTCAGCAGCGCAGTCGCCCGTTGCGGGTACTCGGCCGTCCCGGTCGGCATCTTGGGCACCGGCCTTCCGCCGAAGCTCACGCTCCGGGTCGTTGGGCAGTGGCGACCTGGTACTGCGATGAAGCGGTGGCGGGAAGCGTCGTATCCGACTACTGGAAGTGGCTCGAGACGGCGCTCCTAGTCGGCGTCAGGCCGGCCGAAGTCGGTTAGCCGCTGCGACGGTTCGGCCAACGTGCAACGAGGGGTGTTCAGTGCTCAGCTGCGTGATGGTGGCTGCCGCCCGAGGTTGTCCCGTAGCTCGTAGAACTTCGTAGGTGGCGGTTCTCCCGCCTCGTCCGCTGCCGTTGGCAGCGTGGCGAGTGCGAATCAGTCCATTCGAGACGAGGAGAGCCGCCATGGGGAACGTAGA
>JAABVA010000965.1_pt1 | contig 32500 bp, 28 predicted proteins | sample 5560331 | NCBI WGS metagenome assembly JAABVA01 (sample SAMN12812661, study PRJNA571458) | rock metagenome | isolation source: Antarctica rocks | place: Antarctica: Victoria Land, Mt New Zealand sud | collected 2016-01-07 | reverse complement strand
AGTTGACGTTCGTAGCGTTGCGGCGGGCGGCCGGCGGACTGAGCCAGAGTGTCCTGACGCTGCGCCTTGGCGAGCTCAAGCAGGCACGCCTGATCGAGGCCGTGCCCAGCGGTGGCTACCGGCTGACCGCGAACGGGCGAAGTCTGGTCCAGGAAATGAGCCGGCTCGACCGATGGGCGGACCGCTGTGCGGAGGGCCAAGATCGTCCTCCCGAATGACGAACCCTCAGCGGCACCTTCTGCTGCGCCGCGGGATCAGGCGAGCGGGCATCGCGGGTCCAAGTCAAAGCACTGTGAGTATTGCGAGGAACGACGCGTCCGCCGCCGGGATGAACGTCCCGGGCTGGGCGATCCAAATGGTGTCGCCGCTATGCATGGTGGTTCCGTCTGGTGCGCAGCCCTCGCCGCGTACGAGCGTAAGCACGGCGTTTCCTGAAACGGGGACGGCCAGCTCGCCGGGTGTTGCGGTGATGCGGTAGCTGACGCTGTGCGCTGATGCCCGCTCGGGTCGCATTCCAGGTGTCGGTGCTTCGGGAAGCGGTGCGCGGTCGGTGCGCAGCTCGATGCCGAGCATTCGGATCGGCGAGGTGTTTGCTGCGGCGGCGGAGACTCGGTGGACGAGCGGGCGGCGGCCGTCTCGGATGTGGCCCGCGAGTACGGGGTGTCGTGGTGCAGTGTCAACCACGCGCTGGTCGTCGCCGCCGCCAGGGTCTGCGGCCCGGCACCGGAAGGGGTGCGCCTGCTCGGGGTCGATGAGACCCGCGCCCGGTCGGTGCGCTGGATACTGTCCGACGCCGGCTGGAAACGCTCCGACCCGTGGATGACCAGCTTCGTCGACCTCGACCCCGCCCATCCCGGCGGGCTGCTCGGGCTCGCTCCCGGCAGGTCGGGTGCCTCAGTGCGCGGCTGGCTGGGTCTGCAGGCAGAAACGGCGGCTGCATGCCACGTTCCGCCACCATGATCCAACCCGCGAGATCCTGCACGCCTGGGCCGGCAGGAGCTGCTGCGCCACCTACTCGCCAAGATCGACGGCGGAGCCCGGCCCTATGAGATCCGCGAACGGCTCGACCTGTTCTACAGCCACGCCGCCCGCGTCGAGATCCCCGAGCTGACCCGGCTCGCGACCACCATCGAGACCTGGTAGCCAGCGGTCGAGGCGTTCCTGCGGCTGCGGGTCACCAACGCCAGAACCGAGGGCTACAACACCAACATCAAACTCCTCAAGCGGACCGCCCGAGGGTTTCGCAGCCAGGCCAACTACCAGCGCCGTATCCTACTCGCCAACGCGGCAACCGCCGGGTGACCGACCATCCCCGAACACCGGCAATCACGCTTCACCGCGAAGAGCCGGTAACCCTGCGCCAGTCGACCCGCAGACCTCAGGTCGTCATCGAACTGCGCACCACGAGCGGCGCGGCCGATCTGGGCCAGTGGCTCATCGCCAACCCGCCCCACCATCTACCGGCACCTGGGGGACAGCGCCGCTCCCCCAGTACCACCCGAAGCGCCGCAGCAAGCGCCGGCGATCCAGTAGGCCACGGCGCCTCGTGAGCTGGAACTGGCGAGTGCGCCGCACACGCGAGCGCCGAACTTCGAAGGAGCCCCGTAGCGCGGGAATCCCTGATCACTACCCGGTTCGATGCGACCAGCACCGCCGACGACGTCGTCCGCGGCGCGGAGGCAGGGACGGCAGGCCATCGTGACGGGCGCGTCTTCCGGCATCGGAGCGGAGACCGCACGGGTTCTGACCGCTGCCGGCGCCGTCGTGACGTTGCCGTGCGCAACGTCGACGCCGCCACCGGAGTGGCTTGACAGATCACCGCAGCGACCGGCCACCCACAACCGCAGGTGTGGGCACTGGAGGACAACCACCGAGACCAGCGCCCACCCTGCCTGGCGCGTCGACGATGCCCGGGCTCATCGAGAACTGGGAGGCGGCGGGGCCACCCACCTTCTACTGTCGACCTCTACGCCACGCGAGTGTGTCTCGCCCCTGGCGCGGCCGGGGAAGACGCCAACCGCTGAGTAGTCGCTACCGGCGCCATTCCGTGCAAGGTCAAATCAGCAAAGAGCCCAGCAACCTGGGCGCTGTCCAGCCGGAGGCCGGGCCGGAACCACGTGTAGGGACTGGCGACCAAGCCGAGGATGCCTTTTAGGACGACCGGGTCCACGTCACGCAACGTGCCCTCGGTCCGCCCCTCTACCAAGACTTCGGCCCAAATCTGTTCCACGTCGTCTTGCATTTTGCGGAACGCTTCCAAGCGTTCGGCCGTTAGTGCGTAACTGTCACGAGCATAAATGGTCAGTTCATCCCCGCGGTCGAGCAGGGCTTGAGTTTGGAACACGATCAGGTTCCGAAGCTTCGTGTGGGCATCCACTGCTTCCGAGGCAATCTCCGACGTTCTTTCGCGGACGAACTCGACGTGCTGACGCAGCACCTCGAAGAGCAGCTCCTCCTTGGCCTTGATGTGGTAGTAAAGCGCGCCGCGTTGGATATCTGCGCGCTGTCCAATATCGCTCATGGTGGTGGCGTGGTATCCACGCTCGGCGAACAGCTCGACGGCCGCGGTGATGATGCGCTGACGGGTGTGCGAGCCCTTGCGGGTTGGACGCGGGTTGCTCAGCCCGGGCTTGGCCCCGGTGTTGGTCATCGTCAGACCGTACCTCCGGTACAGATACGCCGTTATCCGCCGGCACGAAACCCCATCCGGAGTGGTGCAGCCGAATGCAGCCGTTTCAGTCGGCCAATATCGGCGTCCGATAACCCGCGAAGCCCTCGGGATATACGTCGACGGAGAGTTGACCAGCGCAGGACGGGCAGTAGAACTCAGTGAGCATTGCCCGCGGCGGCTCCATGCGCTCCTTGACGAACATCCCCAGCTCCGAGAACCGTTCCGTGAGGACATACTCGCGACCCACCGCGTGCTGACGCCAGTTGCCTGCCGCGTCGCCGAGGGGTTGGTCGCAGTATCCGCACACCCATGCCCAAGCATCCGGGCTGGCCGTGCGCAGTACCGAGATGCCGACAGTCTCCGGCTGGCCTTGAGGACTGCCCGGCTCACTCCCGAGACGCTCGTGTCGAACGGTCGTGCGGCGCTCGACCGTCGCCGCCTTATCCACTTCGCCGGCAGCCCCGAGCACGACGCCGTAGATCCGCTCGGCATGCTGTTGTGTCACGTACTCGTTGCGGATGTCGGCGAGCACGGCGTCGGGATCACGCAGCAGCGGGTCGCCTAGCCCTCCTCCCGCTCCGCATCGCATTCGCAGCACGTCGCCGTCGTTTAGCTCAAGCCCGGCGACGTTCGAAGGCTGCCGCTCGTTCTGCCCCACGAGACTGTGCTCGAGGACGCTATGGCCGTCGCTCATTCGTGCGTGCACGTTTGTCTCGTGGAAGGTGTTCCATGTGCCTGCGGCGGCTGGTAAACCACCCCCAGCACCACGCGCAGGTATCTCCGCGCACGCGATGACGGCGGCTCCGGTGAGCTTGTCGGTCTGGTAGACCGACCAGGCGTATTCCATGGACTGGCCGCCGCGGTACATTCCCGGGCCGCCGGAGTCCGGGTTCAGTTTGCGCCACAGGTACAGCGCCGGCTGTTTGCTCTCGTTGACCTCGACGCTGGGCAGGCTGACGCCGGGACTGATCGTCATGCCGTAGGTGTCCAGACCGTCAAAACCGGATTGGGCTCCGCCGCCGCCGCCGCCGACGGCGTCCATGAAGAACACCACCGTCGGCATGCCACCGTGCCCGATGCCGACGAGTGGGGTCAACCCGGCGGCGTCCCAGGCCTGCGCCCCCACCCGGGCGCGCAGTTCGCGGTCTGTACTGAGCGCGAACGCTTGGTTGAGCACGTCCTTGGTCATCTTCGTGACTCGGGTCCCCGCCGTGGTGTGGGCGCCTGTGACCGGGGCCAACCCCGTCGCGTTGACTACGGTGCCGGCCTTGCCACAGTTGACTGAGATCGGCCGCCAGATGCCTGAGTTGAACGGCAAGTCGCCGTAGCACAGCGTGGTCATGATCGTCGACATCAACGATCCGTGTACCAGACCTGGGGTGCCGTTGACGAAGGCGTCGATCTGCGGAGCGCCGTCGAAAACGAAGTTCAGCGTTGACCCGGCGACCTCCATCTGACAGCGGACCTCCAGCAGGAGTTCTTTGCCGTGACCGTCGTACTCGATCCAGTCGACGGTCTCATAGACGCCATCGGGCAGCTTCTCGATCCGGCGGCGCAGCGTGTCCTCGCTGAGCTGCTTGTTGATCGTGCAGTACTCCTGGAAGGTGTCGAGCCCGTACCGGTTGATGAGGTCGACGAGCTTGAGCTGGGCGACGTTGTTCGCCGCGATCATGCTGCGTAGGTCATTTAGCACCAGATCGGGGATGCGGACGTTGCTCGCGATGTAGCGCTCCCACTCGGAATCGATGGCACCGTCGCGGATGATGCGCGTGGGCGGGAACCGCAGGCCCTCCTCGATGACGGAGTGCGCGGTCGGGGCGAAGCCGGAGATGCCGAGCCCACCGGTGTCGAGGACGTGCACGTTCGAGAACGCCCACCCGACGTGCTGCTCCCCATAGAACAGCGGCGTGATGATGGCGACGTCGGCCTGATGCATGGCGCCGCCGGTGTAGGGATCGTTCACGATCCAGCCCTCACCGGGACGCACTACGCCGTCGCCGACCGTGTCGATGATGGCACGGGTGCCCATCAGCGAGGACCCGGAGTGGAACAGGACCGTCGCCGAGAGGCTCAGCTGCTCACCCCCGGTGTCCAACAGCGAGGTCGCAAAATCCTGCACGTCGTAGATAACCGGCGAACCGGATGTCCGGGTCAAGGTGATCGCCATCTCGTTGGTGATCGCATCTAGCGCCCGGCGGTGGATCTCCACCGCGACTGGATCGTGAGTGGTTGACGGGTATTGCGTAGCCACGGTGGTCATGTCATACCTCTTCAATCTTGATAACGAAGTTCAGATGCTCGTCGCGCTCGGCAACCACAGCGGGTGGGATGTACAGCGTCGTGTCGACGGACTCGACGACGGCCGGCCCGACGCAACGGCTGCCGGGGGTGAAGCGCCGCTCGTCATAGATGGGTACAGCCCGACGGGTTCGCTCGGACGGGAGATAGATCTCGCGCTCACCGCGGCGCATCGCCGACTCCTTGGTTGGGGCGAGCGGGTGCGGCACAACCGGGGGGTGCGGCTGCGGTCCGGCCACGGTCACGGTGTAGTTGAGCATCATCTGCGGCGCGTTCGGCCAGGCAGTCCCCGACCCGTAGGTGCGCTCATACACGGCAGTGAAAGTGTTGCGCAGCTCAGGGATGTCCGCATCGAGGATGTCCCTATTGGGCAGCGCGATCGACAGCGCGTGTACCTGGCCGGCGTACTGGAAGGCTGCGCTGCGAGTCACGCTGATCTGCGAGGGGTCGAAGCCCTCGGCGCTCAGCTCGGCGGTCGCATTTGTGATCAGTTCACGCACGGTCGTGTTGACTCGCTCGAGCTCCTCGGCGGAGTTCAACAGGGGTGGATGCTCCGGTCGAAACGCAGGAGAAAGTCTGAGACCAGCAGACCACGGGCGCAGAACACCGAGCTGTTCGCTGGCACCACAACCTGGTCGATGCCAAGCGCCCGGGCGATTTCGACCGCAAAGAACGGCAAGGTGCCGCCGTAGGCGAGGAACACGAATTCGCGGGGGTCGTAGCCTTTGTTGACGCTGACCTCACGAACGGCGGTCGCCATGTTGGTGACGACCAGGTTGTGCACCGCGCAGGCAGCCTCGTCCGAGTTGAGCCCCAGCGGCGCACCGAAGTGCTCGACTAAGGCCCGCTCGGCGGCGCCGGCGTCAAGCGCGACCCGGCCACCCAGGTAGTTGTGGGTGTCCAGAAAGCCCATGGTGATCATCGCGTCGGTAACTGTTGGCTCAGTGCCGCCGTTGCCGTAGGCCACCGGGCCTGGCGTCGAGCCGGCGCTGCGGGGGCCGACCTGCGGGACACCGCGCTCGCTGATCCACGCGATGGAACCGCCGCCGGCGCCGACCGACACCACGTCCACCAAAGGCAGCAAGGTGCGGAAGCGGCCAACCTGCACGGCGTTGTCGACGTGGACCTCGTTGTCGTAGATGATGCCAGTGTCGAAGCTCGTGCCGCCCATGTCAGCGAGAAGCACCCGCTTGTAGCCCATCCGGGCGGCGAGGTCCTTCGCGCCTGTCGCACCGGCCGCGGGTCCGGCGCCGAGCAACGCTAGCGGTAGCTGTGCCGCCCGCTTGGCGCTGATGCCGCCGCCGAGCCCTGGAAGAACGCCACCCGGCCACTGAGTCCGGCGGCGTACAGCTTGGTGCTGAGCGTGTCCAGGAAGGCTTCGGCGTTGCGGTGCACGAACGCGTTGAGGACCGCGGTGATCCACCGTGGGTATTCACCGAGTACTGAGCTCACCTTGCTAGATGTCGTGACGAAGATGTCGGGATAGCGCTCGGTGATGATCTGCGCCGCCCTGTCCTCATGGCTGCTGTTGGCGTAGCTGGACAGGAAGCAGACGGCGATGGTCTCAACCCGGCGCTCCTCGACTAGGTGCCGGGCGGCGTTGGCTACCTGCTCGTCCACAAGTGGGACGAGCACTGACCCGGTGTAGTCGATGCGCTCGTCGATCTCGATGAGGTCCCGCCGGTCGAACAGGTCCGGGACATTGGTCTGCAAGTGGTCGTCCACCACTCGCAGGCGGGGGCCGCCGGCGAAGCGGAACTCGTCCCGAAACCCCGCCGTGACCAAGACGCCAACCCGGGACCCCTCGAGCGAGGTAATCGCGTTTGTTACGACGGTCGTCGCGTTCACGAACAGCTTTGTTTCGGCGAGCAACTGCCCTGGCTGCACCTCGAGGTTCTCCGCGCCCACCGCGACGGCTTCGAGCACACCGCGGCTGAAGTCGTCGTAGGTGGTGAGCGCCTTGCCCCGGGCTTCGCGACCGCCCCACACGACATGGACGTCGGTGTGGGTGCCTCCGACGTCTACCCCGATGAAGGCTTGCCCTGCTGCGGTGTCAGGACCGATGGTCAGCTGCACTGTCTCTCCTTCGCTTGGACGTGGGTTACTCAGTCGACTGAGTCGGTGTCGAGCCGTTGTTACTGTCGCTGTGCTCTTTTCGGCGTTGCGCGAGCTCATCGAGGATCTGTGCGGTGTGCCTGCCGGGCTCGATCGACGGTCCCTGGATCGCTGCGGGTGTTCGGCTGAAGCGCGGTGCCGGTGCCGGTTGACGGCTGCCGAAGCTCGCATCGACGGTGCTGCGGGCGGTGTGATGCGGGTGGCGCTCCAGCTCGTCGAGGTCCAGGACAGGGGCATAGCACACGTCGATGTCGCCGAGCAGCTCGTTCCAGTGCCGGAGCGGCTGTCCCGCGAATGCCAGCGCCAGCTGCGCGGCCAGATCTGGCCAGTCGGCCCGGTTCCATTGCGCGTGGGCGTCCGGATCGATGTCGAGCGTTGAAAGAAGGCGCCGGTAGAACTCCGGCTCGAGGGCTGCGACGGTGAGGTACTTCCCATCCGCGCTGCGGTAGGCCCGGTACCACGGCGCGCCACCGTCGAGCGCATTTTGGCTTCGCTGGGCGGTCCAGGTGCCGTCCGCACGCATCTGAAACAACGACGCGGCCAGCATGAGGACGCCGTCGACCATTGCGACGTCGAGCACTTGGCCGCGGCCGGACCGCTCGCGCTCGTAGAGCGCGGCAACGACACCGAAGCCGAGCAGCATCCCGCCCCCACCGAAGTCGGCGACCAGGTTCAGCGGCGGCGGTGGCGGTGCGTCCGGTGGGCCCATCATCGCGAGCACACCGCTTAACGCGATGTAGTTCAGATCGTGGCCGGCCCGCGGCGCGAGGGGCCCGTCTTGGCCCCACCCAGTCATGTGCGCGTACACAAGTCGCGGGTTGCGGGCCAGGCACACGTCGGGGCCTAGGCCCAGGCGGTGCACGACCCCGGGTCGAAAAGGGTCGATGAGCACGTCCGCGGTGTCGACGAGCTCAAGCGCGGTATCCACGTGGTCGGGGGTCTTGAGATCGAGCACGATCGAGCGACGGCCGCGGCTGAGCGGGCCGGCCGTGCTGATGCCGGTGTCAGCTGCCGTGGGGCGGTCGATCCGGATTACGTCCGCGCCGAGATCGGACAGCAGCGTGGCTCCGAACGGTGCGGGGCCGAGCCCGGCGAGCTCGATCACCCGGATACCGTGCAGGGGGCCGGTCGTGCCCGAGGCTGTCTCGGGTGGGCCGGGCGGGGTCGTCACGACGCGAGCCGAAATTTCTGGATCTTGCCCGAGGCCGTACGGGGAAGGTTTTCGTCGCGGAACACCCAGTGGCGCGGCATCTTGTAGCTGGCCAGCTGCTCCCGGCAATACTGCGCCAGCATGTCTTGTGTCAGGGCGACATCCGCTCGGGGCACAACATATGCACACCCGACCTCACCGAACTGCTCGTCGGGTACGCCGATGACTGCGCACTCGGCGACAGCGGGGTGCCCGAGCAGGACCCGTTCAATCTCGGCCGGGTAGACGTTTAACCCGCCAGAGATCATCATGTCTTTGGACCGCCCGGCGATGTACAAGTAGCCGTCTTCATCAACCCAACCCCGGTCGCCCGTACGCAGCCACCCGTCGGTGAACGCGGCTTTGGTCTCCTCGGGCTGATTCCAGTACCCCTGCATCGTCGCGGCCGACCGGCAGACGATCTCGCCGTGTGCGCCAGGCTCAGCGTCGACGCCGTGCTCGTCGATGACGCGCAGCCGGGTGAGCCCGACCGCTTTGCCCACCGAGCCGGCCTTACTCCGGGCTGATCGCCCCCCCAGCGCCGTCATCACGGTGGGGAACTCCGACTGGCCGAACGCCTGCAGGAGCTCCAGATCGGGCAGCGCACGCTGCAACCCGTCCAGCAGCTCGCCCGAGACCGGCTCGCCTCCCACGATCACTGTGTGCAGCCCGCTGAGGTTGTGCCGCTCGATCGCCCCGGAGGTAAAGATGGCGCGCAGCACAACGGGCACCATGAGCATCGCCGTCACACCTGCGGCTTCGACGGTCGCGCAGACCTCGTCCGGGTCGAACGCCCGGCTTGGATAAATCACTACGCGTGCGCCCTTGAGCAGCCATGCGAGCGTTCCCGTGTGCAGCCCCGCCGCCCAGCACAACGCTGGCAGCGACAAGTACACGTCGTCCTCGCGAATGGGAAGGTCCATCACCTGGTTGACCGCGTTGCCTACGACCCCACCTTGGGTGTGGGTCGCCCCCTTCGGTCGGCCGGTCGTTCCGGACGTGTACTGCAGCAGCACGACGTCCTCGGTGCTGACTGCTGGCAGCACGCTGGTGTCGGCGCCGGCACTCAGCAGTTCGTCGAAATGCAACTCGCCCGCCGCCGCAGGTCCGTCGAAGACGACCAGGCGGTGGCTGTCCCTTGCGGCGGCCAGCGGCCGCAGCAGATCGAGGAAGCGCGCTTCGACGAATGTGGTCTCAGCACCGGAGTCGTCGATGTGGTACGCGAGCTCGGGGCCGCGGAGCAGATAATTCAGCGGTACCGCGACCAGCCCGGCCTTGGCGATGGCGAGGAACAGCTCGATGTACTCCAAGCGGTTATGCGAGAGGATCGCGACCCGGTCACCCGGTGCCAAGCCGTGTGCGAGCATGCCGGCCGCCAGGCGGTCGCTGCGTTCGTCGAGTTCGGCGAACGTGCGCTGCTCGTCCCGGAACACGACGGCGACCTGGTCGGGGTCGCTTAGCGAGAGGCGGGACTTGCGGATCAGGTCTGCGACGACTGGCCCGTCCATGTTGATCAGCTCCCTGGGTTCGGACTGGGCTAGCGCGCTATCTCTGCGCGAGCTTCGGCGTCGAGTCGGGTGACCCGGCGCAGGCTGTGTAGCAGGGCTGCGTCGGGCGACGGCTGACGCCACAATTCGGTCAGGCACAGCCGCGAGGCCAGCATCAGCTGGGCCTCGCCGGCCACGGGCTCGGCGGCTGACCTGGCGCGAGCCAGGCAGCCAGCGACGCGATCGGCGACCTCGGGTTGGTACTTCCGGATCGCTTCCGGCCAGTCGCAAGCGACCGGCAGGGCGGCGTCGAGCACCGCACGTTGCCAGCGGTTACCGGCTTCCAGTTGGGCGCGGACGTTGCCGACGATGGTGAGCGCGGCGCGAAGCGCCGCACCGGCGTGCGCGTCCTCGATGGTGGGGAACACGTCGTTGCGCAAGCCGTGCTCGACCATCGCAAGCGCGTCGGGCGTCGGCATGTCGGTCATCGGCTTACGCCCTCAAGAGCGTCGAGGATCATTAGTCGGAGCCCGGGTAGCGCGTAGGTCCAGCGCGCGATTCGGATGTCGTTAAGGGCCCCGGCGCGCCAGGACGCCGTCGTGCGCAGCCAGATGGCGGTCGTCCAAACGAGCATGAACACGTCCCAGTAGGCGATCGCGGCGGGATCGATGTCGCGTCCGCCGGCGCGCCGATAGCGGTCGAGCACCTCGTTCAGCGGCACCATGTCGCAGGCGAGGTCCTCGGACACTCGGTTGGACTTGGCCATCAGCCATGCGACGTCGCGGGCAGGGTCGCCCACGTGCGCGAACTCCCAATCCAGTACTCCACTGATGCGGCCGTCGTCGAACAGCAGGTTGCCAGCGCGAAAGTCACCGTGCACCAGGGTCGGGTCGGAGCACTCCCGCAGGTGCATACGCAACCAGCCAAGGGCGTCGGCAAGGATCGGTTCCTCGACGCCGTGCTTGCTGCCATCGATCGAGGCCTGAAGTCGGTCGAGCGCGTCGCCGGTCGACGATTTCGGGGGCGCACCGAAGGCGCGGACGAGGTCCTCGTCGTCGGTAGGTACTTTGTGGATGGCGACCAAGATGTCCAGCAGCTGATCGCCGGCCGGTCCCCTACCGGCCTCGGTCAGGATGGCGTGCCCCTCGCGCGACCAAGGCACAACGGCATGTCCTGGTAGGCGCTCAGTCGCAAGGAAGGGCACCCCGAGCATGTCCGGGTCGGGCTCGCAGAACAGAGCGGGTGGCGCCGGGACCCGGGCTTTGGCGGCGGCCCGCAGGATGTGGAACTGCACCTCGTTACCGTCCTGGTCGCCCTTGTTGGTTTTCGCAGTCTCCTGGCCACGGATCACGATCTCGCGGCCGTCGGCGAGCTCGAGCAACAGCGTCGTGGCCGACATGCCCTGGGAGGCCAGCGAGACTGCGGCAACCTGGACCTCGCCCCCTAGTCGCTCGCCGAGGTAGGGGCCGAGATCCAGCGCGCGCGCCCGGAGTGCCGCCGGACTAGACCGGTGCTTCACGCCGAGGCCTGGTCCAGCAGCTCGGCGAACCGGCCGGTGGCCTTCTCCCGGCGTGTCGGCACGAACTCAGTGGGGATGTCGTCCGCCGGCGGCCTGTAATCCTTCAGGGTGAGGCGGGCAGCCACCGTGCGGTGGATCTCGTCGGGGCCGTCGTAGATGCGCGCCGCGCGTCCCCACCGATACATCTCCTCCAGCGGCATGTCGGTGGAGTAGCCGAGCGAGCCGTGCGCCTGCACCGCGCGGTCGATAACGTCGAGCAGGACCTTGGCCCCGTGGTACTTGATCATGGCGATCTCGCGCCGCGACGCTCGAGTGCCCTCATTATCGATCCGCCACGCGGCGTGCAGCGTCATCAACCGAAGGCCGTGGATCTCAGCGACCGAGTCGGCAATGTAGTTCTGGATCGTCTGGTGCTCAGCAAGCAGCCGGCCGTGGCTGTAGCGGTAAGTGGCCCGCTCGCACAGCATCTCCACCGCGCGCTCCGCTTGCGCGACCCAGCGCATGCAGTGGTGGATCCGGCCGGGACCCAGGCGCTGTTGGGCGATCACGAACCCGTCACCGGGCTGACCCAGCACGTTCTGGGCTGGCACGCGGCAACCGTCAAAGCGGATGACCGAGTGGGTTTCGAACGAGGTGGGGCCGGGTGACGGATCGTGCATTGAGCCGATGTTGCGCACGATCTCGAAACCGAGTTGGTCCTTATCGACGATGATGATGGATGCACGCCTGTGGGGATCGGCGTGCGGATCGGTCACGGCCATCACCAAGAAGAAGTCGGCGTCCTCGGCTCGGGTGATGAACCATTTGTCCCCATCGAGCACCCACTCGTCGCCGTCCCGCTGAGCTCGCAGCTGCAGCAGCGTTGGGTCCGTCCCCGCAGCAGCGAACTCGGTCATCGCGAACGCCGATCGGAACGTCCCGGCCAGCATCGGCTCGAGATAACGCCGCTTCTGCCCGGGGGTGCCGTTGAGGGCGAGGATCTCGGCGTTGCCGGCATCGGGAGCCTGGCTGCCGAACACCCATGGGCCAAGCTGTGAACGACCAACCTGCTGGTTAAGCAGTCCCAGCTTGACCTGCCCGAACCCCTGCCCACCCAGCTCGGGGTCGAGGTGCGCAGCCCACAAGCCGCGCTCCTTGACCAACTCTTGCAGGGGTTTGATCGCTTGGTTCAACTCGTGCCGTGAAACCTCGAGTGTCTCCAGTGGTTCCACTTCTTTGATCATCAGGTCCCGCGCCCAGTCCAGGCGCTGCTGGAAGTCCGGCTCGGTGCTGAAGTCCCACGGCATGGTCGAAAACTAGGACAGTTTTGTACTGCTCGTCAAGTACAGATATTGCGGGACGGCTGCAGCCGCACCGAATCTGCTCGAGCAGTTCAAGGTCAGCCCCGAGGGGGTCCACGGGCCTCCTTGCTCTAGCGCCCGAACTCGTTCAACCGGCCCCGACGGCACCGTCATCACCGCGCTGTACTCCGTGGCGCCGTCGGCAGGCTGCTCCCAATCACGTCACCGACCTGACGGCGGCGGTGACCGGCAGGATCCGCTACACCCAAGACCACCGTGCGCTCCGGCCGAAAGTCCGGATCACGTTGTCCGGCTCCGAGCGCTTGTGACGCAGCCGGGGCGAATCGGCCACCGACTCGCCGGACAGTTTCATAACGGGCTCTTCGCGGCGAAGCGTGAATCGCCACGAAGTCGGCCACATAGTTGATCGGGGGCACGGATGGTCCGTGCGCAGGGCCGATACCGTGCAAAAGTCCTGAGATCGCTAAGTAGGCGATGTCGTGCCCGGCCGGCGTGGCCAGCGGACCGTCCTGACCCCACCCAGTCATCCGGCCGTAAACTAATGCGGGGTTGCGTGACAGCAGCTCTGTTGGCCCGACGCCCAATCGCTCGGCCACGCCCGATCGGAAACCCTCAATCAGTGCGTCAGATCGCGCAGCCAGGCGCAGCACCACCTCGGCTGCACCGGGCCGTCGCAGGTCCAGTCCAAGGGAGCGGCGAGCGCGTCCCAGCGGGCCAGAAGCCATTGCGCCGCCCAAGCCTGAACGGGCACCCGGTAATTTGTCGATGCGGACCATTTCGGCACCCAGATCGGACAACAGCATGCCAAGCAAAGGCACTGGTCCGATAGCCGGGAACTCAATGACGCGGATCCCGGCGAGTGGCCCGGGCATGACATCAACTCCTAACTTCAGCGGACACGCTCGCTCCAGCGAAGACCGCATCGTAAAAGACGCTTGAACATCGGCTGTGTGTCGGCGCCGCCGAACGTCGTGGCGCCCTTTCTTGGATGCCCGTGGGGTGCGGACGCGCAGCTCACGACGGCGAGTAGGCCCCAGACCGACACGACCCACCCCGCTCGGTACAACAACCGGACGATCGGCCGCCGCGCGGGAGTACCTGGCCTAGCCCGAGGCCTCGTCCGTCGAGCCGTCGACGGAGCGGATGAATTGGAGGACGGTGTCTGCGCCGCGCTCCGGCTGGTCGGTGAAGAGTTGGTGACCGCAGTCGGGGAGCACCGTGAGCTGCGCTGAGGGGATGTGCTGGGCGAGCTGTTGAGCATTGGAGACGGAGACGAGTCGGTCTTGGTCGCCGTGCAGGACCAGCGTGGGACAGCTGATGGTGTGCACGTCCTGGAGCCGCTCCCACGACATGGTGCCTTCGACCTGGTTCCGGTATCCCTCCGCGGAGGTGGGCTGTCGGGCGCGGACCGCCAGATCCTCCTCTATCCGTTCGGCGGGTGTCGTCGCGGCGTGTACCAGTTTGGTGAGGGCCCTTGTTCGTTCGTCTTCGGGGAGTTCTGAGATCTGGGCAATCAGCTCGAGGCTGGCTTTGTCGTTGGACATATGTGGTGCGCCAGCGTGGGTGGAGACCAGCGTGAGGCTGGTGACGAGCTCGGGGTGCTCGAGGGTGAGTTGCTGGGCGATGAGGCCGCCGAGGGAAATTCCGAGTACGTGCGTGCGTCGCTCTTCGGCTGCGTGGGCGACGGCCGCGGCGGCGCCTGCGAGCATCGGGATTGTGTAAGGCACCGAGGGCGCAGTGGTCTTTCCCGTGCCGAGGTTGTCGAAGGTGATCACTTGGTGGTGCGGCGAGAGCAACGGAACCAGGCGGAACCAGGCCGATGAGGGCGAGCTCAAGCCGTTGATGAGCAGGATGGGTGTGCCCTGCCCGGTCGAATCCCACCAGACTTGCGCCGGTCCTGATTGGGCGAAAGGCATCTCGCGTTCGTCTCCTCTGGGGGTTTGTCAGTGACCACGGTCGTGGTCGCCTGAATGCGCCAGCCAGCCCCGAACTACTAGTCGGCGTCTGTCCGTACTGTTTCGTCGGCTCCGAGGTAGCCGCTCAGCAACACGGCTTGATCCAGCTCGGTTGGTGCGCCGTGGAACGAGATACTTCCTTTTTCCAGCAGGTACACGTCGTTCGCGATGTCGAGCACCCGGTTGACGTATTGCTCGACGATCAGCAACGCGACTCCCGAAGCCGCGAGATCGCGCAATGCGGCGAAGATTTCGTCGACGATGAGCGGCGCCAAGCCCATGGAGACTTCGTCGAGCATGACGACTTGGGGACCGCTGTTCCAGGCGCGCGATAGTGCCAGCATTTGCTGTTGGCCGCCGGACATCGTTCCGGCGACTTGGCTCAGCCGTTGGCCGAGGATCGGGAAGGCTGCTACCGCAATTTCAACCGCGTCACGTTCGTCGCTCCACGGGGGCACCTGCATGCGAAGGTTCTCTCGCACGGTCAGGGCGGGAAAGATGCCCCGCCCTTCCGGTATCAGGCACAGACCGCATCGCGTTCGCCGGTGCGGAGCTTGGCGAGTGACGTCCGTTCCGGCGATGAGCACCTTGCCCCTGGAGGGCTGCAGCATGCCGGCGAAGGTGCGCAGCAACGTGGTCTTTCCGGCTCCGTTCGGCCCCAGCAGGGCAACTACGGATCCCGCCTGAACCGTAAGGTCGACGCCGCGCAGGACTGTCGTGTAGCGGTAGCCTGCTGTGACGTCGTCCATCGTCAGGGCGGCCGCGGTTGCCGTCCCCGTTTGGTGAGTGGGCTGGTCCGACGGTTTCCCGTCGGCGCGGGCGGTCATGACCTCACCTGTGCCGTAGCTGCGGGCTCGAGGTCGTCGGACAGGCCGGCGGAGCTCAGCTCCTGGGTGTCGCCGAGGTAGGCGGCGTGGACAATCGGCGAACTCATCACTTCGGACGTAGTCCCTTGGAAGATCTGTTTTCCGAAGTCCAGCACGTAGATGTAGTCGCAGACGGCTGTCACCAGCGCCATGTCGTGCTCGACCAGCAGGATGCCTAGTCCCGTTTCGCGGACGATTTGCTGCAGGATATTTCCGAACTGCGCTGTCTCGGCGTGGTCGAGGCCGGATGAAGGCTCGTCGAGCAGCAGAAGGTGAAACGGTCCGGCGATGCAGCGGGCTAGTTCGACGAGCCGGCGTTGCCCCGTTGACAGGGAGCCGACGGCTCGGTCGCTGATGGCGTCGAGGCCGCACATTCGCACCGCTGCGACGGTTGAGGCGTGAATGTCGCGGCGGTGTCTGTTCACCAGGTGAGCGAGCGGGTTGGGCCCGGCGTAGGAGGCTTCACGCCCGAGCGCAACGTTTTGTGCCACGGTGAGCGAGTCGAACAGCTCCATCTGCTGGAACGTTCGGCCCAGCCCGAGTCGGGCGCGGGTAGCGCTGCCGACGCGGGACACGTCGCGTCCGTCCAGGGCGACTGTTCCAGATGTTGGCCGAGTCAGCCCGGAGATGACGTTGAACGTCGTCGTCTTGCCGGCACCGTTGGGGCCGATAAGGCCAGTGATCAGTCCCGGGCGGGCGCGCAGGGTGGCTCCGTCCACGGCGACGAGGCCACCGAACTGGACTCGTAGGTCTGTTGCGTCGACGCCGGCGGCGGCGCCGTGGCCGGTGCGGACTGGCAGCCTGGATTCGGTCGCTGCGCTGGCTGGTGTTCGCTTGGCCGGGCGGCGCAGGCGGTCCGCGACGCGCGCAATGGCAGCCGGCGCGCCACGCCGGTCGTCCGGCGTCAACGCGTAGAGCAGAGCCACGGCCCCGAACGCCAGCTGCAGGTAAGTGGCGGTGTCGGAACCGACAACATAGGAGGGAACCAGAACCACGCCCGCTGCGGCCAAGAGCGCGTACCACGGTTCGCCGCCGACGGTGATGACCACGACAGTGAAGAACGTCAGGGACAGGAGCGGCTGATAGGAATCGGCGGTTGCGACGCCCTGGGCGACGGCGCCAAGGGCGCCGGCGATTGCTGCGAGGAACGCCGACAGGCAGAAGACCAGGACTTGAGTGACGTTCACCGAAGTTCCGCTGGTCGCCAGGCCGCGGGGGCTGTCGGCCAACGCGCGCAGTAGGCGGCCGAGTCGGCTGCGGTTGAGTGCGACGATGCCGATCGCGGCGATGACTGCCAGGGCGAGGACGAGGTAGTAGTAGCTGTGGCCGCTGTCTGGGCCTGCGCCGATGAAGGACGGCGTCGGCTCGGTGAGCGACGAGCCCAGTGCGCCGAACATGTAGGACTTGGAGTAGAAGACGTACGCCACGGCGATGCCGAACCCGAACGTTGCGAGCGCCAGGTAGAGCCCGGACAGGCGAATCGCCGGGATGGCCAGCAGCGCCCCAATGGGTATCGCGATGACACCCGCAGCCAGAAGGGCAAGTCCCCAGGGCCAGTGCTGTCCGACGGTCAGATGCGAGAACGCGCATACCCCGATCGCCATGAAGCTCACGTGGGCCAGGGACACCTGCCCTGAGGTCCGCACCAGCAACCCGAGGGACAGGAACAAGATGGCGGTGGACAGGAAGACGGTCCAGTCCACGAGGTGGAAGCCGGCGAAGCTGGGGACGAGAAGCAGCAACACAAGAACAGTGAGGCCGGTTCCGGCTTGTATCGGCCATGGGGCGCGCCAGCTCGCCCTCGAGAGGGGACGAACGATGGAGCGGTCGGTCAGAGCGCCGCGGCGTGCCACGAGGAGCACGATGAACAGCACGATAAACGGCAGCGCACTGGGGAGCGCACCGAGAAGACCGGTGGTGAAGTACTTCGTTGCCAGGGATGCCGCGACGCCGATGACGAGGCCGCCCAGGTACGTGGCGGGAAGGCTGCTGAACCGTCCGATTGCCGCAGCGCCGAAGGCTTGAACGACCAGCAGCGTCAGGGTGACGGCGTCGAGCTGGACGAGCGGAGCTAGGAGTAGGCCGGACACGGAAGCGAAAGACACACCGATGACCCACGCCCACCGTCTGACGGCCGTGGGGCTGGTGCCAGCCAGCGCGAGAAGCTCGGGATCGCTCACCACGGCACGCATCGCGATGCCGGTTCGCGCGGTTCTGAAATACAGGTATAGCGCCGTAGCGGCCAAGGTTCCGCTGAGGAAGACGATGACGTCGGCCCAGGTCGCGCGGGCACCGGCGATGGCGAACGAACCGGTGGGCAGGAACTGTGGGACGGAGCGGTTCTGCGCCGCCCCGTAGATCAGGACGACGGCGGACTCGACGATCAGCAGTATCCCGATTGTCGCGACGACCCGAACGGCCAGGCTTGCGCGGGCCAGAGACCGGGCGATGCGTTCGAAGACGATGCCGAGGACAGGTCCAGCTCCGAATACGCAGATGGCTGCCGCCAACGGCCACGGCATCCCGTGCTGGACGTGCAGTGTGTAGAACAGGAAGGCCGCGACCGTCGCCAATGCACCGTGCGCGAAGTTGAACACACCCGATGTCTTGTAGGTCAGGACCAGACCGACGCCGGCCAGGCCGTAGACCGACCCGGTGACGAGTCCAGCGATGATAAAGACTATCAACGGTCGCGCCTTCCTATCCGTGAGTTACCGACGCTCGCGCCGGGCGGCTACAGCTTGAACGCTGCCTCGGCCGTGGCGATGACGTCTTCTGGCGCGCAGTCGGTCTTCAGGCCGTTCGGAGTCGTGAACTTTCCACCTCCGATTGAGCTCTCGAACCAGCAGTTCACCGAGTTCGGCTTGCCTTGTTTGAAGCTCAAAGGTGGCACCAGGCCGCCGAGCGTCTCGCCCTTCATTGAGTACAGCGCCGCCTTGAGCGAGGCGGCAGTGACATCAGCGCCCTTGTTCGCCTTGACTGCAGCGGCGAACAGTTGCAGGCCGGCGAAGGCATACTGGTCGGCGGCGTTACCGGTCAGGTTGTACTTCGTGAGCAGGTCGTTGTAGGCCTTCGTGCCAGCGCTGGACTGGTCGAACGGAGGGGCTAGCGGCTCGACGTTGCGCTCTCCCTGCACCGCGGGCTCTTTGAGCCAGTCGTCATTCGGCACGCCTGCCGTCTCCACGATCTGCGACTTGAGGCCCTGGCTCGCACAGGCCTGAGCGATCCGCAGCGCGATTGGGCCAACCTGGCCGTAGACGATGCTCTGCGCGCCGAAGTCCTTCACTGCTTGGCAGGGCGCCGTGTAGTTCGGGGCGGACGCCGAAACACTCTGTCCGAATTCCCCCATTCCCAGGATGGGGGTGAAGTACTTCAAGATGAGGTCCGCTTGCTTGCAGACGGGCGCCTCCGCGCAGTAAAGGATCGCGAGTTTGGGACCGGCGCGCTTGGCAATCTTCGTCACGCCGTAGAACTGAGCCACAACAGTGGTGCCGGAGGGGAAGAAGTCGGCGTTGGACTCCATCGAGATGTCGAGGGAGTTTCCGCCGATGACGGGGACTCCGGCCGCTTCCGCCGCCTTCGCCCACGTCGCGTCCACATAGCTGTTCTCGCCGACGATGGCGGCGACCTTCTCTTGCTGTACGAGGTCTCGGACAGCGGTCAGGGCGGTGGCGGCGTTGCCGGCGTCGTCCTTGACGACGAGCTGGACCTTGTGCCCGTTGATACCGCCGCTTGCGTTCACGTCCTTCGCCCAGGCATTGACAAAGTCCTGAGCGCCCTTCGCCCCGGCGGACAGCGGCCCGGTGTAGGAAGCGATGTTCCCGATCTTGATCGTCGAGCCTGAAGCGGTGCCGTTCGATCCGCTGCCGGACGACGCTGGCGTGCCGGACTTGGCACTGGAACCGCAGCCCGCGATGAAGAGAAGCACGGCTAGCGCGGCGGTTCCTAGTTGCAGACCTCTACTGCTACGCATCCTTCGTTCTCCTCAGGTGGTGAAGTGGTGTGACGGCGGCGAGCGCCTGGGTCGGGGGCATCGTTGCTCTCTCTGTGACAGGGTCGACGTTGCGAACCGATGTGAATCATGATTAGGTGACCTGGCGGAGTGAAGCACTTCAGCCGCATCCTGTAAAGCCACGATGTAAAACGGGGGAGGAGCCACCATGAGTGGAGCGGTGCACGTTGGTGGGGTGGGCATGGTCCCGTTCGCCAAGCCGCGGCTGACCGAGGCGTACGACGTGATGGGCGAGCGCGCGGCGCGCGAAGCCCTCGTCGACGCCGGGGTGGGCTATGAGCTGGTGCAGCAGGCGTACGTGGGCTGGGTGTACGGCGACTCGACATCCGGTCAGGCCGCCCTCTACGGGCTAGGCCAGACCGGCATCCCGATCGTCAACGTCAATAACAACTGCTCGACGGGCTCGTCAGCGCTGTTCCTGGCCCGGCAGGCCGTCGCCAGCGGCGCCGTGGAATGCGCGCTCGCCCTCGGGTTCGAGCAGATGGTCAACGGGGCGCTGTCGATGGGGTACACCGACCGGACCTCGCCGTTCGCCCGGTTCGACGCCGCCGCCGCGAAGCTGCAGGAGCCCGACCTGACCGCTCCCTTCGCCGCCCAGTACTTCGGCGGCGCGGGCCGCGAGCACATGGAGCGGTACGGCACCTCGCTCGAGACGTTCGCGAAGATCTCCGTCAAGGCCCGGCAGCACGCGGCGAACAACCCCTATGCCGTCTTTCGCGATCAGGTCACCGTTGAGGAGGTCCTGGCCTCCCCCAACGTCTACGGGCCGCTGACCCGTCTGATGTGCTGCCCGCCCACCTGCGGCGCGGCCGCAGCCGTCGTCTACAGCGCGGACTTCGCCCACAAGCACGGCCTGGACACCTCGGTCGCAATCAGGGCCCAGGCGATGACCACCGACACGGCCAGCACCTTCGACTCCGGCGACATGCGCCGCATCGTCGGCTACGACATGACAGTCGAGGCGGCTCGGCAGGTCTACGAGGCCGCTGGCGTCACCCCCGAGGACATCCCCGTCGTCGAGCTGCACGACTGCTTCGCCACCAACGAGCTGCTGTCCTACGAGGCGCTCGGCCTGACCCCGGAGGGCACCGGCGAGAAGTTCGTGGCCGAAGGGGACAACACCTACGGCGGCCGGGTCGTCACTAACCCCTCCGGCGGACTGCTGTCCAAGGGCCACCCCCTGGGGGCAACCGGCCTTGCGCAGTGCGCCGAGCTCGTCTGGCAGCTGCGCGGCACCGCTGGCGCCCGCCAAGTCGACGGCGCCACTCTGGCGCTGGCGCACAATATCGGGCTCGGCGGCGCCTGCGTCGTCACCCTGTACGAGAAGACCGCCCCCTGATGGCCGTCGGCTCGGCCGCTCTGAGCTCCGACGTCATCGGCACCGAGCACCCGCCGCTGACCGTCGAGGTCGAGCGCGGCCGGCTCCGGGCCTTCGCGCACTCCATCGACGAGACCGACCCGGTCTACCTCGACCTCGACGCTGCCCGCGCCGCCGGACACCCGGACCTGCCGGTTCCCCCGACGTTCCTGTTCGGCCTGGGTCTGGGAGGCGGCGCAGACGACTTCGGCTGGCTCGCCGGGCTCGGCGTCGACCTGCGACAGGTCCTGCACGGCGAGCAGGGCTTCACCTACCACCAGGTCGCGCACGCCGGCGACACCCTGGTGCTCCGCCCGAGGATCGTCGACGTGTTCACCAAGCGCGGCGGCGCCCTGCAGTTCCTCGTTCGCGAGACCCAGGTGAGCCGGCCCGACGAGACCCTGGTCGCCGACATGCGGATGACGATCGTCGTACGCCCCCCCACCGCGCCAGCATGACTGCGCCCGCAGCCCAGATCGTCGTCGGCACCGAACTGCCGCCGCTGAGCCTGTCGCCGATCAGCCGCACGACGCTCGCGCTGTTCGGGCCGGCGTCGGGTGACCTCAACCCCATTCACATCGACCTCGACGTCGCCCGCTCTGCCGGCCTGGACGATGTCTTCGCCCACGGCATGCTCTCGATGGCCTACCTCGGGCGGCTGCTCACCGGCTGGGTCGACCAGCGGCAGATCCGCAGCTACGCCGTCCGGTTCGCCGCCATCACCCCCGTACACGGCCAGCCGACCTGCACCGGCCGGGTGACAGCGGTCAGCGAAGTGGACGGCGAGAACCGCGCCGACCTCGAGCTGGCCGTCACCCTCGCCGACGGCACCGTCACTCTTACCGGCTCCGCCACCGTCGCCCTGAGCTGACCGACTCCCGGGAGGGTCCCGAGTGCGGTTTGGCCCGCGGATCCTCCGGCTACCGCTTGCGCACTGACAGGAGCCCCTTGTGACAACTCCCCCGCTGGCCGACCGCGTCGCGCTGATCTCCGGCTCCGGCCGGGGCATTGGCCGGCAGATCGCGCTCAAGCTCGCCTCGGCGGGCGCGTCCGTGGTGGTCAACGACCTCGACGAGGACGTTGCCGCGCAGACGGCAGCCGACATCACCGCCGCCGGCGGCACCGCAGTCAGCTGCCCGGGCAGCGTCACCGACGGCGAGTTCGCCGACCGGTTCGTCGCTGCCGCCACCGAGAGCTTCGGCGGCCTGCACATCATCGTCAACAACGCCGGCTACACCTGGGACAACGTCGTGCAGAAGATGACCGACCAGCAGTGGGACGACATCCTCGACGTCCACCTCAAGGCCCCGTTCCGCATCCTGCGTGCCGCCCAGCCGGTGATCAGCGCGGCGGTCAAGGCCGAACGAGCCGCCGGGGGCCCGAGGGTCACCCGCAAGGTCGTCAACATCTCCTCAGTCGCCGGCACTGCAGGCAACGTCGGGCAGGCCAACTACGCCTCCGCCAAGGCCGGCGTCACCGGCCTGACCAAGGCACTGGCCAAGGAGTGGGGGCGATACGACGTCACCGTCAACTGCGTGGCGTACGGCTTGATCCGCACCCGCCTCACCGAAGCGGCCGCCGACGGGAACGCCAGCATCGACGTCGCCGGCCGCGAGATCAAGGTCGGGGTCAACCCCGACCTGCTCTCCCAGCTCGAGCGGGGCATCCCCCTGGGCCGTGCTGGCACCCCCGCCGAGGGCGCCGGCGCCGCATACCTGTTCTGCATCCCCGAGAGCGACTATGTCAGCGGCCAGGTGCTGGTCTGCGGCGGCGGGTTCACCGGCTGACCTCGCGCACGAGCAACCAATCTGGCTGATCGACGGCGACTGGCCGGACGCCGAGCAGACGCACGCCGCGGACTGCGGCTCGTCGGGCGGACCACCCAGTCGTCAGCTGCGACCCGGGGCGTCAGAGCCCGAGGTCGCGCCCGATGACTTCCTTCATGATCTCGGTGGTTCCGCCGTAGATGCGGCTGATCCGGGCATCGGCGTACGCCCGGGCGATCGGGTACTCGCGCATGTAGCCGTAGCCGCCGTACAGCTGCAGACACCGGTCCACGACCCGGCCTTGCAGCTCCGTGCACCACCACTTGGCCTTCGACGCGTCGACCGCGGTCAGCTCGCCGGCGTTGAGAGCGCGCACACAGTCATCGACGTAGTGCTGGGCGACGTCGACCTCGGTGGCGATCTCGGCGAGCACGAACTTGGAGTTCTGGAACGACCCGATCGGCTTGCCGAACGCCTGGCGCTCCTTGACATAGGCCAGGGTGTGACCCAACGCCGTCCGGGCCGCCGCGACCGCGGCCAGGGCGATCGACAGCCCTCCTGCGGCAGCTTGGTCACCAGCTGCACGAATCCCTGCCCCTCGGCCTGCCCGAGCAGGTTCGCCACCGGGACCCGGACGTCGGCGAAGGACAGCTCGGCGGTGTCCTGGGTGTGCAGCCCGACCTTGTCCAGGTTGCGCCCGCGAGTGAAGCCCGCCATCCCGCGCTCGAGCACCAGCAGGCTCATCCCACGGTGCTTCTGGGTCGGGTCGGTCTTCACCGCGGTGATCACCAGGTCGGCGTTGATCCCGTTGGTGATGAACGTCTTGGACCCGTTGACGAGGTAGGCGTCGCCCTCGCGCCGAGCGGTGGTGGACATCGACGCCAGGTCCGAGCCGGTGCCGGGCTCGGTCATCGCGATCGCGGTGACCAGCTCGCCCGAAGCGATCCCCGGCAGCCACCGCTGGCTTTGCTCGTCGTTGCAGTAGGTCAGGAAGTACGGCAGGCAGATGTCGTTGTGCAGCGTCAGCCCGAGCCCAGGCCCGGCGGCTCCGCAGGCCATGACCTCCTCACCGATGACGGCGTTGAACCGGAAGTCCCGGACTCCCCCGCCGCCGTACTGCTCGGGGATGTCGACGCCGAGGAACCCGGACCGGCCAGCGGTCGCAAACAGCTCGCGGGGGACGATCCCGGCGGTGTCCCACTGGTCCTGGTAGGGGACGACCTCGGCGTCGAGGAACTTTCGGAACGACTCCCGGAAAGCGTCGTGGTCGTCCTCGAACAGGGTGCGCCGCATCGTGTCCCCAACCCCCTCGCTGTGAGCGTCTCGCACCTTACCGTCGTTCACTTGTGCTGTCTAGATGACACTCGGGCCGGCTGGCCGGCCTATTTGCCGGCCTGCCACCGCCTGCGCGGCCCGTCCGCCCTAACGGAGTGCCCCAGGCAGACCGCGTCTTATCATCGGGGCCAGGATGCTTGACGTGACAGCCGGAAGGAGCGCGATGTCGACCGCGAGCCCGGCGACCGTAGCCGCACCGGCACCCGAATCGGCAATCACCAGGCGCCGCCCGCGCGACCGCAAGCAGCAGATCCTCACCGCGGCAGCCGAGCAGTTCTGGCTGTTGGGCTACCACCAGGTCGCGATGGCCGACATCGCCGCCGCCGTCGGGATCGGGGCGAGCGCGCTGTACCGGCACTACCGCAGCAAGCAGGACCTTCTCGTGGAGGTCCTGAACGAGGCGCTCGACCGGCTGGGGTCTGTCCCTGACGATCCCGAGGAGTTCAGCGAGCTGATCGCCCGGATCGGCGCTCTGGCGCTGGAGCGCCGCGAGTTCGGCGCGTTGTGCAACCGCGAGCGAGGGCATCTGCCGCAGCCCGACCGGGACGCGCTCACTCAGCGACTGCGCACGGTCGTGTCCCGGACCGCGGCAGCGCTCGCCGCGGCGCGCCCGGCGGAGCCCGCCGCGGTAGTCGACCTACGGGCCCGCGGGGTGGTCGCTGTTCTGGAAAGCCCGTCCTACCACCGGGTGACCGCCGACTCCGGCCGCTTCGTCGAGCTCCTGCGCCGCGCCGCCGAAGCGGTCGTGACCGTCGAGCTGCCGCCGACCGACGAGCAGGCGCCCACCAGGTGGGTCGGCGGACGCGACCCGCAAGCGCCGGTCTCCCGCCGTGAGGCGCTGCTCGGGGCCGCCGTGCAGCTGTTCGCTGAACGCGGTTTCCCCGCGGTCAGCCTCACCGACATCGGCTCCGCGACCGGCATCGCCGGGCCGAGCGTCTACAACTGGTTCCCCAGCAAGCATGATCTGCTCATCAGCGGGCTGAACCGCGGCAACGAGGCGCTCTGGCTGACCCTTCGCCACGCCCTGGCCGACGCCGACGGGCCACTCGACGCGCTGCACCGGACCTTGGACAGCTACATCGCGTTCGCCGCCGCCAACCCCGACATCGTCTCGGTGATGCTGTCCGAGACGGTCAATCTGCCGGCCGAGCAGCGCGAGCGCTACCGCAGGGTCCAGCACGAGTACGTCGCGGAATCTGTCGCGTTGCTGTGCCGGTCACGGCCCGACCTCGACGACACGGAGGCACGGATCCTGGTCCACGCGGCGCTGGCTGTGCCCAACAGCCTCGTGCGGGTGCGTCGGCTGCGCCGACGTCCCGCGCTCGCCGGCGAGATCGCGGCGCTGAGCCGAGCCGTCCTGCAGGTCCCGGGCACTCGGCTCAGAACGCTGACCTGACACGGACCCCGCGCGAAGGAGGCGAACTGCATGCCCGTCGATCCGCAGATCCAGGTGATCATCGACTTGCTGGCGCAAAGCGGCGCCGCCGACCTGGTCCGCGGCACACCCCAGCAGGCGCGTGCCTTCGCTCGGCTGTCGACCAGGGCCGATCGCTCGGCGCTGGTGCAGGTCGGCTCGATCGACGACCAGCACATCGTCGGCCCGGGTGGAGCGCTGGCGGTACGCATTTACCGCCCGCAGAGGGTCGGGCCGGTGCCCACCGTCGTGTTCTTCCACGGCGGCGGCTTCGTCACCGGCGACCTCGACTCGCACGACGACCACGGCCGCATGATCTGCCGCGATGTCGAGGCGGTCGTCGTCAGCGTCGCCTACCGGCTCGCCCCCGAGCACCGCTTCCCCGCCGCCTACCAGGACTGCCTGGCTGCGACGCGGTGGGCAGCTGAGAACATCGCGTCCTTGGGTGGCGACCCCGACCGGCTCGGGGTCGCCGGAGACAGCGCCGGCGGGAACCTCACCGCGGCGGTCGCAACCGCTGCGAGCACCGCCGGCCCCCGGTTGGCCGCGCAGATGCTCATCTACCCGAAGACCGACTTCACCGACAACGCGGCCTACCAGTCCCGTATCGACAACAACGAGGGCTACTACCTCACCGGCGAGCTGTCGGACTGGCTCCACAACCACTACATCGCTGCCGAGGACGTCCGCGACCCGCGCGTCTCGGTGATCTTCGCCGAGGACCTCACCCGGGTTGCACCCACGGTGGTCGGCGTCGGCGAATACGACCTGCTGCGCGACGAGGTCGAGGCGTACGCCGCGCGCCTGAGCGAGGCCGGCGTCAAGGTCGTGCTCCACCGCTTCGACGGCCTGATCCACGGCTTCTACGGCATGGGGCTGATGTCTACCGCAGCCGCCGACGCCGTCAGCACGCTCAACGGCGACTTCCGTCGCCTGCTCAACCAGGCCCGCGACACCCCCAGCTGACCACTCGCGCAGCTCGGTGGCGGGTGAGCGACACGCGGCCGGCGCGTCAGCTCAGGTGACGCGCCACGGCCGCGCCGACCAGGGCGTCGTGCTGCAGCCAGGGGGCGTGACCCGCGTCCAGGAGCCGCAGCAGGTGACAGTCCCGGATGGACGTGATCGAGGACGCCGCGCCGGTCGGCGCGAGGAACACGTCCTGATCACCCCAGACCAGCAGAGCGGGTTGGGTCAGAGTCCCGAGCTCGTCGAAGATGAGGGCGACCCCGGTGCGAACCGACCTGCCCCTGAGCAGGGCGCGGAAGAAGCTGGCGAGACTGTCAGGGACTCCCGGGCGGTGGGCGATCAGCGTGCCGGCGGTGACCAGCCCCGCCGGGACGGCGTCCAAGGCGCCCTTGCCGAGCGCCATCTCGCTGGTGCGCACGAACATGGACTCGTTGAGGCGCCGCGACAGCAGCAGCGGCCCCAGCCTTGGGACCGCCGCGATCACCATCGCGAGCAGGGGCTTGACCCCGCCGAAGCCGGCTCCGGGTGCCCCGAGCAGGGCAAGCCTTCGGACCCGGTCGGGAAGGTCGAGCCCGGCGTAGAGAGCGAACTGGCCGCCGAGTGAGTGCCCCACCACGTCGACCTTGTCGATCCCGAGCTGATCGAGCAGGGCTTTGATCGTCGTGACCGCATGCCGACGGATGTTGGTCTTGGCGGCCAGGACGCACGGGCCCGACAGGCCATGGCCGGGCCAGTCGAGGGCGATCACCCGCCGACCGGGCAGGTGGGCAAGCAGCGGCGCGGCTAGGACGGTGACCGAACCGATTCCGTGCAGGAGCAGCACAGGCGGCTGCTCACTGTGCTCGGGACCGAACAACGTCAGCCGAACGCTCACCTGGCCGGCGCCGGTGTCGACGCTGACCAGCTGTTCGCGGCCCACGACCCCGTAGGTGGCGTAGGCGGCCGTTTCGGCCGCGCGGATCCGGTCGTCCAGGCCGGCCTCCCCCCCGCCACCGGGCGGGCGGGACCCGCGGATCACCTTCATCCGGTGCAGGGGGCTGCGCGCTGCAGCGCTGGGATGCTTCCGAGGTAGCTGATGACGTCGGAGATGACCGCGTCGCGGTTCGTCTCATTGAAGATCTCGTGCTGCGCTCCCGGGTAGACCTTGCTTCGCAGGTTGCTGCCTCGGATTCGCTCTATAGCTGGGCGTGTCACGGCCGACGGCGCCAAGCCATCGAGCTCACCGTGGATCCAGAGCGTTGGCAGCTCGCCCAGGCTTCCTGCGGCGCCCACGGCTTCGACGGCGTCGACGAGCCCCTGCAGGGACTCGCGCTGGAGCGGGCCGTGGTAGACGAGCTCGTCCTCGAGGTAGGCCTGCCCGACGGAAGTGTCGCGAGAGAGCAGTCCGGGATCCAACGGCACCTCAGGGAGAGGGTCGAGGTCGAGAAGCGCTGTGAAGCCCGGGTTCCCGCCGATCACCGGCCCGCTCAGGACCAAGGCGGCGAGCTTGTCGAAGCGCTGGGCGTAGCGGACGGCGATGATGCCACCCATCGAGTGACCCAGTACGACGACAGGCAGGCGAGGGCGTTCCTCGCGCGCGCGGACGTTCACCCCGTACAGATCGATGACCATGTCCTCGATCAGGTCAGCTCGTGCCCGCTCCCCGGCCGAGCGACCATGACCGGCGTGGTCCGGGGCGTACACGACAGCGCCGTCAGCAGCGAGCGCGCTGGCGACGTGGTCGTAGCGCCCGGAGTGCTCACCGAATCCATGGGCGAGCAGAACGATGTAGCGGGGCGAGGCGGTGTCCCAACGTCGGACAACGAGCTCGCCGTGGACACCGGCAAGCTTAAAGTCGATGCTCATTCTGTGCCTCCATGGACAGCGGTCGGTGAGCCGTGCCGGTCGGTGAAGTCGGTGATGGTGGTCGCGACGAGCGGCGGGTCGTCGTACATGGGCACGTGGCCGATCCCCGGCAGCGTGACCAGGTCGACGTCGGGGATCAGCTCCACCAGCGATCGGCCGTACCGCTCGAACGGGATGGTGCGGTCGCGGGCTGGCCAGACGAGCCTGACCGGGCAGTCCACCGCGACGACCGGAGCACGGATCTGACCATGGCGGGTCATCCCCGCGAGGATCCCGTCCATCGCCTGGCAGTACCGCAGATCTTCCAGGATGCCGGCGAGCTCGCTGGCGGGGATGAGGTCCGCGCGTTCTGACGCCATGCGCATCAGATTCCGCCGCAGGCGGTCGTGCTGCATGAGCAGTGTCGCCAGTCGGGTCACGCCCAGCCGCCGGCCGTTTCGCATCAGCATGGCCAGGCGGCGCAGGTCACGCGCGTCCTGCCAGGATCCAGCCGGTGAGAACGCGACGACCGAGGTGGCCCGGCCCCTTCGCGCGAGCTCCAGGGCCAGCCATCCGCCAAGGGAGTTGCCGACCAGGTGTGCCCTTCCGATGCCGGCCGCGTCGAGCATCCGTTCGAGGGCGTCGGCCACAGCCGGGAAGTCGGCTCCGGCTGGAACCTGAGGCGCTCCCCGGTGCCCGGGCAGGGTCGGGACGTACAAGTCGTGGCGGTGTTCCAGCAGCGGGATCACCGGTCGCCAGATCCGCCACGAGCTGTTGATGCCGTGCAGCAGGACCATCGGGTCACCGCGACCGCCCCGGAACGCCGCGGTGAGCGCATCGGTGCTGCCGGCGGTACGACTCACCCTGTATGCCCGCACCGTGAAGGGCCAGCGGGGTGCGCGCCGGGCGCCGCGGCCGGTCGGGGTGCGACCGGCCGCGGCTGGGCGTCGGTGAGCAGGCACGGGCGCGCTTGGTTCGCGCTCACCGGACGGCCTGAGCTGCGCGGTGTGCCATGTCGGCGATGACGGTGAGCTGGTGGATGCGGCTGCGGATCTCGTCCGCGAAGGCCTGCCTGCGGACGGGAAGGTCAGGGTCGCCGGGGTCGAGGAGCCGGCGGTGGCGGGCGAGCCGTACGGCAGTGCGGAACAGCTCGAGGGAGACCGACTCGTCGCCGGCCACGCGCCGCTGCAGCAGCCACTGCCGCCCGACCCGAAGGCACTCCTCGAGCAGCTCCTGCTCGTCGACGGTTTCGTCGACGTCACGGGCGACAAGCAGCTCGGCCAGGACGAGGTAGGCGTCAAGGAAGGGCCGCAGGACCAGGTGGGCGACGTGCGGGCTGGTCTGTTCGAGCCAGCGCCGGACCTGCCCGCCAGGGTTGTCCGCCGGTGGGTCGGGGGACTCCCAGCGCGCTTCGATGAGCGTCAGCTCGGCGCGCATCTCGTCGCCGAACTCGTCCCGCCCGGCGAAGAAGAAGTCGAACTTGAGCAGTTCCCGCAGCGCGAGCGCCGCCCGGTAGGCCGCTACCCGCGGGTCCCGCTGGTCCGGGTCGATGGCTGCGGCGAGCAGGGCGACCTCGGCGATCGCCCGGTTGACGAACACGTGGATCGCGGTGTTGCGGTAGAACGCGGCGACGAGGTGCTGGCCGGGGGTGATCTTCCACACCGACTCGTTGCCACCGTCGTACAGAGTGACCGTGCCCGAAGCCTCCAGCTCCCCAAGGGTGCGCCGGATCCCGTTGCGGTCGGTCGGCGTCTGGCCGCCGGCGACTGGCCACTGCCGCTGCTGCAGGTAGCGGGCCGTCGGCGCGACCGTACCCAGCACCTCGTCGAGGGTCAGCGCGCGGTCGGCCGCGAGCAGCGCCAGCGTGACGACTGCGGTGAGGGTGACCGGCGTCGCCCGGTTGATCCGGTGCGACACCTCCAGCGCGAGCCGTTCCACGTTCTGCTCGGCCGAGCCGGGTTCCTGACCGAGCGCGGCGAGGCGTTCCCGCAGCGGGATCGGTTTGCCGACGTCGAGGTAGACGTGGCCGAGGCGCCGGCGCTGCTGCCGGGCCAGGCGCACCAGCCAGCGGATGTCCTCTGGGTGCTTGCCCGATCCGAGGGCTTCGGCGGTCATGCTGGCGACCTCGTGCAGCTGGTCGTAGACGATGGAGACCGGGACGATGTAGATCTCGGGCCCGTCGACGGCGGCCACGGCGTCCACGAGGTAGCGCAGCAGGCCGTAGCGGGGCGGGCGCAGCTTGCCGGTGCGGGTCCGGCCGCCCTCGATCGACCAGAGCAGGTTCACCCCGTTACGGGTGAGTTGCCCGACGTAGCTGCGCAGCGCGAACCGGTACACCGGGTCGTCCTGAGCCGAGCGGCGGATGAACACGGTGCCGGTGCGCCGGGCGATCGTGCCGAACGGGAAGAAGTCCAGGTTCGCGCCGCCCAGGCCGTAGGCCGGGGACAGCCCGCGGGAGGACAGCACCCGCGGCAGGACCCACAGGTCGAGGTAGGAGCGGTGCGAGGGCAGCCACACCAGCGAGTGCCGGCGGTCCAGGCGGCGCAGCTGCTCCAGAGCGTTCTCATCAGCGACGATGTCGTACGCCCGCAGCAGCCAGGCCCCGAACCGCAGCCACACCGCGGTCGCGGCCGGGTCAAGCGACGCGTCCAGTTCGTCGAGGCAGCCGGCGACCTCGACGGCGACGGCGTCCGGGGGCTGTCCGAGCCGGCCGGCGAGCTCGCCGACCGCGGCGGTGAACGCGGGCCGGGCCGTCAGCTCCGCGACGTCGACGGGGCGTTCGACGTGCCGGTCGGGCAGACGCACCCGCATCGGCGGGCGCAGGCTCACCGGACCTCGCCCTGGGGGGCGCTGCCGGGCGAGGGGGCGAGCGCGAGGATTTCGTCGAACCCCTCCCGCAGGCACGCCGCGAACAGACCCGGGTCGGTGACCGCGGCCGTGTCGAGGGTGATGCCGATGCAGCAGGTGCCATGGTGAGAGACCATCGCCGCCATCACCGCGCAGCCGGGCGCCGGCCCGAACGGGAACATCCGGGTGATTCGGGCGCCGGCCAGGTACACCGGGTGGGCCAGGCCCGGGACGTTGGAGGCCTGCACGTCGTGACCGCCGGCCATCCCCCCGATCAGCTGACCGAGCGCGGCGCCAGGCAGCCGGCTCAAGACGGGCGCGACGACGGACAGCGCATCGACCGCTGGTTCGTCGCGAGCCTCAAGCACCAGCTCCCGAACCTGGCGGATCCGTTCCAGCGGGTCGCGTTCGCCCATCGGCGCGCCGAGTCGGGCACCGGCGAACCGGTTGCCGCCCATCGGGTCGTCCCCGGTGCGCAGGCTGATCGGGATCGCGATCGGGATCGTTGCCAGGTCCACCCCGAAGTGCTCGTGGTAGCGCCGCAGCCCACCGAGGACTGCGGCGAGGAAAGCGTCGTTGACCGAGCCGGCCGCGGCCCGAGCTGCCGCTTTGAGCGCGGCCAGCGGCACCTCGTGGGCTTCGAACCGCCGCGACAGGCTGCTCCCGGCCAGCAGCGGTGAGCGCGGCACCGGCGGCGGCCCGAGCACGCGTTGCGCGGAGCGCACGAGACGACCGGCGTCGCTGACTGTCCGGCCGGGCCTGGTGATCGCCCGTAGCGTCGAGCCGACACCTGACAGGGCAGCGCTGGCGGCCGCGGCGGGAATGGCCCAGGCCGCCCTTGCGATCTCCTGCGTGAGCACACCCATCGGGGTGGACGGCGGACAGGACTCCGCCGGCGGCTGGGGCTTGTTCGGGTCGGGCTCACGGGTGCGGCTGTGCAGCAACCCGAGCAGCTGGATCCCGCCGAGCCCGTCGGTGGCGCTGTGATGCAGCTTGAGGACGAACCCCGCCCGGCCGCCGTCCAGCCCCTCGACGAGAGTCGCCTCCCATGGCGGTCGCTGCCGGTCGAACGGGACCGTCGCCAGGGCCTGCGCGAGGTCGAGCAGGGCCCGGTCGGTGCCCGGCTGCGGCAGCCGGACCCGCCGCAGGTGGTAAGCCAGGTCGAAGTCGGGGTCGGTCGACCACACCGCCGGTCCGAGCGGCAGAGCGGGCTCGACGACCCGCTGGCGGAAGCGTGGCACCGTTCGGCTGCCCCAGTCCATGGCGGCGACCAGCCGCTGCCAGTCCGGCGCCTGGTCGAGCAGGTCGACGATGGTGATGGTGCTGCGCAGCCGCGGGTCGACCTCGATGCGCCAGGTGAGCGTCTCGAACGCTGACATCCGCCGTGACTGCCCCCACGTGCTGGGACTGGCCGGCTGCGTGTCGCCTCCCAAGCCGGGCGCCTGACCGGCCACTAGGGCGTGTCTCCTTAGATCGTGGGCTGACCTGCGCGATCGTGTGGCCATGTCACGAGATCATGTTCTTAGCGATGAGCAGTGGGCGCGGGTTGTGCCGTTACTGCCGAGCTCGGAAGGCAAG
>JAABVA010000964.1_pt1 | contig 32535 bp, 33 predicted proteins | sample 5560331 | NCBI WGS metagenome assembly JAABVA01 (sample SAMN12812661, study PRJNA571458) | rock metagenome | isolation source: Antarctica rocks | place: Antarctica: Victoria Land, Mt New Zealand sud | collected 2016-01-07 | reverse complement strand
GCGGGGACAGCGACGCGAAGCGCTTACGGATCGGGTGAGGGTCAATCATCCAAACGGCATAACAAACCTTTCAAGCAACGGGAATCCACGAACGAGATGATCACATGCCACACGATGCGGTTGTTTCCGGATGCCCCCTTAGCTCCAGCGCCTCTCGCGGCGTGCGGCTGGATCCGGCCAACCTCACATTCACCCATCGGGACTCGGACGGCTGGTCCGCCTATGGTGCTTCGAAGCTGCAAGACATTCTCCTCGCCTTCGCCGTCGCCCGCCGCTGGCCCGGCGTCCTGTCCAACGCCATGGATCCCGGCTGGGTGCCGACGCAGATGGGCGGTGCCGCGGCGCCGGGCAGCGTGGCGGAAGGTGCGGCGACGGGGGTCTGGCTGGCCGTCAGCAACGACGCGCCGGCCAAGGTGTCGGGCCGCTTCTTCTTCCACAAGCGGGAGCAGGCGCCCAACCCGGAAGCAGATGACCGGGCTCTCCAGGACCGCCTGATGGCGGAGTGCGAACGAGTTTCCGGCGTGCGGTTCCCCGGATGATCCTCAAACCATATGAGCGCCTGCCAATGAGCAAGGAGGCTGCACGATGAGGTCGTCTCGTACGTTTAACAACGATGTTGCACGGCTTCGGACTGGGCGCGCAGCAGCCCCCGTGCAAGTCCATGCCGCGAATACTCAGGCATATTATGAATAAATTTCAGTGACCGCGTGGGGCACCCATTTCACAGGGATGCCACACCAAAGTTCATCAAGACGCTGGATCGGCCATCTCGGTGCGAGCGCTGACGGCTACACCCGGCAATGAGGCTTTGGGAGTGTCAAAAACCTGGGGCACTACGCCGCGAGTTGGAGTGCTTGGTGGCCAAACCGCCCGTCCAGCAGGGCGGCCCTGACCTGAAGCACGCGGTGGGCGCCGCGCGGTGACCAGCGCATCTGCTTGCGCTTGTTCATGCGGGCACTCACCAGCTGATTGACCGTGCCCTCGGCCCGCGATGTCGAGATCGGCTTGCCTGCGCGGTAGCGCTGGCCGTAGTCGGGGTTAGTTGAGGATAAGCGCGAAACTCACCCACAAGCCGAAGCAGCATCCCAGCTCGATGGTGTCCATGAAAGTCTGCTTTTCTGGACAGCAAAGCCTCGCCCGTATCTCATTGAAAAGATGCTGTTCTCTGTGGGTAATCGGCGGAGCCATTTGTGGACAGCATGGTGAGCCTGCTGGCAGCGAAGCTATCGCCGAGCCTCATTGGTCAACGACTCCAATTGCCAACCCTTTGTTTTCACACGCTCCTTCTTGGCTAAATCCTCTTGTGAGCGATTTCCGTCCATATCCTCAACCTACTCCCCAGTAGAACGCCAATGCTTAATTTCCTCGCCATGATGGTGCGCGCCCTGCGCGCGGTTGATCTGGTGGCGAATTCGGAGTTGTCCGTTTGTTCATGGGCAAGGCGGTCCGCCCAGCCCGCGTCCACCAGGAAGTTCAGTCCGGCGACGGATGCGAAGGACGGCCTGCCGACAGGGCCGGTGAATTCGCCACCAGATCAACCGCGCGCAGGGCGCGCACCATCATGGCGAGAAAATTAGGCATTGGCATTCTACTGCCGGTGACGCTCTGGCTCTATTTCCGTAGCAGATCAACCGCGCGCGGCGCGCGCACCATCATAACGAGGAAATTCGGCACTGGCGTTCTACTACCGGTGGCGCTCAGGCTCTATTTCCTCAACAGTGTCTCTGGGTTTAGAGTTCATACAGCCCGCGGCAGCTCCACCCTTCACCCCACGGGCGCACCGTTCGTACAAAGCCGCTAAGTGATCCGGAGCCTTGGTAGGGGAGCAATGATGGAAGTCGTAAGGACGGCTGCCTTTGCTGATGGACAGAAAGGCGGGAACCCTGCCGGCGTCGTCATCTGCGACGAGCTTCCCAGCACCGATGCCATGCAGGCCATCGCCGCAGAGGTCGGCTATTCCGAGACGGCCTTCGCGGCACCGTTCGGGCCGGGCTGGCGGGTGCGCTACTTTGCGCCCCAAGTTGAGGTGGACTTCTGCGGGCACGCGACCATCGCTCTTGGGGCAACGCTGGCAGACCAGCGCGGCAACGGTGTTTTCGAGCTTCAGCTCAACCACGCCAACATAACCGTTGAAGGACGCCATAATGGATCGGCGATGCTTGCCGCTCTGCAATCACCGCCCACGCATAGCCGGCCGGCCCCGGCGCAGTTGGTCGTGGATGCCCTGGCCCTGTTCTCCCTTGGGACAAGCGAGCTGGACCAAAGGATTCCGCCTGCGATTGCCCATGCCGGGGCTGACCACCTCGTGTTGGCGCCAGACACGCGCGCCCGGCTGGCAGCGATGCGGTACGACTTGGAAGCCGGCCGCACCCTGGCGCTGGGCTACGGCATCGGCACATTCATCCTCGTTCATGCCGAAGGGCCGCAGCTCTTCCATGCACGCAACCCGTTCCTTATCGGCGGGGTGTACGAGGACCCAGCGACCGGTGCCGCGGCAGCGGCCCTTGCTGGCTACCTTCGTGACCTCGGATGGCCGCACGAAGGCAGCATCGACATTGTGCAGGGTGAGGATATGGGCATGCGCTCACTCCTTTACGCAGCAATCCCCCCAGCACATGGTGCAAGCATACGTGTCAGTGGGCAAACTCGCCCAATCTGGTAGGCACCTTGTCTCGGGCAATGTGACCGCGTTCCAGGCGCTGCACGCCAGGCAGCCAAGAGGAGACGAAGATGACACCCACCACAGAAGCTCCGACTGCCCGCGCCCCGGCCTATTCCGATTGGCAAGGCGCCACCGGCGAGGGCTGGGCCGCGAACGCCGGCCGCTACGAGACCATGCTGGCCGACGTCGGCGCGGCCCTGCTCGACCATGCCGGCTTCGCGCCGGGCGAGCGGGTCGTGGAGATCGGCTGTGGTAGCGGGCAGTTCGCCCGGCGGATCGCGGCAACGGTTGCGCCGGGCGGCACGGTGCTCGGCCTGGACATTTCCCCGGCGCTGGTCCAGCTCGCCCGGCAGGAGGTCGCGGAGGCCAGGACCGGCAACCTCGACATCATGGTGGCCGACGCGCAAACGGCGGTGCCGCCGGGGGCGCCGTTCGACCGGCTGGTGTCGCGCTTCGGCGTTATGTTCTTCGCCGACCCGGCGGCGGCGATGGCCAACCTCCATGCCATGCTGGCGCCGGGCGGGCGGCTGGACTTCGCGGTTTGGGCTGGCATCGAGGGCAACCCCTGGGCCGGCGCGACTATGGAGGTGGCGCGCACCCACCTGGGCCAACCACCGCGCGATCCGTGCGCGCCTGGCCCGTTTGCGTTCAGCGACGGGGCCTATCTTCGCACCCTGCTCACCGGGGCGGGCTTCCAGGCAGTCCGCTTCACGCCGTGGCAAGGCAAGGTGCGGTTCGGGAAGCCGGGTGTCAGCGCGGCGGAAGCGGCCGGCCTTGCCGTCGCGGGCGGCACGTTGGCTGGGCCGATCCAGGCAGCCGGCGAGGAGGCCAGGGCGGCCCTGCTCGCCGACCTCGCGGCGCGGATGCAGCCTTACCTGACCGATGCGGGAGTCCTGGTGCCGGCGTCGGTCCACCTCGTCACCGCTGCCGCGGCTGGCCCGGCGCGGGCGGGCACAGGGCTGGAGCCGCGTTGATCCGGGTGGCGTCGGTCCGCCGCTGCAGCCGCGCAGCCCACCCGTCAGAACCTGTTCGAGTGGGTACCGGGCCGGCCCAGCGGGCCTCCAGGCTGGACCATGGCAAGGATTCGTTCGCGATCCTCACACATCCGACGCCAAGTGGTCATAACTGGCAGATTATGGCCGATTAAACGCGAGGACTGCTGGCTGATTGACACTCTTGCGAGCCTACGGCGGGGTGGAACAGCGTCGGGTCGCTCCGAGCGAAGCAAGCGTTCTGTACACTATGCTACAGATTCGTGCACGGCCGGGACAGCACAGCAAACAGCCCGGAAATGCTGGATGCAGCGAGGCCGAAATCAGAGGGGTTTAGTGCACAGCCCTGCACGGCCCCACGAAGGCTCGACACCTCGGCTCAGCCGCACGGCCCCGATGTGTGAGGATCGCGCACGAATCCTTGCCATGGTCCCTACCGGCATCAGACGCATCGATTGTTGGCAAACTTCGACCTGAACGCCCGCCCGATGGGCCGCATCGCCCTGCGGTCCCCTTGAAGCTCCTTGCTCAGAGATACTTGCCGTAGATGCCTTGGCCAGCCTGGACGAACTCGACGATGTTCCCGTCCGGGTCGTCGACGAAGATGGTGCCGATGCCGTACGAAAGGTCGCCGTCGGCGGTCACGTCACGCCGTTCATCAATTCCGAGCCCGCTCTGGAACGGACGCAGGCCATGGGTCAGGAGCAGCCTCGCCACTTCCCACAAGCTCTCGACCTCGATTGCGAAGTGCCTGGCGAGGTCGGTGTGGTCGCGCCCGTCTGCGGATAGCTCGGTGCCGGCCATCAGGTGGACCGAATAGCCGCCGCCCTCCCAGCCGAGCCAGTTGTCCTTGTCGGGATGCGGCCTGAGGCCGAGGATCCCTACGTAGAAGTGGCGCATCGCCTCGGTGTTCCGTACCCGGACACCGACGTGATGGAGCTTCATGCTGGCGCAAACGGGCTAGTGACCGCGAGCTCGCGCAGACCGAGCTCTGCCAGCAGCAAGGCCCGGCGCTCCTCGCCGACATCCGGCGGCACCCAATCCTGGGGCGCCAGGGTCCGTGCGCCTGCCGCGGAGCCCAGCGACGTGACCCAGCGCTGGAAGCCAGCTTGCGTGTAGAGGTTCAACATCTGCGCACCCTCGCCGTCCACGCACACCGCATGAACGGTGCCGCGCGGGATGAATACCAAGGCCCCCTTCGTTGCTCGAAGGATGCGGTCATCCAGCAGGAACTCGGCCCCACCGTCGAGCACGTAGAACACCTCGTCGCTTTCGAGGTGGACGTGCGGAGCGTCCGATTGACCTGCCTGCATCAGCCGTTCGAACAGGCAGTAGCGTCCGCCTGTGGCCGTCGCGTCCGCCAGCACGGTCCAGAGGCCGCCCGCGTGCCAATAGGCCGGCGACGTGGCTGCCGTCGCGGTGAACGACGTCTCGGTCGTCCCCGGCGTCGGCTTGGTTGACATGTTGTCCGGCCCCGGTGGGTCGGCACCGGGGAGCCCGAGGATGGGGATCTGGCCGTAGTCGCGCGACAGCTGCTCCACCAAGCGTCGCGGCGGCAGTGCCACATCCGGAGGCGGCAGTTCGTTGCGCTCGGCCGGGTGGGCGAAGCCCATCAGCAGCAACTCGAAGCCCGCGGGCAGATAGAAATTGAGGAGCTGGGTGCCCGGCGCGTCAACGACGAACGAGTGCTGGGCGCGCCGCGGAACCGCCACGAACGTGCCAGGCCCGGCTGAGAGCGTCAACCCGTCCGCCTGGAAGGTGCAGTGGCCGCTGATGATGTAGAGGCCCTCGTCCTGCGTATGGGCATGGGTGCAAGGGCCGCCTCCCTTCGGCGTCACGAGCTGGTCGATTAGGCAGAACGAGTTGCCGGTGAGGATGCCCGAGGCCATCACGCGCCACAGGTTACCGAGCTGCCAGAAGCCGGGTGCGTCGTCCGGGGGCACGACGTAGGCGCGGGCGGTCGTCATGTTGCAATCTCCGAAGATGATTTCGCGATCTCTCGCTCGGACGCATCCAACATCGATACCGTCGATCCATCGAGGTCTGCGGGAGCACGTTCCTGCTGTTATCGGCCTACTGCCGCGGTTCGCCTAGCCACGAGGCCGACGGTGACGACGAGGACGGCGGCCGGGAAGAATGCCTCGCCGTACTCGCCGTGCGTCGTCACGGTCGCAGCCGCCGCCATGACGAGGCAGCCAAGGGCCACTCCAAGCTGGCGGGTGGCAGCCCCGACCAGCAAGGCGGCCGTCGTGAGTTCCGTTGCGCTGGTCACGAGGTGGAACAAGGCGGGATAGCCCACCGATGGTAGTTCCCGCTGACTGGTCCCGGCTGGATGAGGTCACCAATGCTGCCAGACACGAAGACCGCCGCCATCGCGAACGGGAGGGTCGACGTCCAGGAAACGCGATGGACGTCGGCCGTGCGCCGCAACGCCGTCGGACCTGGCCGCTAGCCGGTCGCCGTCCGCATCCTGGCATGCCGCATCGATGCCGCACCCAGGCGTGGCTTCGTCATGGTTTGAGTTCCTGCGCCTCGAATAGCTGGGGAGCCGGGTGCGGCTCCTGCATTCAACAGTCAGCGTTTGATCGCCCGAATGGCAGGCGCGGGCGAACACGTCCTTGCTACAATCAGGGCAGGATGCGCCGCCGCACGACCTCTGGGCTCGCGCCGATCAACCGCCTCATGTGGCGGGCCAGGTGGCTCGAATGGCAGAACCCCGCCCGGCGCGCGACGTCGGCGATCGTCAGCGTGGGGAACGATAGGAGGAGGATGGCCCGGTCGACCCGGCACCGGACCAAGTGGCCATGGGGCGAAAGCCCGACCGTGCGGGCGAACTCGCGGGCGAAGTGGAACGTGCTCATGCCTACCACCCCGGCCAGCACCTCGAGACTCGTGGAGCCATCCGCGTCGGCATCGATCCGTTCGAGGACGCGGGCGAGCCGTGCCGGGGCGATGCCGCCGGATCGCATCGGAGCCACGCCCGCCTGGGTTTCGGCGTCGCTGGCCACTAGGTGGGACGCGACGCCCGCTACGGCTTCGTCCGCATCGCCCCCCGCAATGGCCACGGCATAGAGCAGCCTGGCGAGCTTGGGGTCGTGCTCGTTCAGCCGCGGCCGCAGGGCGATCGCCTCACGCGTCCCACCGGCGGCGCTGACGATCCTGGACCATGGCAGGCGCAGCTGCAGCACGCGGCACTCGCCCGTGATGGTGAAGCTGCCCCGGCAGTTCGGCGGCATGACCGTCACCGACCCGACGCGGGGCCGCCCGCCGACGGCGAGGCCGGCCATCGTGCCCTCGACGCGGTGCCCCTCGCTCAGGTTCAGGACGAGGCCGACCTCATCACTGGCATCGACATTGACGGACGCATCGCCGTGCCGCACGCGGCGCAACAAGCCTCGCGCGCCGGACTTGAGGACGGCGTCCTTGCCGAGGGTGGCATCGTGGAGACCGCTCATCGGGCCAGCGCAGCGCCAAGGCCATGCCCGCCATCCGCCGCCGCTCGGGCCATGGCGGGTGCGCCGGAAAGGACTGGCGTGGGGCGGTCGGTCATGCTGGCCATCTCGCCGGGCGCCCTAGGCCAGCGTGCGCTCGGGGACCCCGGCCGCGACTTGCGCTTGCCGGAGGAAGCGTTGCGCGACGTAACGTTCGGGAGGCGTGTCCCCCGGTATGGTGAAGTTGGAGCTGCGGTCGGTGCGGATCATGTCCATCGCTGTCTGGATCGATCGGCGGTCGAGGTGCAGGTCGAGCGGCAGCGCGTCTCCATCAACGTGGTCATGCCACGCCCGCGCGGCGTATCGCTCCTCGACGCCCATGCAGCGCTGCGCCAAGGCGATCGCGTCCGCCTTGTTGTCGGCCATCCAGCGGGAGCCACGGATCGAGGCAGCGAGGAAGCGAGTCATCACGTCCGGATGGCTCTCCGCCCACCCGAGCCGCACGTTGACCGAGGTGAACTGGAAGTACGGTATCCACTGGGAGACCGGGCCGAGGTTCGACAGCCCGGCGTCCTCGGCGATGTAGTTGTGCGGATCGGTCTGCATGCCGGCATCGATCTCGCGCCGCATCAGCATCTCGTGCCGCGGCGGCACGACGCCTGCCGCGACGAGCTTGTAGTCGCGCGGGTGTTCCAGCCCGACGCCCTTCATGATCTCCATGAACAGGGACGAGGTGCCGCCGGACAGCGACGACACGCCGATCACCTTGCCGCGCAGATCCTCGAGCCGCTTGATCTCGGGTTGCGCGATCAGGTCGTGGGTCAGCCGGTTCACGTTGCCGCCGACCATCCGTAGGTCGCCGCCGGCCTCGACGTCGTGGATGACGTGTTCGGGCGATCCCACGCCGACCTGGATGGTGCCGTCGCCCAGCGCCTGGGTCACCGGCTCGATGCCGCCGAACGAGGTGATCGTCACGTCCAGGTCCGCGTCCGCGTAGAAGCCCCGCTCGAGCGCCGCCCAGTAGGGAACGTAGAAGAACGCGGGAACCACAATCCCCAGGTGCAGTTGCTCGCCCATTAGGCAAACTCCCCTTGCTTGTCGAACAGGCGCCCCGCCGCGGCCACGCCGCTTTCGACTTGCGCGAGGCGCAGCATGGCCCAGAGCACGGCCCCGTTGCTGGTGATCACAGGCTTGCCAATTGCGTCTTCCATGGCCGCCGCGGCCTCCAGGGCGCGAAGGTTGGCGCAGCTCAGGAAGATGGCCTCCGCGTCCGGGTGATCGGCCGCGCGCGCTTGCGCGGCGATCTCCTCAGGCGAGACGTCGGCGCAACGCCGAGGGTTGGCGATCGCCAGCCCAACAGTGCGCACCACCCTCACGCCGGCCACCTCCAGCATGGCCGCCTCCTCGACGTTGAACCGGTCATCGAATGGGCTGAACAGTGCGATGCGGTGGACGCGCATGGCCGCGAAAGCGTCCAGCAAGGCCTCCATCGTGTTCGTCGCCGGAACACCGGTGGCGACGCTGATGCGTCCCGAGAGCGCCCGCTCGCCCCTGGCACCGCCGAGCATGCTTGCTCCCGTGCACGCGAGCCCGATCGCATCTACCCCTGCGTCGGCCAGCAGCGAGGCCGCGTCGGGCACGGCGTCCAGCGCCCGGGCTAGTTGTTCGCGCGTCGTCCCGGTCAGCCGGATGCGCGTGACGTGCGCCCTCGCCTCCTCTGGCAGGAACAGCCGTAAGTCGTTCTCCAGCACCGTGTTCACGGATGGGATGATCAGGCCGATGTGCTTCATGGCGGCTTCCTCCATTCAGCTCGTCAGGCTGGCGCGAACCAGCAGCGTGTCGAAATCCGTATCCTGCGCGGCCCGGCGGGCGCCCCGGAGCGATCCGAGCCAAGCGGCGAGGAAGCCAGCGGGAACGGATGCGATCCCGACATTGGCGAGCGGGAACAACGCGTCCGCCCCTAGGATGGTGGGGCCAGCCAGGACCAGGCCGACCGCGCTCAGCAACCCGACCCAGAGGCAAGCGAGTGCGCCGGTTTCGTTGAAGCCGCGCCAGAACAGGGTCAGCAGGATCGCGGGCACGTTGGCGCTCGCTGCGACCGTGAAAGCGATAATGCCGATGTAGGCAAGGTTGAGGTGGGAAGCGCCGAGCGACAGTAGGATCGCCAGGCCGCTCACCAGGACCGCGGCGCTGCGCGCGGCGAACAACCGCTCCCGGTCGCCCGATCGCGGGCGCAAGATATTAGCATAGATGTCGTGCGCGAACGTGCCTGCGGCGCTGATAGCGACGCCCGCGATCACGGCGAGGATCGTGGCGAAGATCACCGCCGACACGAACGCCAGCAGCACGGGTCCGCCGACGAGTTGCGCCAGCATGGGCGTGGTCAGCGTGCCGGCTGGGTTGGCGGCGCGGATCGCGTCCGGGCCGAGGAGCACGGCGGCGCCGAGGCCGATGAACGCGACGCTGAGCAGGAAGAGGCTGATGATCCAGCTCGCCACCACCACCGAGCGGCGGGCCGCTTGGGCGTTCGGGACGGTGAGGAAGCGGACCAGCACGTGCGGCAGGCCCAGCGGTCCGATCGCCACCCCGAGGTTGAGCGAGATGTAGTCCAAGCGGCCGGCCAGTGTTGGCGCGTGGGGCGGGGTCACCATGCGCGGGCCGATCTTGTCCACCGCCTGGGCGAAGATCTCGCCCACGCTCCAGTTGAACCGCGCCATGGTCAGCGTGAACAGGATTGCGGCCGCGAATAGCAGCAGCCCCGTCTTGAACACCTGGATCCACGTCACCGCGACCATGCCGCCCAGCAGCACGTAGGCGGTCATCAGCACGCCGACGAGGACGACGGACACCGGGTAGCTAAGGCCGAGGAGCAGCTTGATGAGCAGGCCGGCGCCGACGAACTGAGCCACCATGAACAGGCCGCTTACCACCAGCGCGTTCAGTGCCGCGATCGCCCGCACGCCGCGGCCCGGGAAGCGCGCCGCGAGCATGTCGGAGAGCGTGAACTTGCCCAGGTTGCGCAACGGCTCCGCCACGATCAGGGCGACCAGGACGAAGGTGGTCGGCACGCTGATCGCGATGTAGAAGCCGGACAGGCCGGTCAGCGCGGTCGCGCCCAATATGCCCAGGAAGGCGGCCGCGGACAGGAAGTCGCCGGCGATCGCCATCCCGTTCTGCCAGGCCGCGACGCCGTGCTCGGCCACGTAGAAGCCGTTGGTCGTCGTGCTGCGCCGCGCCGCGACGACGGCGATGCCGAACGCGGCGAGGATGATCGCGCCCAGGAACGCCAGGGTCAGGGATTGCGTCACGATGCCTGCTCCAAGGTGGCGTCCCGGTCGAGCATCGCCGCTGCCGCGGCGTCGAACCGGCGCGCGCGTGCGACATAGACGTGCAGCAGCGCCAGCGGGACGACGAATTGCGCGAAGGCGTAGACCCAGCCCCAGGTCAGCAGGCCGAATGCCTTGCCGTCGAGCGCCGGGGTGAAGACCGAGAGCACCGGCTGCAGCAGGTTGAACACCAGCAGCGATCCGGCCGCCACGGCCACGAACGCCGATCGCCGCCGCAACAAGCCGCGGAATGGGCGATCCGCGGCGAGCAGTGTCGATGTTCGTTCGACTAGGGATTGGTCTACTGGTTCGCGTGCGAGCGTGAGGTCTGCGGTCAAGGATTTCCTCCCTCGTTGTTCTTGCCTGCCGGGCGGGTTCAGGTGATGCGCAGTGTGATCCCGCCCAGTCCATCGATGCCGCCCGTCACCTCGTCGCCGCGCTGGAGCGGCCCCACGCCTTCCGGCGTGCCAGTCATGATCAGGTCCCCGGGCTGCAGCTCCATCGAGCGCGAGGCGATGCTGATGATGTCCGGCACCGGCCAGATCAGCTTGGCGATGTCCGAGTCCTGCTTTACCGCGCCGCCCACGGCGAGCCAGATGCGGCCCGCGCTGGGATGGCCGACGGCGGACACCGGATGGAGCGGTGCGATCGGCGCCGATCGGTCGAATCCCTTGCCCCAATCCCAGGGCCGACCCTGCTCGCGTGCAGCCAATTGCAGGTCGCGCCGGGTCAGGTCGATGCCGACCCCGTAGCCCCAGACGTGGTCGAGCGCCGCCTCGGGCGCGATCTCAAACCCGCCCTGCCCGATCGCGACGACCAGTTCCATCTCGTAGTGGAGGTTGCCGGTTTCCGGCGGATACGGGACGCTCGCCCCGTCGTCGACGACCGCGTCGGCCGGCTTGAGAAAGAAGAACGGCGGCTCGCGGTCCGGGTCGCGGCCCATCTCGCGGGCGTGGGCCGCGTAGTTGCGACCGACGCAGATGATGCGGCGGACGGGGAAGCGCCCGGCGGAGCCGGCCACCGCGACGCTGGGCGTCGGCGGTGCGGGGATGACGAACTCAGGCATTGCCGCGGTCCTCCCGGAACAGGTGGAGCGCCTGCTGGATCGGGCGGTCGGAGAAGGAGAACAGCACGGCGTCCTCGGCCGCCTGGTGTCGCACCTTGTACCAGGACGGGACGACGAACAGGTCGCGCTTGCCCCATTCCACTACGAAATCCTCGCCGCCAGAACGGTGCGAGACCACGCTGCGCCCCGTCCCCTCGATGCAAGCGAACACCGTCGCGTCGGTGGAACGGTACGTGCTGGTGTGGAACCCGGCCGGCAGCAGCTGCACGAAGGTTCCCATGGTGGCCATGGCGTGGTTGCCGGTGATGGGATTGGTGTAGCGCATCTTCAGCCCGTGGCAGGCATCCCACTCGCCCATCCGGCGCATGCGCTCCAGCGCCTCGCGCGTGCGGTCGTACGGGTAGTTGAACACGGGCGACGAGCCGCCGCCGCCGTTGTGGTCCACCGGCAGCAGGTTGGCGCCGTAGCGCGCGTCGCTGTCGCCGACGGGACGGGTGATCGGCTGCTCGTCCACGTCCAGGTGCTCGGCGAATGAGGTGTCGAGGAAGGAGACGACGGGGATGTCCAGGCCGTCGAGCCAGAAGATCGGCGCCTCGCTCGGGTTGCCGTGGTCGTGCCAAGCCATGGGCGGGGTGATGATGAAGTCACCCTCGTGCATGATCGTCTTCTCGCCGTTGACGGCGGTGTAGGCGCCGTCACCCTCCAGCACGAAGCGCAGCGCCGACTGGGTATGGCGATGGGCGGGTGCGACCTCGCCGGGCAGCACCAATTGCACACCGGAATACAGGCTGGTGGTGATGCGGGACTGGCCGCGCAGGCCGGGGTTCTCCAGCACCAGGACGCGCCGCTCGGCCTCCTTGGCGGTGATCAGCCCGCCCGCCTCCATCATGGCCGCGCGGATGGTGCCGAACTTCCAGGCGGCCGGCTGGCAGGGGCTGCGCGGCTCCGGCGTCACCAGGTTGGCGAGCGAGGTCCAGAGCGGCGTGAGGTTGTCTTTCCCGATGCGGTCGTAAAAAGCCAGCCGCTCCGGCGTGTCCGTTGCGTGGCCATCTGTGAGGTTGGTGTCCATCGCGCCCTCCAATTTGTTAGATTGACCGTATGCGTTCTTTCCATTATCGTCAATGGCAATGGCGCGGGAGACGCCGTTGGAGCGTCGCAATGATCTTGCATGGCTATTTCCGGAGCGCCGCGTCCTGGCGCGTCCGCATCGCGCTTGGGCTGAAGGACCTGACGGCCAAGCACGTGTCCCATCACCTCCGCCGCGGCGAGCAGCGTGCGCCGGACTACATGGCGCTCAACCCGCAAGGCCTCGTCCCGACGCTGGTCACCGACGACGGCGTCGCGCTGATCCAGTCGGTCGCCATCGTCGAATGGCTGGACGAGACGCATCCCGCACCACCGCTGCTGCCCGGCGACGCCCTGGCGCGGGCGCGCGTGCGCGGCTTCGCGCTCATCCTGTCGGCAGACACGCATCCCTTGCAGAACCTCGGCGTACTGAATGCGCTCCGGGCCTATGGCGTCGACGAGGCCGGCGCGAAGGACTGGGCGGCGAAGGCCAATGCCGCCGGGCTGGCCGCTTGCGAGGCATTGCTGGACGGCGTGCCCGGCCCGTTCTGCTTCGGCGCGGCGCCGACGCTCGCCGACATCTGCCTCGTTCCCCAGCTCGGCAACGCGCGACGGTTCGGCGTCGACATGGAGCCGTTCCCGCGCCTGCGCGAGCGGGAGGCCGCCTGCCTGGCCCTGCGCGCCTTCGCCGCCGCAGCGCCGGAGCGCCAGGCCGATGCGGAGTAGCCGGGCCACGGCGCCATGCAGTATGCCGAACCCCGGCCGTCTGCTAGCAGCCGAGCATGAGCCAACTGTACACCATGCCCGGCCACCTCATCCGCAGGGCCCAACAAGCCTCGACGGCGATCTTCAGCGAGGAGTGCGCGGGGCTCGACCTTACGGCCGTCCAGTATGCGGCCTTGTACACGATCGAGGCCAACCCCGGCGTGGACGCGACGCGGCTCTCGGCCCTGATTGCCTTCGACCGCTCGACGATCGGCGGCGTGCTGGAGCGGCTCGAGGCGAAGGGCTGGATCGCCCGGGACTCGAGTCCGCAGGACCGCAGGATCAAGCTGCTACGGATCACCTAGGACGGCGCCGCGCTGCTGCGCCAGGTCGAGCCAGCCGTCCGCCGGGTGCAGGAACGGCTGCTCGCCCCGCTGGCCCCGCGCGACCGCGCGACCATGCTCCGGCTGCTGGGCGAACTGGCGAACCTGCACAACGACTTGCTTCCCGCTCCCTTGCGGATCGCCGCCGTGCGCTAGGACCCGTGGTGCGGGGCACGCCGGGCTTTCCGCACGGGCCGGCCAGCCACGACGCACACCTCGGGGAGTAGCACCATGTCAGCATCACCTGCGTTGCCGTTCATCGTCGCCGGCGGCGGCATCGGTGGCCTGGCTGCCGCCCTCGCCCTTGCGCGCAAGGGCATCCAGGTCCTCGTGCTCGAGAAGGCGCCCGTGCTGGGTGAGATCGGCGCCGGCATCCAGCTCGGCCCGAACGCCTTCCACTGCTTCGACGACCTCGGCATCGGCGACGCCGCCCGGGGCATGGCGGTGTTCATCGACAATCTGCGGCTGATGGACGCCACGACCGCCGAGGAGATCACCCGCATCCCGCTCGACGAGCCCTTCCGCCAACGCTTCGGCAACCCTTACGCCGTCATCCACCGCGGCGACCTGCACGGAGTGTTCCTGAAGGCCTGCCGTGACCACGGCCGCATCGAGCTTCGCACCGCTTGCGAGGTCACCGCCTACGAGCAGGACGGTGGCGCCGTCACCGCCCGGCTCAAGTCCGGCGAGACGGTTCGCGGCGCCGCGCTGATCGGGTCGGACGGGCTGTGGTCCAACATCCGCAGGCAGATGGTTGGCGACGGCGCGCCTCGCGTTTCCGGCCACACGACCTACCGCTCCGTTATCCCGACGGCGATGATGCCGGAGGATCTGCGGTGGAACGCGGCGACGCTGTGGGCCGGACCCAAGTGCCACATCGTCCACTACCCGCTGTCCGGCTGGAAGGTGTTCAACTTGGTCGTCACCTTCCACAATCACGCGCCCGAGCCGGTCGCGGGCAAGCCGTGTTCCGAGGAGGAAGTTATGGCTGGTTTCGAGCACATCCATCCGCGCGCGCAGGACATTATCCGGCACGGCAAGGATTGGAAGTACTGGGTGCTGTGCGACCGCGACCCGATCGACAACTGGGTGGACGGCCATGCGGCGCTGCTGGGCGACGCGGCGCACCCGACGCTGCAGTACTTCGCCCAGGGCGCCTGCATGGCGATGGAGGACGGCGTGGCGCTGGCCGAGGAGGTTGCTGCCCGCCCGGGCAACCTCGACGGTGCGCTCGAGGCCTACCGCGCCCGGCGTGTGCTGCGGACCGCCCGGGTGCAGCTGCAGTCCCGCGCCATCGGCGAGCACATCTACCATCCCGGCGGCGCACATGCGCAGCTCCGCAATGCGATCATGCGGGCCAAGACGCCGTCACAGTGGTACGACGACCTTGCCTGGATCTACGGCGGCGACAAGCTGGGCGGCGCCAGCTTGGCCCGCGCAGCCGCCTAGGACGACAGGACAAGGGGGGCGGAACGGCATGAAATCATCCGGCCTGGCGGGCCTGGTGCTCGCCGCTCTCCTGCTCGCACCCGGCGCAGCCCGGGCCGAGTTGCCCGCAATCGTCAGGATCGGCGTGTTGAACGATATGTCCGGACCCTACGCGGACCTGTCCGGCAAGGGCTCCGTCCTGGCGGCGCAGATGGCGGCCGAGGACTTCGCCGCCACCGCCGGCCCCGGCGCCCCGAAGGTCGAGATCCTGTCGGCCGACCACCAGAACAAGGCCGACATCGGTGCCGGGATCGCCCGCGCCTGGGTCGACCGGGACGGCGTGGCCGCCGTCGTGGACGTGCCGAACTCCGCAGTGGCGCTCGCCGTCAATCAGGTCATGCGCGACAAGGACCGGGCCTTCCTCGCCTCCAGCAGCGCCACGTCGGATCTGACCGGGCCGCAATGCGCGCCCACGACCGTGCAATGGACCTTCGACACCTGGGCGTTGGCCAACGGCACCGCGCGCGAGCTGACACGGCGCGGCGCAAAGCGCTGGTTCTTCATCGGCTCGGACTACGCGCTCGGCGCCTCCTTGATCCGCGACGCCACGGCCGTGATCACGGCGAACGGCGGCAGCGTGCTGGGCGACGTCCGGGCGCCGCTCGGCACGTCCGACCTGTCGTCCTACCTGCTCGAGGCGCAATCCTCCGGCGCGGACGTGATCGGCACCGCCAACGCGGGCAACGACGCCGTCAACACCATCAAGCAGGCGGCGGAGTTCGGCGTGGGCCGCGACGGCAAGCAGCGGATGGCTGGCCTACTGGTCTTCCTCACCGACGTGCAGGCGATGGGGTTGCAGACCGCCCAGGGCCTGCTGCTGACAGAGGCATTCTACTGGGACCTCAACGACTCGACTCGCGCCTGGAGCCGCCGCTTCGCCGAGCGCAACGGCGGCCGGATGCCGACGATGAACCACGCCGGCGTGTATTCCGAGACGCTGGCCTACCTGCGCGCTGCCTTCGCGTCTGGCGGCATCTCCGGGCGCGCCGTGGTGGCGAGGATGGGCGCCGCCCCGATCGACGATGCGCTGTTCGGCCCGACCACGGTCCGCCCGGACGGCCGCGCGGTGCACGCGATGTACCTGTTCCAGGTCAAGGCGCTGGCCCAGTCGAGCGGGCCATACGACCTCTACACCACCGTCGCCACCATCCCTGCGGCGGAGGCCTTCCGCCCGCTCGACCAGGGTGGGTGCCCCACCGTGATCCATTGAAGGAGATCTCCCATGAGCCAAGCCGGACCTGACGGCCACGGCCACCCGATCGCCTCCGCCGTCGCCGACCACGAGGAGAGCGGCGGAACGCCGGACCCGGCCCTGATCGAGGAGCTGGTCGCCGCCAACCACATCCTGTTCGACCAGGGCGTCGTGGACGCGTTCGGGCACGTCAGCGTACGGCACGACAAGCGGCACGACCGCTTCCTGCTGGCGCGCAACATGGCGCCCGGCTCCGTCACGGCGGCCGACATCATCGAGTACGACCTCGACGGTAGCCCGCTAAACGCCAACGGCCGCAAGGTGTACCTGGAGCGCTTCATCCATGGCGAGCTGTTCCGCCGCCGCCCGGACGTCATGGCCGTGGTGCACAGTCATTCGCACGCGATCGTGCCGCTGAGCGTGGTCAAGGGCGCCAAGCTGCGCGCGCTGTTCCACATGGCCGGCTTCATCGGCCAAGACGCGCCGGTGTTCGAAATCCGGGAGGCCGGCGGCGACGGCACCGACCTGCTGATCAGCGACAACCACCTCGGGCGCGCGCTGGCGGAGAAGTTCGACCGGGCCGACATCGTGCTGATGCGCGGCCACGGCTCGACCGTGGTGGCAGGCAACGTGCAGCTCGCCGTCTACCGCGCCGTTTATGCCGAGCTGAACGCGCTCTACCAGCTCGAGGCCAGCCAACTGGGCGAGGTCACCTACCTGACCGAGGCGGAGGGACGTGCCTGCGTCGACCGTGTCGAGGGCCAAGTCCAGCGTCCCTGGGACTTGTGGAAGAGTCAGGCGGCGCAGTGCCGAGGCGGTTCCTGACGGCCAGCGTCTGCCCAAACGCCTTCGCTCGGGTAGCTGGGTCAAGCCTTAAACAAGCCATGCGGGATGAACGACATGCGCCAGCCTCGGGACGTCAACGTGACCGCGCTCATCGATGAGCGGCCGATAGGTGGCCTTCAGTGGCTCGTCTTCGTCTTGTGCGCCCTGGCCGCGCTGCTGGACGGGGCGGACAGCCAGTCGATCGGCGTGGCCGGCCCGCTCATCGCGGCGCAGTTCGGCATGACGATGGGTTCCTTCACCCCGGCCTTCTCCGCAGGGCTGCTGGGCGCCACGATCGGGGCGCTGAGCTTTGGCGGGCTGGGGGACCGCTTCGGGCGCAAGCGCATGCTGATCCTGGCGGTGGTCATGCTGTCCACCTTCACGCTGCTGACCGCCGCCGCGCAGACCTTCCCCGAGCTGCTCGTCATCCGCTTCCTGGGCGGGCTCGGGCTCGGCGGCGCCACGCCATGCTTCATCACCCTATGTGCGGAGTATGCGCCCCGACGCCGGCGCGCGATGCTGGCCAGCGTGCTGTGGGCGGCCTATCCGCTGGGGGCGAGCCTCGGCGGCTTGCTCAACGCCACGGTCATCCCGGCGCTCGGCTGGCCGGCCGTGTTCTACATTGGCGGCGGACTGCCGTTGCTCGTGGCGCTCCTGATGGCCCTCCTGCTTCCCGAGTCGCTCGGTTACCTCGTGGCGCGCGACGCCGCTTCACCCCGCGCCATGGCGATCGTCCGCAGGCTGGACAGCACGCTCGTGGGCCAAGCCACCCGGCTCGTCGCGGATGCCGAGACGGTGGTGGGCGCGGGACTGCGGACCCTGTTCACCCAGGGCCGTGCCACGGGCACGGTGTTGCTGTGGCTGATCATGTTCATGGCATTCGGCACCACGACGATCATCGTGCTGATAAGCCCGACCCTGTTCAAGGCGAGCGGCCTTTCCCTCTCGATGGCGGCGCTGCTGGTCGGGCTCAACAATTTCGTGGGCGTCGCGGGCATGGCGAGCGCCGGGCGGCTGGTGGAGCGGTTCGGTCCGCTGGTGCTTGTCCCGGCCTTCGGGCTCGGGGCCGCGACCCTGGCGGTCATGGGGTCGGTCGCATCGTCCGCGGCGCTGTCGGCGATCTGCATGGCGCTGCTGGGCGTGACGGTGCTGCTGGGCGCCTCGGGTGGGATCGCGCTCGCCGCGGTCTCATACCCGACGGCCATCCGCTCCACTGGTGTGGGCTGGGCCATGGGGATGGGCCGCTTAGGGCAGGTCTGCAGTCCCCTGCTCGTCGGCCTGATGCTGCGGCAAGGCTGGGGCCCGCGGGAGATCCTAGGTGTGATGTCCCTTCTGCCGGTCCTTGCTGGAATGTTCGTGCTCGTCCGCACGCTCCAGTCTCGCCGGACCGAGCTGCCGGTGGCCGTTTGATCCTCTCGCCGAAGACGGGGCATGCCACCGGGCGCCTATGCGCCTGCCCGCCCGTCAGCCGATCGCGATGTTGACGTTCTTGAGCTGCGTGCAGTCGAGCATCTCGTCGATGCTTTCCTCCCGTCCCAGCCCGGACTGCTTGTAGCCGCCGAACGGCGCGCCGAGGAAATGCGTGCTGGTCTGGTTGACCCACACATACCCGGCCTCGACCGCCGCTGCGGCCCGGTGGGCGGTCGCAAGGTCCTTGGTCCAGATGCTGGCAGTCAGGCCGTACTCGACGTCGTTGACGGCGTGCATCATCTCCGCCTCGTCCGACCACCGGAACACGGACAGCACCGGGCCGAATATCTCCTCCTGCGCGATGCGCATGCTGGGGCGCACGTCGGCGAACACGGCGGGCTCGATGAACAGGCCGCGCGCCAGCTCCGGGTCAGCCGAGGGCACGCCGCCGCAGACCAGCCGGGCGCCATCCTCCTTGGCCCAGGCCACGTAGCGCAGCACCTTGTCATATTGCGCCTGGCTGACCAGGCAACCCATCTGCGTCTCGAACCGCGTCGGCAGGCCGGGCTTGATGGCGCGCACGCGCTCGGCCACCCGCTCCAGCACCGCATCGTGCAGGCTCTCGTGCAGGAACGCGCGGGACGTGCTGCCGCAGCTCTGGCCGCACCAGGTGAAGTTCATGCCGCCGGCCACGCCCGTCGCCACGCGCTCGATGTCGGCGTCCGGGAACGCGATCAGCGCGTTCTTGCCGCCCAGTTCGAGCGAGACCTTCTTCATCGTCTCCGCCGCACCCCGCAGGATGGCGCGCCCAGTCGGCACCGAGCCGATCAGCCCGACCTTGGCGATGCCGGGATGGGCCACCAGCGCCTCGCCGCAGGCGCGCCCGCCGGGCAGCACGTTGAAGGCGCCGGGCGGGAACAGCGGCCCGATCAACTCGGCCAGCCGCAGGGAGGAGAGCGGCGCCTGCTCCGGGGGCTTGATGATCAGGCTGTTGCCCGCGGCTAGTGGGGCGCCGGCGCGCATGACGGCGAACATGAACGGGTGGTTGTAGGCATTGATCCGCGCCACCACGCCCAGCGGCTCGCGCAGCGTGTAGTTCAGCACGCCCTCGCCCATCGGGATCGTGGAGCCCTTCATCTCGAGCACGAGGCCCGCGAAGTAGTCCAGGCTCGCGGCCCCGATCTCGGCGTCGCGCACCATCTCGGCCACCGGGTTGCCGCAGTCCGCAGCGTCGATCAGCGCCAGCTCGCGGCCGTTCGCGCGGATGATCGTGGCCGCCTCCCGCAAGATGCGCGCACGCTCCAGCGGCTTGATCCGGCGCCACGCCTGGAACCCGGCCTCCGCGGCCGCGACCGCCCGGTCCACGTCCGAGGCAGCAGCCCAGGACACGCGGCCGAGCGGCTCTCCCGTGGACGGGCTGCCGGTCGCCTCCGTGGCGCCGCCCGCGGCGTCATGCCAACCGCCGCCGTAGTACAACCCGCGCTGGTCCGGCAGGGTGATGGACGCGCCGCCGATCGTGTCGAGTGCCATGGGACCTCCTGTTCGTCCTTCAGCCGGTCAGCCGGCGCCGTCCCGGGTCAGCGCCGCCGTCATCTCGGTGCCGTAGCCTTGGGCCACGCGCACGTCCACGAGGGCGGGCTGCCCCGCGCGGACGGCGTCGAGCGCCTGTGCTAGGGCCGCGCGCAGCCCGGCGGCATCGTGTACCGGGCCCCAGGCGGCACAGCCCTGTGCTCGCGCTATTGCCGCGATGTCCACGTCCGGGCCGCCGATATGCTGGCCGATCCACTTGTTGGCCGGGTTGCGACCGCGCATCTGCGCCACCCGCTCCTGGTGGACTTCGTCGTTGAAGAAGCTCTGGTTGTTGGCGACCAGGGCAAGCAGCGGGATGCCGTAGCGCGCCGCGGTCCAAAACGCGGTGCAGCCCATCAGCGTGTCGCCATCGCCCAGCACCGCGACGGGCAGCCGCCCCGTGCCACGCAGCGCCAGCGCAGCGCCGACCAGCATGCCGGGGCCGGAGCCGATGCCACCGCCGCCGTCGTAGCCGAGCATGGAGAGCGGGTCGTCCACGGTCCAGAACGCGCCGGACCAGGATAGCGAGTAGCGCACCAGGCACGAGTCCTGGCCGGCAACCGCCTCCCGCAAGCCAGCTGCCAGGTCGGCCACGGCCAGGCGCCCATCGGTCCGAGCCGCAGGCAGCGCGGCAGGCAAGGCGGCGGGCAGCCACGGCTCGGCCGCGCCCTCGCCCAGTTCGGCCAGCAACGCCGTCACAGCTGCTTCTGGGGCACACAGCAACGAATGGTCGGCGGGCGGCAGGCCCTGGTGGTCCATGCTCCAGCCGTTGTGCATCAACTGGTCCAGCGACGCCTGGATCACGACCGTGTCACGCGCGCAGGTAGCCGTCAGCGTCCCCGAGAGGTCGTTCCAGTCGAGGCTGAGCACGATGTCGGCCTGCTGCAGAGCTTCGACCGCGTCCTTGCCGGGGAACATGCCGGCGTCAGCGGCATGCAACCGGTGCACGCTGGGGAATGCGGCGGCGAGCTTCAGGTCGGTCAGCACGGCAGCACCCAGCCGCTCAGCGAGTCGGACCCGTTCGTCCCATCCCGCCTGGTCGCGGGTGACGCGCCCTGCCAGAATCAACGGCCGGCGCGCCGACCGCAACGCATCTGCGGCAGCGCGCAGGGCGGCCGGGTCGGGGGCCGGTGCAGCCGGGGCACGGAACCGCGCGACGTCCGGGATGGCCAGCGCCGGCGCCTCGGCCTCCTGCATGGCGGCATCGAGGTTGACGTAGGTGGGGCCGCAAGGCTGCGTCGTGGCGAGCAGGTTGGCGCGCAGCAGGGACTCGACGGCGGCGGCCGGGCTGGCCGGCTGGTCGTCCCACTTTGTGTAGTGGCGCACCAGCGCGCCCTGGTCGCGCGCGGTGTGGATCCAGTCGATCCATGGGCGCCGCTTGGCCGCATCGACTGGGCCGGTCGCGCCGATCACCAGCATCGGCACCCGGTCGCACCAGGCGTTGTAGATAGCCATCGAGCCATGCATCAGTCCGACGTTGCTGTGCAGCGCCGCCGCCATTGGGCGTCCGGTGACCTTGGCCCAGCCATGCGCGATGGCGACGGCGTGCTCCTCATGCAGGCACAGCAGCATGCGCGGGTCGCGGTTGCCGAGGTGGTTGACCAAGCTGTCATGCAGGCCGCGGAAGCTCGCGCCCGGGTTCAGCGCCACGAATGGGATGCCGAGGGCGCGAATGACATCCGCCACGATGTCGCTGCCGTAGTAGGCGCCGCCCGGGGCACCCAGCTCCGGACGCTCGATCGAGTTCGGATCGTTCACGCGGCCAGCATTCGGCGCATCCAGCATCTTTCCACTCCGATTGATCGTCCTCACGCTAGAGCCGATGCGCCACAGCCGATACGGGGCCATCGCTCTGGCAGCTAGAGCGAACCGCTATCCCGCGCGCCTACTGCGACGGAACCTCAGCGCGCACCCAATCGGCCACAAGGCCGGCGACCGCCTCGCTGTTGCGGTCCATCATGATCTGGTGCGTGTTGCCCCTCTCGCCCCTTGCAGGCAGGTCGAGCACGTCCGCGTGGCCGCCGTGGTCGTGCAATGCCACCGCATAGGCGTCCGCTGCCGCCCGCGTGTTGCGCCAGTACGCGGTGGATTGCAGGTTGTCGCCCCAGATCAGCAAATGCGGCACGCGCGCCAGGGCCGCGGCATCCACCTTCGCCAGGTCCGGCACCGCCGTCAGCTCCACCGCGACGATGCCGCGCACCAGGTCCGGATGCCGCGCGGCGAGTTGCGTGGCGAAGTAGGCGCCCGAACTCTGCGCCACGATCACGCACGGGCAAGCCTGCGCGAGCAAGGCGGCGTAGGACGCCAGCTCCACATCATCTTGCCCGGCGAAGCGCGGCACGGCACCCTTCATGAACGCGTCGAACGAGTCGATTGGGAACTGCGTTCCGGGGAACGCCTCGCGCTTCGCCTGATCCGGATCGTAGCGTGGGCCGATGCGGAGCAAGGTCCAGGTGGACTCGTTGGAGCGGAACACCGGCTCGCCGGGCAGCACGGCGGGAAATGGCTGATAGCTGGCGCGGCCCTTTCCCGGCGCATCGACCTGCCACACATCGTGGCCCTCGCGCAGCAGGATGTCCCGCCAGCCCGGCCGCCCGTCCGGCGTGGTCTCCCACATCGCGCCGGTCTCCGTCCCGCCGTTGAGGAACAGGATGGGCAATCCAGTCGGGCGCGCAAGCTTCTGCCATTGCACGTAGGCTTGGCCGGTCTGGTAGGTGCCGTTCGGGTCGGTGCGGACGGGCGGCGCGTCCGCGGCCACGTGCACCTCCTTGACCGGCTGCCCGGCGACGCGCGCCTGAGTGCCGCCCAGCATGAAGCTGCCCTCCCCGCACAGCACGATGTCCCGGCTATCCCGCAGGTAGCGCAGATCGGTGACGCGCCCGAGCGCGAACGGCTTGTCCGGCAGCAGCTTGGCCGCAACTAGCGCCGCGTGCACCCGCGCGAGGCCGGCCGTGCTGACGTCCATGCCCGGCGTGAGGATGCCCATGCGCGCCGTATCGGCCAGCGCCCGCTCGGCCAACGGGCGGGTCGTCTGCAGTTCCTCTGCGGCCACGGCGGCGGCGGCGGCCGGGTCGGCAGCGATGTCGTCCAGCCCGCGGCGCAGCGCCCGCAGTGCGCTGACCAGAGTCGCCTGGTGCGCCTCTGCCCAGCGCTCGTCCACGTTTGTGCTGGTGAACTGCCAGTCCGGGATGACCGCCGTGAGCGGGCCGAGGTTGCTGAACCCGGCCGCCTCGGCCTCGTAACTCAGCGGGAACGGCTGCAGTCCGGCGTCGATCGCGCCAGACTGCAGCAGCTTCCAGCGCGTGGGCGCGCCGCCCACCGGCTTGATCGTGTAGTCGCCGGGTCGGAGTCCCGCCGCCGCCGCCATTTGCGGCACGAGGTGGGTGGTGCCCTCCTGGTCGGACAGGACGCCAATGGTCTTGCCCTTCAGCCCGGCGACAGAATTGATGCCGGGTTGGGCGATGATGAAGTGGGGCAGCCGCCCGGCATTGCCGGCCACGATGCGCAGGCTGCCGCCGTGCAGCGCGTCCACCATGATGCTCTCTGGCGTGCCCATCGCGATCTGGACGGAGCCGTCCCGCAAGGCAGTGTTGATGCGCTCGGCATTGTCGAACACCTCGACCGTCGCATCGAGGCCCTCGTCCCGGAAGTAGCCGCGCCGCTCCGCCAGCCAGACCGGCAGGTAGAACACCGTCCGGGACACGATGGCGATCTTGATCGGCTCGCTCTCTCGTGCCGTAGCGCTCGAGAGCACTCCTGCAAGGATCGACCAGGCAAAGACTAATGCGCTGCGACGAATCATCTTGTTCCCTCCAAGCCGTCGCATGGGCCCGCGACTCCACCTCAGCATGCGCAACCGGCTGCAACGGCGTCCAGGACCGTTTGCGGCTGCCTCCCAGATGGGAAAGTGCTACTCATCGCTGAAAAGAAGCCAGGGAGGACGGCGTGGATGTTCGCCAGCTGCGTTATTTCGTCCGCATCGTCGAACTCGGCAGCTTCAGCCGGGCGGCGGAGGTGCTGCGCGTGGCCCAGCCCGCGCTGGGCATGCAGATACGCAAGCTCGAGGACGAGCTTCACACCCAGCTTCTGTCGCGCCACAGCCGCGGCGTCGAGCCGACGCCGGCCGGCCGCCTGCTGAAGGAGCGTGCGGTCGCGATCCTCGCGCAGGTTCAGGATGCGAAACAGGCGGTGCGGGATTTCGAGGGACCGGCGAGCGGCACGGTGAAGGTCGGGATCACGCCCAGCACCCATGCGGCGATCCCCGTCCGGCTGATGCAGCGATGCGGCGCGGAACTCCAGAACCTCCATGTCGAGGTGCAGGAGGCAATGACGGCGACCCTGCTCGACTGGGTCAGGGACGAGCGCGTCGACCTTGGGCTGCTCTACACCTCCGCCGAGAAGCCGGAGCACGTCGTCAGCGACGTCCTGCTACGGGAGAACGCCGTCTTCCTGCACGGCAGGAAGCTCCTCCCCGAGGCCGCGACCATCACCCTGCCGGAGGTGTGCCAGCATCCGCTGGTAATGCCGGGCCACCCGCACCACCTGCGCCAGCACATGCAGGCGCTCGCCGGGCAGGCCGGCTTGGAGCTGTCGGTCCGCTACGAGATCGGCGCGATCGGCACGATCGTGGAGATGGTCGAGCAGGACATCGCCTGCGCGGTGCTGCCCTACAGCGCGGTCGAGCGCCACGTGTGCGCGGGTCGGATCCTGGCGCGCATGATCGTGGAGCCCGAGGTGCTCATGACCATGTTCATGGTCCACTCTGCCAAGCGCCCTCTGTCCAAGGCGCACATCTTGGTCCGGGGCCTGCTTTCGGACATCGTGGCGACGGAGCGCAGCCCCTACCAGCGCGCAGGATAGCCGGCCCGGGTCCTCATGCGCCGATCCAGGCCATGATGACTTGGGCGATGTCGCGGCTGTTGCGCTCCAGCATCATCATGTGGCCGTTGCCGGTGATGCCCTTGTCGGCGAGGTAAAGGTGCTCGCCCTTGGCGCCGGACTGCCGCAGCCAGTCCACGACGCCGGCATCCAGGTCGCGCGGGTGGTCGACGTCGTCGGTCCCGGTCACCAGCAGCACCGGCTTGCCCGCGTAATGGGTGAAGTTCTCGACGCGCAACTGCGAGCCATCGATGTTGAGCCGTTGCTGCAGCAGGCGCGGCGGGATCGTGATCAGGGACGCGGCGTAGCGCTCGGTCTGGTCTTGAGGGAATTGCATGCTCTTGCCGATCAGCTTGCTGCGGACGAAGGCGGGTGACGCGACAAAGGGAGCCTTGCGGTTCAGCACGTAATTGGTGGTGCCGCGGATTTCGATTTCGTCGGCTGTCTCCTGGACCACGTCCGGCCAGGGCTGAATGTTCCCGGGCGGCCCGGGTGCGATGGCCACCAGCTGGGTGATGCAGTCCCCGATCTGGTCCAGCAGCCGCCACCCATATGGGCCGGACATCGAGTGGGTGAGCAGAACCACCGGCTGGCCAGTCGTGGCGATGGCCAGGGCAAGCCCGGCACAGACGACCTCGCCGGTCAGCGCGTCGGGAGCGACGTAGCCGCTGCGGCCGGTTCCCGGCCAGTCGACCAGCAGGACGGGGTGGCCCGCCTGCGCGAAGTCGTGCGCCCAGCCCGGCCGGCCGTCGGCCGTCGCCAGGTAGCAGGACGCTGTGTGGCCGCCACCCGGCACCATGACGATGACCGGCTTGCCCGTCGCCTGGTCCGGCCGCAGCAGCTCCCAGTAGGCGCTGGGGGCATCCGTCCAGCCGCTCGCGTATGTCTTACCAGGCGCCGCCTCGGCCCTCGCCGCTTTCGACGCGGCTAAACCCAGGGCGGCAGCGAAGGCGCCGGCCAAGCGGCCCATCCTACGCCGGTCAAGTGCGTCCAACCCCGTTCCCATCCTCCGCTCCCCTCGCCTTGACGGCCTTTAGCTTGAACCTATACGGACGCTGGAAGCCGACATAGGCCCTCGACCAAGCTTTGATCGTCTTCCTCCTATCTCCGGAACATATTGGAGCGCAGGTCCGGTCCGGCCTAACGTTCCGCCAGGCCAGAAACAAAAGGGAGGGACCGCAACGATGTCCACGTTCGTCGGCGCGTTCGGCGTTCCCCACGTCCCCATGTTCGCGGACATGGTCAAGCGCGAGGGTGCCAGCTCCGAGACCGCATTGCTGTTCGCGTGCGTTCGCGAGGCCATGGACCGTGCGCGGCCGGACGTGCTGGTCATGTTCGACACCGACCACCTCAACACCTTCTTCTTCGACTGCCTGCCGACCCTGGCCATCGGCGTCGCCGAGAGCTTCCGCGGACCTAACGACGAGCCGCCCGCGCTCGACATCCGGCTCGTCCCGTCCGACCCGGCGCTGGCCCGCCACATCCGCGCTGCGTGCATCATCGGCGGATACGACCTTGCCTCCACCGAGTCGTTCGACGTGGACCACTCCGTGATGATGCCGCTGCATTTCCTGACGCCACGGTTCGATGTCCCGGTCGTGCCGATCTTCATCAACGGCCATGTCGCGCCCTTGCCGTCCGCACGGCGGGTATTCGAATTCGGCCGTCAAGTGCGACGCGCCATCAACGCGTTCCCCGGCGCGTGCCGGGTGGCAGTGGTGGCCAGCGGCAGCTTCTCGCTGGAAGTGCTCGGCCCGCGGGTGGCGCCGGGCCGGAACAACGGCGTGCCGGACCCGGGCTGGGCGGAACATGCGAATGCCAGCTTCCGTGACGGTTCGATCGCGTCGCTGATCGCCGAGGCGACGGAGGAGCGGATGATGCAGGCCGGCAACGTGGGGGGCGAGTTGCTGAACTGGATCGCCATGGCGGGCGCCGGCGCGGGACGTCCCGCGGACTGGATCGCCGCGCAGCCGCAGTTCGGCCATTCCTACGCGGTCTGGGAGGAGACGGGACGATGAGCACCTACGCGGTCAACCACCTCTGCCGCCAGACGCTGCGCGACCCCGCTTTCCGCCAGGCCATGCGAACCGACCCGCTCGCCGCGACGGCGAACCTCGCGCTGACGCCGGCCGAGCGCGATGCGCTCGTGCGCGGCGAGGTCGGCGAGCTGTACCGCATGGGAGCGAACACCTTCCTGCTCGGCTACCTCGTGCGCTTCGGCCTACTGGGCCTGAACCTCGACAACTACCGCGCGAGGCTCCGCACTGCAGCCAATTTGGGCGACGATGCAGCCGGGCCAGCGCCGTCCGGCACGTCGTAAAGGAACTCGGGGCCGAGCTTGGCGAAATCGGCGCAGCCGACCAGCGCCAGCGTGCGGTCGATCTCGTCCTGTAGGATCGCGATCGCCCGTTCCGCGCCGGCCTGGCCGCGCGCCGCCACTGCGTAGAGTGTCGCGCGCCCCACAAAGACGAAGTCGGCGCCGAGGCAGCGTGCCATCACAATATCGCTGCCGCGGCGTATCCCGCCGTCGATCATCACCGCCACTTTGGCCGGCACCGCTCGCCGGACGGCGGGCAGCATCTCCAGCGGCGCCGGCACCCGGTCGAGTGCCTTGCCGCCATGGTTGGAGATGACGATCCCGTCGAAGCCGAGGTTCGCCGCCCGCACGGCGTCTTCGGGGTGCATGACCCCCTTCAAAACGAGCTTGCGCGGCCATATGCGGCGAAACCGCTCCAGGTCCCGCCAGGTCTGGATGGTGGGGCTCTGCGACCGGAAGAATTGCGCGACCTCCCCGGCCCCGGCGCCCAGGCGCGCGTGCGGCCGCCAGATCTCCATCATCGGCAGCCCGCCATCCAGCAGGTAGCGGGCGATCCAGGCGGGATGGGTCAGCGCTTCCAGCAGCATCGGCAACGGCATCCGCAGCGGCAGGGAAGAGCCGTTCCGCTTGTCCCGCTCACGGTTGGGCGAGACCGGGTTGTCGATGGTCAGCACCAGCCCCGCGATGCCGGCCGCCTCGGCCTGGCGCACCATCGCGGCCGCAATGGCCTGGTCGCGCGCCGGGTAAAGCTGGAACCACGTGGTTGCGGGCGAGATCGCGGCGACGGCCTCCAGCGGCACCATGCAGGCGCCGGAGAGGATGAAGGGCACACCGGCCGCCGCCGCCGCGCGCGCGAGGAACAGTTCCGCATTGCGCCGGAACGTGCCCGCGATCCCGGTCGGGGCGACGCCGAACGGGCTGCGGTGCTCCTCCCCGAACAGTGTCGTGGCCTGGCTGCGCACCGCGACGTCGTTGCAGGCCCGCGGGACGAAGCGGTGCCGCCGCAACGCGTCGCGGTTGGTGGCGAGGCACAACTCGTCCTCCACCCCGCTCTCGATGGTCTCGAACAGCACGCGGGGCAGCCGGCGCCGGGCCAGTTGCTCGAAGTCGGCGATGCTGAGCGGTTCCCGCCGCCTCAAGCTCAGCATGCGTGGGCCGCTGCCATCACCGCAGCGGCCGCCACAGCGTCCGGTCCGGCTTGGTCGCGTAGAAGGCCGCCGTCCGTTCGCGGAACGCCAGGTAGTCCGGATCGGTCTGATGCGCCTGCCAAGCCGCCCGGTCCGCCCACCGGGCGCAGATCAGGAAGGCGCCCGGGTCGTCCGCGTTCTCGTTCAGGTCGAACCGCAGCATGCCGCCGGCCGACGCCACGTCGTTCGTCATCTCGGCGACCATGGGCTGCACCGAGGCGGGCTCCATCCGGAACAGCACCCGCGTGCTGTGGCCCGGCGCCGCATCCTGCTTCACGAAGCCCGCGACTTGCGACCAGACCGACCGGGTTTGTTCGGCGATCATCGGGGCGATCGTGCCGCGCAACTCGGCTATGACCGGCGCGTCGTGATGCGCCTGCCAATCCGCCTCGCTGGCGAACTCCTCGTAGAGCATGAACTCGTCGCCGCTGTCCGCCGCTGCGTGGAACTCGAACTGGCGCGCCAGTCCGCCGGAGCGGACCTTCGCCGCCTCGTCACGCATGCGGCCGGCGAAGGCCTGCTTGTCCGCTTCGTGCGGCTTGAACCAAGCCAATACCACGTACCCACCCTGCGCCATCATGCTTTCTCCCGCCTGTTGCAATGCTCAGGGCTGGCCTGGCGCACCGGCGAGCGAATAGAGCCGCTCGTCGTAGAGCGCGCCGATCGCCGGCTGGATGGCCGCCCGGAAGGCGATCGTGTGCGGAGCCTGGACGTGGCTGTTGAACGCGGCGATCGAATCGAACACCTCGATGAGCTGGAAGTGGTTCGTCGTCGGCGCCCAGGTGATCAGCGTGAACGACCTAACCCCCGGGTCGCTCCGGCTCTGCTGCGCGAACAGTTGGAGCGCAGGCAGTCCGACGGCGAGGTTCGTCGGGATGAAGTCGACATGGGTCACGACCAGGACCGGTCCCTGCACCTCGGCCATGGCCGGGGCTGCGAACAGGGCGGCGGCGAGCGCCAAGGCAATGCGAACGGTTTTCATGGGCTGCTCCAGTGCTGACTTGTCAATTCGTCGGTGATGCGATGACGAGGTTCCCGTCCCGTTCGTCGAGCGGGGCGATCAACAGCGGTTGCAGGTAGCGCAACGTCTGCTGGACGTTGCTGGCGCTGGCGAAAGCGGAATAGGCGGCCGCGCTCTGCCAGACCTCGACCAGGGTGAAGCGGTTGCGGCGGTCGATCTCCATGTTCACACTGAAGTATTGAGCGCCGCTGTTCTTGGCCAGCCGCATCAGTTCGACGAGGAAGTATGTCCCGCTATGCTGCGCCTCCGGATTTCCGGCCAACTCGCCGTAGGTGACGACGTATTGCGCCGGCGCCACGGTCTGCGCGCGAAGTGGGGCGAGCGGCCCGGCTGCCAGCGCCGTCACTGCCGCGAGCATCGCAATGCGCTTCTTCATCGTTCGAGACATCGTTTCCTCCTCTGGGTTCGTTCCGGCTGCCGGACGGTCAAGCCACCCGGGCCGACGCGCCTGCCGCAACCGTTTCCGTGGTGATCGAGGCCGGCACGGCGTGCTTGGCCGGGCGGATGAGCAGCGCGATGATGCCCGCAGCAGCCATCCCTGCAGCCAGGACGAGCAGGGCGTTGGTGAACGATCCCGTCTCCTGTTTGATCCACCCGATGGTGAACGGCGCGAAGAACCCGCCCAAATTGCCCATGCTGTTGATCAGCGCGATCCCCCCCGCCGCCGCCACACCGCTCAGGAAGGTGCCCGGTATGACCCAGAACACCGCATAGCCGGCGATGATGCCCATGGTGGCGACGGACAGGCTCACGATGCCCAGGATGGGCGACGTCGTGTAGGCGCTGGCGGCGAACCCGGCGGCTCCGATGATGAGCGGGATCGCCAGGCTCACGTAGCGTTCGTTGCGCCGGTCGGACCGCCGGCCCCAAAGCACTGCCGCCACGGCGGCGCAGGCCCAGGGCACGGCCGTCAGGCTGGTCGCCTCCAAATTGTTGAGCGAGCCGAACGTCTTGACGATCGTCGGCAGCCAGTTGTTGATGCCCGACAGCCCCATGTTCATGCCGATGTAGAGCAGCCCGATGACCAGCACCCGCCAGTTGAGCAGGGCCTGCCGGAGCGAGTGGCCGCCCTGCGGCGCGGACCGGGAGGTCTCGCCATCCGCTCTCAGCCTTTCCACCAGCCACGTGCGCTCCGCGGCGGTCAGCCAGCGCGCTTTAGCGGGCGTCGGCGTGAGATAAAAATAGGTGACGATGCCCAGGACCACCGCCGGCAGGCCTTCTGCGACGAACAGCCACTGCCATCCATGCAGTCCCCAGACGCCGTCCAACTGCAGTAGCAACCCCGACAACGGTCCCCCGAGGATGCCGGCGAATGGGGTGGCGAGGATCCACAGCCCGGTCAGCCGCGCGCGCTGGCGCAGCGGCACCCAGAGCAGGATGTAGAGCGTGATGCCTGGAATGAACCCGGCCTCGGCGATGCCGAGCAGCAGGCGCATGGCATACAGCCCCCTCGCTCCGTCCACGAACGCCATGCCGGCGGAGACGATCCCCCAGGTCACCATGATCCGGCAGAGCCACCGGTTGGCGCCGACCTTGTGCAGCAGAATGTTGCTGGGGATCTCGCACAGCACGTAGCCGATGAAGAACACGCCGGCGGCCAGGCCGAAGACGGCCGGGGTGATGCCGAGATCGCGGTTCATGGTCAGCGCCGCGTAGCCGATGTTCACGCGGTCGAGGAAGTTGACCATCGTCAGGATGATCATGAAGGGGAACAGGCGGTAGGTCAGTTTTCGGATCACGACCCGCTCGAGGTCGCCCGCCGAGGCTACGGCGTCGAGCATCTTCCCCCTCCAATCTTGTTTTTTGTTCTGCTTGGACCCGCTCAGTCGTTCTTGCTGCGATGACCGCCCAACAACGGTGTTCATTGAAGGAGATGCACGGCGGCCCGTCAAAGAGCTTCTTCAGCTAGCTGTCATCGCGATCAGGTATCGGCTGCTCATCTGCCTCCAGCGCGGGACTGCCGCAAGATTGGGGGTCGTAACATTGTCCGGTGCCGGGCAGCGTAGTGCGTGGCGTAGGCGGGGACTGTTTCGTGTCGGACACCGGCCAGCACCAGCCTCGCTTCCGATCGGATCAAGCCCGACAATGTTGCGACCCCCAATCTTGCGGCAGTCCCGTCGGTGCACCAGACCTGGTTCGGTTGGTCGATCACCACGCCCCGCAGCAAATACGGCCAGACCCGGTGCTCGGAGTCCGGCACCGTCGTGCGCGGACGCTGGTAGATCGGCACCAGCCCCATGACGGCCATCAAACGCCGGACCCGCTTGCGGCCGACCTCGTGGCCATCGCGCCGAAGATGCCGAGCCATCTGGCGAGAGCCATACCAAGGCGTTTCCAGGAACTGCGCGTCGATCAGACGCATCAGCGCCAGGTTCTCCGCCGTCTCGTCCGCAGGCTGGTAGTAGAACGACGATCGGCTGATCGACACCAGCTCGCATTGTCGCACCACAGACAGGCTGGGATGCTCGGGCTCGATCATCTGCCGCCTCCGCTCGACACTCATCGACCGGACGCCTTCGCCAAAAAATCCCGCTCCACCACCAGTTGCCCGATCTTGGCGTGCAGCTTCTCGACGTCTTCCTCCCGCATGCCCTCCTTCGCTTCCGGCTTGCCAGAAAACACCGTCACCAGGCCGTCCAGCGCCTGACGCTTCCAATCCCCGATCAGCGTCTGGTGCACACCGTGCTTGGTCGCCAGTTGCGAAACCGTCAACTCACCGCGCAGCGCCTCCAAGGCAACCTTCGCCTTGAACTCCGCCGAATACCGCTTCCGTTTGCCCGTCATCAGGTCCGTCCTTCATAAAGGCGAACCAAGCTTAACCATCTGTCCGAAAAACGGGGACCACCTCAGTCCGTGGACACTGATGCGCGCCAGAGCTTCACGCCAAGGTAGATGAGGTAAGCTGCGCCTACCCACTTGAGCAGCGTGAAGGCGGCGGCCGAGGCGGCCAGCAACGCCCGCTAGCAGCCTGTCGGACTTAACGCGACGCGGAAGCTTCTGATAGGATCGGGACACAGG